>Ga0315295_10000817_pt1 | contig 26484 bp, 29 predicted proteins | sample YL17G14_0_MG_FD_204453 | JGI IMG/M metagenome (GOLD analysis project Ga0315295, IMG submission 204453) | Sediment microbial communities from Yellowstone Lake, YNP, Wyoming, USA - YL17G14_0 | ecosystem: Environmental > Aquatic > Freshwater > Lake > Sediment | place: USA: Wyoming | collected... | reverse complement strand
GAATATTTCTTTACTAGAGACGCTGGAGCAGCTTGAGATACAGGAACTGCGCCTACGATATCTACAGTCCCTGATGTTGCTGACGAGAACTGAACTCTTATATTGTTTGCATCTATAGCTGTAATACTATCTGGTATAATTGTTGTACTAGTAATATCATATACAGTCACTATAGGAGTCAAATCACCTAAATTATGAGGGAATGTTATATCCGCTGTATTAACAAAATCTTCTTCATATTCTGTTAATGTTATTACATCTGGGACAGCTTGACCTGCTTCTAAGCCAAGAATATTATACGCGTTATTATTAAGACCAAGCAATATCATCCTAGAACCATACAGAGTGTCCATCAACAAAGATCCTGGATTTTCTGCTTCATATTCTAGATCATATCGAGTCTTCCATATCTCTATTTTGTCTATTGTGTAGGGATCAAACAGAATCCCATCATTAAAGAAATTCCGTCTTAATTTAACATCATTATCAACTCTAGCATTAAACCTTTCATATATGGCCATTTACATTACCTCTCTTCATTCATATATTAGTATTTAGTATTACAAGCGAGGCATGTTCTTCTTTTCTTCTTCTTTTTGAGCATTCAGTCTCTTTATAATACTTAACCTCTCGTCAGTAGGCATAAGCTCTATATCATACCAACTATAATTACCGAAGTAATGCAATATGAATTGTTGTTCTAATAGATCATTATAGATCTTATTCAGTTCCTCTGCCGCCTGTAAAACGAAAAAAGTCTACGGTGAGAGGTATATCAGCCTGAAATTCATTAGCACACTTCGGGCAAATATGTTTAACAGATGTATCTACGCCACAATCTGTGTCTATCATGTTTTGTCGTAATGCGGCGGCATCACCGGCTAACATGTTATCGACGAGACGTGCTATTTCAAACTTATCTGTTACACTTTCTAATAGCTCTATTGTTTGTGATAATCTAAACGTGATAGAATCATCTATCTGATCTGCATTGAAGCTAGATAGTTTTCTTTCTCTTTCTTCTATCATAGCTACTTCATCAGCACCTCTGAGAAGTCTATATGCAATTCTTTTCTTAGAGATAGGAAGCACAAAGTCAACTGGCTCTTTAAACTTATCGCCAAGATACTTTACTTTCATCTCGTTAAGATTGTAAACGTTCTCAAACTGAGTACTGCAAGAAGGACAGTTAATCCTGTACTCATATGCAGCTCCGTAAGAAATACATCTTAGATAGAACAGCAAGAAGCTTCTATCGCCTGATAGAAGCTCCTCAACTTTGATCTCGGGCTTCTCAATACAAGCTCTAAAAATCATATCAAGAGCTTTACCTGATTTAACTAATCTTACTGTATTGAGAATCTTTTCTTCTTTAATCGTCATTGGACGGATAGAAATCTTTCCATCTTTAGTCCAATCTTTAGGATACAGTGCGCCTTTCGACGGCAATAATACAGACTCGTATACAAATTCACTCATTTTTATTCTCCTTTGCTATTTTTTAATTACAGCGTTGTTACGCTAATAATAAGACCATCTTTAACAGTTATGCCCGTAACACTCCCAGGAACTGTAGCATCAAAAGTATAAGTGTTTGTTGCACCGCTGCTGCCATCACTTGACTTATGAGCTCCCTTGAAAGAACCAGCATTTGCTGTCCAATCACCAACTCCCAATGTCCTTGTCTCCCAATTAAGAGAAGCATGAACAAGACTGTCATACAGAATTCTATTTCCCCATTGTATGCAGGGCTGTCCGCCAGTAAGTGTTAATGTCTCTCCTGAAGCATCAACTTTAGCAACTAAAGCTGCTATTTCTGGAGCAGCAACACCAATTGCAGCTTCAAAGTTTGCATCATCTACTTTGTTCTTCTCTATCTCTATTTGTATCTCTACGCCTTTATCCATCTATTATCTCCTATTAAGCATTCTGATTTAAGAATGCTTTGTCAATTTTCATTTCTACAGCTATCATTGCGGGACCATTTTCGCCGTAGTTAAGAGCAGCTGAATTGAAATTTATTCTTGACGGCCAGCAACCGATCAACGACCAAGAAATCTGTTCATTTCCCAAGCCGTCATACATTGTCAATACAGAATCTCTCTTGTAACCTGTAGCTCCACCAGCTGGGAACATCAAGTTTGTTCTTGGATTAAACACTACATCTCTCCACTGTTCTAGCAGTTGTGATGTGTATATACCAGTCTCTGTGTCTGGAATTGTGTCATAAACTGTGAAGTTTATCGGATCATAAGTAGTTTTTCCAGCGATATAGAATCTGTCGTTGAAGTGTTCAACTGTCACAGGTTCGTTTGCTGAATTTGGACGATCGCAAGTTAGCAGTGCTAATTTCACTTTGTCGAATCCTGCCAGATTAAATATATCAAGTTCCCATCTAAACTGACGAAGAGGTTCGAATTTGAAACCGCCCCTAAACTGCGAACCAGCTTTAAAACCTAAATTCTCAGTAGCCATTATTATCTCCTCCTGAAATAGCGCCTATAAGCCCTACACCTTGTTTAATATTATTTAGTGATGTTCAGCTTCTTAAGTTTACAAAAGTGCGTATCGTGTGGTATAATTGAAAAAACAAACGGAGGTCGTATGGATAACAAGAAGAAGAATATGTTGAAGATAGCGGGTTTTAAGGAAGAGATAGATGCTGTTGAACACGGGTTCTGTCCCATCTGTAAGGAACCTGTGAACAAAGAAGACTTCAGAGATCACATAAGCGCAAAAGAATATATGATCTCTGGAATGTGTCAGAAATGTCAAGATAAAATCTTTAGAGAGGAGGAAGCATGACAGTATTCGTAGTTATGGGCTGGAACGGGTTGTTAAAAGTAGCAGGCCCGCTAGGTGTTGCAAGAACAAAAGAAAAGGCAGAAGAGATAGTTCAAAAGAATGCTTACATGATTGACAAACACAAGATAATACAACAGGAGGTCGAAGGATGACAAAAGATGAAATTTCAAAAGCGTACGAAGCAAATTTCAAATTACTAATGAAAGCTGCACAATCATGCAGTTGTTCATCTCTGCATTCTGCAGGACACACGATGAGAAAGTGCAGTAATCCGAAGCATTGGGAATGTGTAAAGCGTGAAAGAGAACTTGATAGAGTAAGTCGTAGACAACAATAAGGAGGATAAGATGGGCTTAGATATTTATGTAGAGAGGTGCAAAGATCTTAAGGCAGCAAAAAAGCTTGAAGATCTGTATGAAGCTGGCAGTTCTAAAATCTGGGGAAACAAGAAGTGGGAAGCGATGTCAAAACAGGAAAGAGATGAAGCAAGCAAAAAGTGTGACGAGCTATCAAAAAGCTTAAAGCTCGGCAAGTATGGATCTGCACCGACTCGGGCGAAGATAGAGAAAAACTCAAAGAAACATCCCAAGCATCTTTTCAAGATAGGATATTTTAGATCTTCATATAACGATGGAGGCATTAATCGAGTGCTTGAACGCCTTGATATAGGAGATCTATATTATATCTTTGACTATCAAAAAGAACAATATGAATTCAGACCAGACTGGGAAGAAGCTCTCAAAAGAGTTGATGCATGTCTTGATGCATTTGGTAAGATAAAGAATAAAGACTACGATGTCTTCTGTGTAGAAGCTCAAAATATATTTACGCCCGACACTACAGACTATGCAAAAGACGAAAAAGAAGCACTAAAGGTATTTCAAAAACAACAAGAAAAGCCGCATGCATTTGACGGCGGATATTCTTGCAGAGAAGGTGACTTTTATCCAAAGGGAAGGAAATGTCTCGGCTTCGTAAAAGGGACACGTAATATAATAGGTAAGACGCCTGCGATATATGTTATATATGAAAGCAAAAACAGCTTCAAGTGGTATATCGAAGCCCTCGAAGTTGTAAAAGAAACGATTGAATATGTATTGAGTCAGAAAGATAAAGACGATTATTACATGTCCTGGAGCGGTTAATAAAAGTTTACAAATCTCAGAATCCGTGGTATAATATATTATAACAAAGGAGGGGGTATGAAACGGGTTATTGAGGTTTTGGAAAGGTTAGAACAGAATTCTAGCCGGAATGTAAAGGAAGAGATTTTAGTAAAGGAAGAATCAGAAGAGTTAAAGTTCGCTTTCGCAACAGCATTGAATCCGTTTTACAATTATAATTGTTCGGAATTCGATGATTATCAGGATTATAGGAAGGACGTTCCTACCTATAAAGAACTTCTGGCTCTCCGTGATAAGTTGCTTGATAAAACGTACGTAGGAAATTCAGCAAAAGACATGCTTCGGAAAACACTTTTAACTTCAGATCCTGTAGCCAGAAAGTGGCTTGTTAAAATGTTCAAGAAGGATATGAATTGCGGAGCCGCAGTAACAACAATCAATAAGATTTACAAAGGTCTGATACCTGTTTTTGAGATCGGCCTTTGCGAAAAGTATGATGAAGGAATGCTTCCGGGTCAATGGGTTGCTGAACCGAAATATGATGGCGGCCGAGCAATAGCTTTTGTAGACCATCACTATAATGTAAGCATCGTTTCAAGAAATAACAAGCCGATCTACAATACAGAACTGATAAAAGAACAACTTGCAGATGTTTGCAAAATGAATGATTTCAGCAATGTAATGTTCGATGGCGAGATGTATGCCACCGACTGGAATGATTCGACAAGCATAATGCATACACAAACAAAAGTAAACAGCACAAAAATGTGCTATTACATATTTGATATGATCTCTATGGAGGAATTTGGAACTCAGATAACAAAGAAGCTTGATGAAAGAAAAGTAGCTATGAAGAAATTCTTTGATGTTAAAGAATTGCTTGGCGGCCACAATCTTGACAACATCAAGTTAACTCCTTGGTATGAATTTAAGACCATAGATGAAGCTAAAGAAATATATAAGAAATTATTGAAAGAAGGATTTGAAGGTGTAGTTCTAAAGCACCTCGGATCGATGTATCCTTTCGGAAGAAGCAAGGCGTGGCTGAAATGGAAGCCGGTTGAAACATATGACGTAAGGATCGTTGATGTTGAAATAGGTGATGGTAAATATTCAGGTATATTAGGTGCTTTCATATGTGACTTTGAAGGCAAAAAAGTAAAAGTAGGCGGAGGTTTTAAGGATAAACAAAGGAAAGAATTCTGGGAAAACAGAGAAGCTATGAAAGGTAAGATAATAGAAGTAGAATGTCAGGAAGTAACAAAAGATGGTAGCTTAAGATTCCCAGTATTCATAAGAACAAGAGAAGATAAAGATGATGTAACAACAGTAAGCATGAAAGATAAAATTCTAAATGCAAACAAAAAGGGAGGGAAAAATGGGTGATAGAGCCAGTATAAGCTTCAAAGATGGTAGCGAAGAAAGTGTAGCTTTATTTCATCACTGGGGAGGTGTATCATTTGCTAGAGAAGCTTTAAACTATCTAAAGCGGCTCAAAGAAAAAATAGCAAAGAGGAAGTCAAAGATATCGGATCCAATAGCTAGGTTAGAACCGAATACTGTCATGGTAGATTTCATAAGAGACTACACGAAAGGCATGGAGATTGTTGAAAGTAGCCTTTACCTCGGCAAAGATCGGCGTGATGGAGACAACAGTGATAACGGGCACTTCGTCATCGATGTTAATAAGGAAGAAATAATAAACGATTAAAAGAAAAAATAAATGTTTACAAGCCCTATTTATTATGGTAAGATAACATCCTCAAGATAAACGATTTACTATATATCTAAGGTAGCACAAATAAGGAGTAGTTATGTTCTTGTCACTAGGGAGACATATGTGGTTTAAGGAAAGCGCCGGTAAACAACCGACGTTATCCGTATCACTCTGTCCAGTGACAGGAGATGCTGCTCAGTATATAAATAAGACCGAATCAATTCGCTAAGCAGAAACTCCGAAACAGATAGAAAAAACGGATATTCTGCAGGTGAAAAGGCGGTCTTTTTCGTGTTTATTGGGGCTATTGTGTAAAGGCAGCACATCAGGTTTTCAGCCTGAGAGCGGCGGGTCAGTACCGCCTAGCCCTACCATAATTGTTCTTTGATATAGTCCATTGGTGTAGTGATAGCACGTAAGCTTGTCACGCTTAAAGCAGGGGTTTAATTCCCCTATGGACTGCCAAATTGGTGAACAGGTAATCGCAAGAATCTCTCGTGGAGAGAGATCTCTTGAGGAAAGTCCGGACTCCATAGAGCAGTGCAGCAGGTCCAATAAACCTGCCCACTTTCAGCAGTGAGGATCAGAGGAACAGAGACGAGTAACGTGAAACGGCCAATCTCTGCATGGAGCAATCCCAAACAGATACTGATTTGCTCGATCAATAGTATCGGGTCGGGAGCTTAGATAGATGATTACCAAATACAGAATCCGGCTTACAGTTCACTAAAACGGAGATGTGGCTGAGCGGTTTAAAGCGGCGCTCTGCTAAGGCGTTGGGTGTAACAGCCCCGTAGGTTCAAATCCTGCCATCTCCGCCACGGAAGGTCTGAGCATGGGCGAGCTCACTAGTCTTGAAAACTAGAGCTGTAACAGGCTTGGTAGTTCAACTCTACCACCTTCCGCCAATAGGGGATAAGTGTTAAGGCAGCACGGAGGTCTCCAAAACCTCAGGTAAAGGTTCAACTCCTTTATCCCCTGCCAAACGGGCGGGTTGGACAAGTAGCAAGTCATGACTCTCATAAGGTCAGGACCCTGGTGCAATTCCAGGACCCGCTACCATTTTTTGGCCGTGTGACCGAGTAGATAGGTAACCGTCTGCAAAACGGTGTACATCGGTGCAATACCGATCACGGCTTCCAGATTTTGCTTGTGTAGCTCAAACAGCAGAGCAACTGGCTTTTAACCAGTAGGTTGTGAGTGCAATTCTCGCCACAGGCACCAGGGACGAGTAGCTAAATGTAAAGCACCTGGCTCTTAACCAGGAGATATGTGGGTGCAAATCCCACCTCGTTCACCAGATTTACATGGGCCTGATGGTGCTGAAACCACCGAATAAAATAAATACTATGGGCGTCCAGCTGGCGCAGTAGTATGCGGGTCCACCATTTTATTGACGGATAGTGTAGTGGTAACACGACAGACTTTGAATCTGTTATCCCTGGTCCGAGCCCAGGTCCGTCAGCCAATTTGAGTAAGAAGTGTATATTGCGAATATACAAATTAGAATAGAAATAAACGGAGAGTAGGCTAGCGGCTAGTCACTCGGCTTGGGACCGAGACCACGTGAGTCCGAATCTCACCTCTCCGACCATTGAGAAGTGGTGTAATGGTAGCACAATTGCCTCTGGAGCAATAGGTTGAGGTTCAAGTCCTTACTTCTCAGCCATAAAGGAGAAACATGTATGCGGGTACTAGTATTGAATGCAAGTTATGAATTTCTTGGTGTAACTGATTGGAAGTCAGCTGTATGTGCTGCTGTAACAGGCAGGGCTATCGTTGAAGAAGAATATGATCAAGTAATCCATTCTCCCAGCATGGAGATGAAAGTTCCAGCAGTTATACGTCTAAAGAAATATGTAAAGGTCGTCTATGAACGTATCACTTACGTTTCATATACTAAGAATAACATACATCGTAGAGATAATTTCATTTGTCAGTACTGCGGTGAAAAGACTAGAAAAGAAAAGATAACTATTGATCACGTGATACCAGAATCAAGAGGTGGCGAATCAATATGGGAGAACACAGTATCAGCTTGCGGCGGTTGCAATAGAGTAAAGGACAACAGAACTCCACAAGAAGCTGATATGCATTTGATCAGAACTCCAAGAAAGCCACACGGTTTCAAGGAGATCATACGTATCAAGATCGGTGAAATACACGATCTATGGGAAAAGTATTTATAGTAACATCGTCTATGTTATAGTTCATTAGACGTGTTATGGTGGGTTGGGATAGTAGCAATTCCGCCTGGCTGTAAACCAGGTCTCCGAAAGGGGTTCGATGGTGCGAGTCCATCATCCACCACCACAGTTTAGGGCTGTTCGTTCAATAGTAGGATGGCTGACTTGCAATCAGCAGATACCAGTGCGATTCTGGTACGGTCCACCAGCCTGGTTCGTATAAAGGTAGTATGCGACATTGCCAATGTCGAGGAGAGGGGCCAGTACCCTCACCGGGCTCCAAATTTGCTCTTTGTTATGCCGGTGTAGTTCAACGATAGAACGGTAGTTTTGTAAACTTCAGATGAGGGTTTAATTCCTTCCTCCGGCTCCAGCAGGTGTAATTCAATGGCAGAATGTGAGGTTTCCAACCTCAATATGAGAGTCCGATTCTCTCCACCTGCTCCATTTAGATGCCGGGATAGCTCAACTGGTAAGAGCGTTGGTCTGAAGAGCCAAAGATGAGGCTCGACACCCTCTTCCGGCACCATTCCGAGGTTGGGTAATTGGTAACCCAGCTGGCTGTTAACCAGCCGCCGTAAGGCATGTAGGTTCGACTCCTGCCCTCGGAGCCAGGGCGATTCGTCCAACAGAAGGACATCTGGTCTACACCCAGAAGATAAGAGTGCAATTCTTTTATCGCCTACCATTTTATAAAAAGGAGTAGTTATGAGAGTTGTAATTGAAAAAAGAAGCAATGGTATTCATGAATATATTGCAACTACTATACAAGATCCAAAAGTAGAAGATATTGAATTTGTGAAAAACATTTTAGAACTGGTCGAGAAGTATAATAAAGATCAGATTGAAAAGGCATAACCACGAGAAGCTCTCCGGGTGAGCACCGTCTTGATAAGGCGGCATAAGTTGGTCCGATTCCAGCCTCGTGGACCACTCTCCGTAGTTGAACTGGATCAACGACTGGCTACGGACCAGTAGATTGAGAGTCCGAATCTCTCCGGAGAGTCCATTTTTGCAGACATAGCTCAGTAGCGAAGAGCAGCCCACTCATAATGGGCAGGTCGCAGGTTCGAGCCCTGCTGTCTGCACCACTGCCTATGGTGTAATTGGACGCATGACAGTTTCCTAAACTGTAGGACACAGGTTCAAATCCTGTTAGGCAGACCATTTGTTTGCCCCTGTAACTCAGCTGGACTAGAGTACAAGTTTTCTAAACTTGGAGTCATAGGTTCAAATCCTATCAGGGGTGCCAGCGTGAATGATTGCAATTGGCAGACATCAGAAGCTCAAACCTTCTGTTTTGTAGGTCCGAATCCTACTTCACGCACCATTTTTGGCGGTGTAGCCCAACTGGCAGAGGCAGCGGTCTTAAAAGCCGCAAAGTACGGGTCCGAATCCCTTCACCGCTACGGCCGGGTAATCGAATTGGCATAGATATCTGTCTTAGAAACAGATTTTTGAAGGTTCGACTCCTTCCTCGGCTACCATTTTAGTTTACAAATAGCACGATCCGTGGTATTATGTTGGCTGGGGTCGGATGGCAAGACACGTGGCTGTGGCCCACGGGAAACGGGTTCGAATCCCGTCAGTCAACCCAATTATTTTACAGAATCGAAAAAAAAATTAGATGAATCACTATATATCATCTATAGGGCAGTGATGTTAGGGTTACTTCTACATAAGAAAAGATCGGCCCTCAAGCCGACCTAAATTACCCTGGCAATCTTTCTCCCACTCTTTGAAAAATTGGAGCAGTGAGTTAAGGGATACTTCATACAAGCAGCACCGTAAGGTGCTATTGATGGTACGGTCGAAAGACCATATCCCGATCTAGCAGAATATAGCTAGATTCAAGAGTCAGTTTGTATATTCGACTTAACTTAAAGAAATATACACCCCCTTAACACTTTTCTCTCCATTTATTTATTGTGATAGTGAGATTTGAGTTACTTCAATGGACGAAAACACTCAAATCAATTTTCTTCACGTTTTATTAAATTGGGTAGTGAGATTAGAGTTACTTCATGCTAAGAAAACACTCTGATCAATTTTCTCCCATCTTAACCACAAGGAGGATACGATGGCAAAGTTCAATCCAAAGGGAACATCTTCAGCAACAAAATCTACAGAGACTGTCAATGCAGAAGGCGGAGTAGCATACAAAGAATCTGCTAAGTTAGAATTTGTAAGCACTCTTCTTACGTCGTTTTTGAATGATAAGTTCTATGAATCTTCAAATGAGACTATGAGACGCTTGTTGACGCTTATGACAGACATCTCTGATAAAAAGTTCCTCGCAAAAGCTGCCATCTATGCTCGCACTAAATTCGGAATGAGATCTGTAACTCACTTTACAGCTGCAGAACTTGCACGTCTTGTAAAGGGAGAAGAGTGGACTAAGAAATTCTTCTGTGATGTTGTATACAGACCTGACGATATGACAGAGATCGTGTCATATTACTTAAAGAACTACAAGAAACCTTTGCCTAACTCCTTAAAGAAGGGCCTGGGCAGAGCATTCGGCAAGTTCAATAGCTATGAACTGGCAAAATACCGTGGAGAAGGCAAAGAAGTGTCTTTAGTAGACCTAGTTAATCTGATCCACCCAAAGCCAACTGAAAAGAATGGGTTTGCTATAGGAGATCTTGTCAATAAGAAATTAAAGTCTAAAGACACATGGGAAACTGAGCTTACTCAGGCAGGCCAGAAAGCAAAAACTGAAGAAGAAAAAGTTCAGCTGAAGTCAGATGTTTGGACAAAACTAATTACCGAAAAGAAGATAGGATATTTTGCTCTATTAAGGAATCTAAGAAATATATTAGAGCAATCTCCTAACATAGTTGATCAAGCTTGTGAAATGCTTACAGATGAGAAGCTTATAAAGAATAGCCTTGTACTTCCCTTTAGATACCATGTTGCTTATAAAGAAATAGAGAATATTGGTGTTGATGGCGCAAAGAAAGTACTTAGAGCTATAAACAAAGCAGCTGATATAGCTTTAAAGAACGTTCCTAAGTTTACAGGAAAGACTCTTATAGTTCTTGACGGCTCTGGCTCTATGGATGGGAAACCTCGTGACATCGGATCGCTTTTCTCAGCTGTATTGTTGAAAGTTAACGAAGATGCAGACTTCATAGCTTTTGCTGATGAAGCAAAGTATTTCACAATCGATACTTCCGATAGTGTCATTACACTTGCAGATAAAGTTGCTGAAAAGTCACAGGAGTGTGGTGGCGGAACTAACTTCCACTCTATATTCGAAACTATCAAAAAAAATTACGACAGGATAATCATTCTTTCTGATATGCAGGGCTGGATGACTGATTCTACCTGGATGCACCCAGGAGCACCTACAAAAACATTTGCTAAATACAAGACAAACTACAAAGCAGATCCTTATGTATATTCATTCAACCTGAATGACTACGGAACAATTATGTTTCCTGAAAAGAACGTATTTGCTATTGCCGGTTGGTCTGAAAAGATCTTTGATGTGATGAAGATCCTTGAAACCGACAAGAATGCTTTAATAGCTGAAATAGAGAAAGTACAGCTTTAGGGAGTAATATTCTAGCCGGTGCTAATGGGAGTGTAATAGAGGTTAGGAAGCTGCAGACAAGCGTTACTCGAAAAAGTGGTGCACCACGAAACGCTTTAAATAACGCCCTTACACTCTGGCGGGCAAACTAATTGACTGGTTAGCACTCGGTATTTAGATTCAGCTTATTACTCCCTTCCTATTACATGGGGGTTCGTGATATGACTATTGCTGACAAGGCCAAGTCGGTGGTAGCAGAAAAATGCGAATATTAATTGACGCACGATAAAGCAGCCCCCGCCTAAAATTATGATACCTATAGATACATATTTCAAAGTAAACTCAGAAACAGATGAGAATGAGCTAATAAAGCTATATAATACAGTTGCTAAACGTATTAATGCTATTAGAGCTCATCGTGCTCTTCCCAAAGCAGAAGTAGTGCAGAAAGAGGATAAAGATGTTCCAAATACCGACGTTCTTCCCAATAGCGAATGTGCTAATGATACCGAGATTTGAACTTCTCTTCATGTTGCTAGTGGGACATGCTTTAGCTGATATGGCGTGGCAACCAGAAGCTATGGCTAAAGGCAAGAACAGACATTTCAAACCTGAATACATCCCTAAGGGACAAAAGTTTGTGCCGTGCTGGCCTTATTGGCTAACAGCACACTCGTTGATAAATGGCGGCTTGGTGTTTCTTATTACGGGCAATATCGGGTTCGGTGTATGGGAAACTGTAGTTCACTGGATAACAGATTATACAAAGTGCAGTGATAAAGGTATTCTAAACCCTCACTCAGATCAAGCTATACATATAGTCTGTAAACTTCTATACTGGCATTTCGCATAAAAAAGGGGCCACTTTTTAGATGGCCCCTTTAATGTCGTTTGTCTAGACTATTGATTCTGTTTCAAGTGAAGCACCCTGAGGCATGATTACGAATTCAACAACTATGAATTCTGCAGCCTTTGTGGGTCTTACAAGTATCCTCACCCAAAGTTCGTTCCTATCTACTCTTTCTGGAGTGTTGATCGTCTCGTCACAGATAACCTTGTAATCTCTAATACCACGTCTTGACTGAACGTCTGATAATAGAGAATCAAATGTGTATCTTACCCTTCTCCAAGTAGCAGGATCATTAGGTTCAAATACAAAGTATCTGCTGAAATTAGCAGCTACTTTCCTGAGATATAACATTAGTCTGCGTACATTTACTCTATCAAGAGCAGATGATTTGCGTTGTAGTGTTCTCTGTCCCCAAACAGTAATGCCATCTTGAACGAAATTAACTATAGGATTGATTGCATTGCCATCTCCATATAGTAAGTTTCTTTCGCCTAGATTAGGTGAATATCTCAGACCGATTGCTGAGAGAATTCTTCCTCTGTTTAGACCAGCAGGAGCATACCAAGGTTCGCTCACAAAATCATTTAGAGCAAAGACGCCTGCTATATATCCTGAAGGCGGAACGTAGAGTTCTTGTTTGTTATAAGCATCATATATTAATAGCCAGTCATAATATAGTGCTCCATAACTAGAGTTGAATGCTGTAGTATTGCCAGATCCCTTGCCGTTGTGCCAGTCAGTAACCTGTTGAGGTGTTAGACCGAACGGAGGATCTACAATCGCCATACAATCAGCTCTTCCTTCACATATTGTTAGCATTGCAGCTATTACTGATGTAGAAGATACTCCTGGAACTGCGAGTATGTTAACATTAATATCTTCTGCATTGTTGAATATTTGCAATCCTGTAGGTTTATCAGTTGATGGGTTCCAAGCAACGCCAATATAATCTGCATCAGAAATACCAACAATACCATCAGCTCCGCCACTCAATAGTCCGGCTGTTGCATTCGGTACTATATCATGAGGATTGCCTGTTTCGGAAGCATAGTCTGCTACAGTAATATATTTTGATATGCCGTTGATTTGTTTTTCAACATAGAAATCATCAGCTACATTTGCTGTTCCACGTTTCAATGTGCCGAATCTCTCTACTTGAATTGCGTTGTAATATATAGATAGATCGAATGTGCCGTCTGCTCTGTTAGAAATAGAAACATATACATCGTTGCCCCAGCTTCCTTCTGTGAGAGCACTGACATCTATTACATTAGTTACGCTGTCAGTCCCTGCAGGAATTGTTGATGTTCCCGAAGTAGATCCAACAGAGAAACCAAGAGTTGAATATGCAGAGTTTGTCACAGACTGAATCTCTATTGATGTGCCAGATCCAGATTCTGTTGAATAAATCTCTACAGCTGATGCTGTTGCCTGTGCACCTGCTCCGTATGGAGCTAATGCAGAGTTAATGTCACTAGCTACTGCAGCTGCAGTCAAGCCAGATCCTATATTAACAGCAACAGTAACTTCTACTCCGCCATTGATCTTTATCTTTAAATATTTGTTTGATGCTGTGATGTTATAAGTTTCAGTGATTGTTCCTAGTATTGAAGCTTCAGCTATGCCTGGGAATGAGAACGGAACATTATCTATTCTAAGAACTTCTAGAGTAGATGTTGTGCCGAGAGCATTCGAAGTAAGCTTAAGAGCTCCGCCTACATCAGAAGCATTGAAACCAGAAGCTTGTTGATTTATTATAGCAGCTAGATCAGTTGCTGATCCGCCTGAGACAGTATAATAAATAGTCTGTTTAGCTCCACCATTTACTATGATGTCAAAGCTATCAGTTGTTAGAGAATACAGTCCTATAGTAGCAGCCTGAACTCCAGAAGCAGCTCCTGTAACTATATCTTTTGATGCTTTTGCTAGAGCGTCTGATCCTGCTTGTGCTCCAACTCTTGCAACATAAAGCTGGTTGCCTTTCTCTAGAAAAGCAAGTGATGCGTAACCCAAATAAGAGCTAGGTGTCGGCTCTCCAAAAGTGTCGATGTATTGTTGTGGATTTGTGATGAAGATCGGTAAATTAACCGGTCCCTTTACTGCCGTGCCAACCATTCCGCAAATAGCTGAAGAAACAGCACTTGGGTAATTGCTGACATCGATTTCCATAGTGTAAACACCTGGACTTAAATAAACTCCCATTATAAATTCCTCCGTTATATTTATTCGTTCATTTTTATCACAATTTTCATAGCCAATTATTTTAATTGCAGCTATCTGAGGAATTACCTATGCGTTGTAAGTGAAGCTATATTAACTCATTCCTACAATAAATCCATTAACAAAATAAAGCCAGCCGGTTGTGCCCTGGAAAGATCCTCCGAAGCCCGTGCCTCCTGCTGAATAACCAGAGAATCCGCTGTAGCCAGATGCTCCCGGATTTGCTCCTGAATAGCCAGACATTCCGCTGTAGCCTGAAGCTCCCGGATTTGCTCCTGAATATCCGCTATAGCCAGATGCTCCCGGATTTGCGCCTGAGTATCCGCTATAACCTGAAGCTCCCGGATTAGCACCGCTGTATCCCGATTGTCCCGAATAACCTGAAGAGCCAGGCGTTCCTCTAGGAACCATAAGCTCCCAATAAATTGCCCAACTACCGCCAACTCCAGGTTCTGTGATTGCGCTTGATATATGTGCAAAAATACAAATATATGTGTTAAACAAATTAGCAACAACATCATTAATAACATAAGAAGTTGATGTTATCCACTGACTCATCCAGCTTATCGGAAGTCCGCTATATCCGCTGAGTCCTCTAAGTCCGCTATATCCACTTATGCCAGAATAGCCAGAAGCGCCTATATCACCAGAATATCCACTGTAGCCAGAAACTCCTACTCCTGAATATCCGCTTAATCCGCTATAACCAGAAACTCCACTATATCCGCTCTCTCCAGAGAAGCCCTGAACTCCTCTATATCCACTTACTCCTGAATAACCAGAAGTTCCAATTCCTGAATAGCCGCTGTAACCTGAGTAGCCAGAAGTTCCTGAATATCCGCTAATTCCGCTGTAACCTGAGTAGCCAGAAATACCGCTATAGCCAGATGCTCCTGGATTTTGTCCGCTATATCCACTAAGTCCGCTATCTCCAGAATATCCGCTTGTACCAATATAACCAGAACTTCCAGAATAGCCTGATAATCCGATTCCGCTATATCCTGATATGCCCGAATAGCCAGATAATCCGATTCCACTATAGCCTGATGCTCCTATCTCTCCTGAATATCCACTGATGCCTCTAGGACCAGAATCTCCAGAGTAACCACTAATTCCTGAATCTCCAGAATAACCAGATTGTCCTACAAATCCTGATATGCCAGAATAGCCGCTTCTTCCTGAATATCCAGATACTCCTAATCCACCAACTGGGCCTGACCATCCTGAATATCCGCTTCTTCCGCTTGCACCAGAAAAACCAGTCAATCCTACTCCGCTATATCCACTGATGCCAGAGTATCCCGAAGTCCCAGACAATCCTGAGTAGCCACTTTTGCCAGACCATCCGCTAAATCCCTGAGATCCTGTAACTCCTATATATCCGCTATATCCAGAGTAGCCAGATGCGCCGCTGTATCCGCTCTTTCCGCTTGCTCCGCTTATTCCGCTTGTGCCAGAAAAACCAGATATGCCAGAGTAACCACTATATCCAGATGTACCAATACCACTATAACCTGATGTTCCGGTGTATCCAACTAGTCCACTATAGCCGCTTATTCCAGAAATTCCAGAGTAGCCGCTGATTCCAGAGTAACCAGAAATACCGCTCCAACCTGAATCTGATGAAAAACCGCTGATTCCGCTATAGCCAGAGAAACTTGAGTAGCCAGAGTAGCCAGAAAAACCTGAGTAGCCGCTAAAGCTACTATATCCCGAATAACCACTAATTCCGCTGTAGCCAGAATAGCCACTAATTCCTGAATCTCCGCTGTAGCCCGAAAATCCTGAATAGCCAGAAATACCGCTATCTCCAGAGTAGCCAGAGTAGCCGCTATAACCAGAACTAGAATAACCGCTGAATCCTGAATAGCCAGAGATACCTGAATCTCCAGAGTAGCCAGAGAAACTTGAATATCCGCTATATCCTGAAATTCCTGAATCTCCACTGTAGCCAGAGAAACCTGAATAGCCGCTAATTCCTGAATCTCCCGAATAGCCACTGATTCCCGAATCTCCAGAATAACCAGATATTCCTGAATCTCCACTGTAGCCTGAAATACCAGAATCGCCGCTATAACCCGAATAGCCTGAATAGCCGCTTATGCCACTATCTCCTGAGTAGCCAGAGATACCTGAGTAGCCAGACAAACTTGAATAACCCGAATACCCAGAGAAACTTGAGTAGCCTGAATAGCCAGAAAAACTTGAGTAGCCGCTATAACCCGAAATTCCGCTATCTCCAGAATAGCCTGATGATCCGCTATATCCAGAATAACCGCTAAGGAAACTGAATCCGCTGAATCCAGCTATAAATGCTCTCATTGCAGCATCATCAACTTCATTCTGAGCCACTGCTATTAGAACTTCTCTCCCAGCTCCTTGAAATTCAGCCATTTTCCTTTCCCTCTTATATTATATTTCTATCATTTCTGTATAAGGCAAAACAGAAATTACATTCAAATCTCTAAGTCTTTTAACCTGATCAGTTAGAAGGTCTTTGTCAACTATAAAACTTGCTTTAGGAAGCAACTGCACGTTCTTGTTAGTCACGCCTTCCTTCACCAACAGATTGATAACCTGCAAACTGTTATTTACGATCTTTACTTTAGCCATTTTTATTATCTCCTTTATTATTTAGTTATTGCGAAGACTTCTTATCCATCTGATTCAATATTTCAGTAGGATTGTCTCCCAATAATGATTTTTCATAGAACACAGTTCTCTCGCGATGAACTGTTCTTACTGAAACCGGATCTCTTTTCATCCAAGCATCAAGAGACATTATCATATCATTACGTATTAACTGATAATTCCCATCTTTAGATTCCATTGTGCTTGTGTCTACAATGCTATCAAGCCTACACGGAATTTCTTGATTATCAACAAGAAAAACTACGTTCGGATTGAACCTAGACAGAAGCTGCTGTCTAATATAAGCCATATCTGATTTGTATTTCGTCCAGGCAGTCATTGTATATTGAAGTATAAAAGGAACTTCTTTGTTAAGCATATACACATTCTTCTTTGAGTCGTCTGTATATTGTCCCTTATAGAATATCTCGCCCGGAAGCTCTCTTGCCTGATCGTAAGTGTAATTAGTTATATAGAAAGATATTATAGGAATTCTAGTCCTATCTTCCCTAAGATCAATAAGTCTTTCACCCAATTCTCTGTTGACTTCTGGCTTTACTTGCTGAGAAGGAGTTGCTCTGAGTGCAGTTGCTAGCTCAGGATAGCCATAAATAATCTCAACCTGGACTTCCTTATCATTACGAGGAACTGTTATATCTTGCAACCAAAGTTTTATTGCTTCAGAATACCCTCTAAAAGACTCGTCATATACACGATACTTTTTAGTACCGCCATATCCGTCTCCTTGATAGTCTACAAGATATTTCTTATAATCAATCTTGCTCATAGTTATAATATTCCTCAGCTGGGTGTGGTTTAGCCACCAAGGCTTGTACTTCATCTTTGTGAATACCGTAATGATTCATCATAGTCCAATAATCAGAGAATAGCTTATCTATAAAATCTTTTTGTTCATCATCAGTAAGTTTCTCTAGTTCTTCTTTTATTTTGCCCATTATTCCCTGTAAAGACCTAAGCTTTTCAAATTCTAGATCAATAACTTTATTGTCAGATACTTGCACCCAGGGCGTTTCCATAATTGCAGATGCCCTTTCTAATATGTATGACAGTTTAGGTACACCTAAACTGATTGACTTATCATAATTCTCATCATACCCGAACATCTTCCACTTTATCCCGCTAGCTCCAAAAAGATGCTGGTTTCCTTTTGTATCCTGAACAAGATATACTTTATAAGCTGGATTTTTCTCTGCAGGAGAACTTGCTAATACAGTAACCTCGTCTCCGTATTTAATTCCTTTGTCTTCGGCTTTTCCTGTCTGATAGTTTGTAGCTTTCAATATCTTAGCCATCTTTTTATAATTAGCATAATTTGATTTGGGATTCTTGATGTATGCCTTTTTATTTATATTGAAAACTACATCACCTACGTTATATTGTTCGGTTTTCTTTTTCAAAACTATCTTATCTAGCTCAGGTGTCTTTGAATCAGATTTCTTCTGCACATGCGATAGAGATATATTGTAGCTAGCAGGAACTTTAGTGCTAGACGACGCACCAGTTAATTTGCTGAACATTATATCTGCTTTCCCATTGTCTGAATATATTTTTTGTATAACACCCAGAGATCCAGGCTTGGTCAAACCATAGTTTCCGCTTACAACTTCTATCTCGTCTCCCTCACTAAACTGGCCTGTATCTGACGTGCTTTTCTCTTCAGGCTTCTTCTTAGGAGAGTCAATATCTTCAATATATGTAGCAACTCCCGTGATGTCTTCTTTGTGAACAAGAGACATTGCAGCAAGCGATGGATATTCTACAGAAATCTTGTTCCCTTTCTTGTCATATAGCTTCTTATCTATCCATATATTGCTAGATTGCCCCATACCACTTGGAAGCTTACCTACGTGTCTTACTACAGATATTTGATCAGGGCCTGCACCTACCTTAACTACTTGCCCTACTTTTATCTCTTCAGGCTTCTCCCACTTGATCTCTTTGTAGTCATTCTTCTTCATCAAATCATATATTGAAAGCTTCCAATACTTGCCCTTGCCCTTCTTCAGAGTATTCTTAAATTCATCATACTCTTCTCCAGACATAGCGCCTCTTTTTTCAAATCCTTTATAAACTGTAGTTCCAGACCCCGGACCTTCATCATAAGCTGGCGCTGATCCGCCAGATCCAGTATATTTTGCTGTTTGATATGAAGCGTTATAAGCATTGTAAAGCCTCTTAATTTCAGGGCTAGCCTCATCCATCAATGCTGCAGGATCAACAATGTTAGCTTTCCAATCAAGAACTTTCTTTATCCAGTCGTATTTTTCTTCACCTCTCATGTATTCTTTGATCTTGTTGAACACAGTTCCTGTATTGTGTTGTAAATCATATACGTGATCAATCCATAGTTCAAGCTCTTGATGTGTTCTAGCTGTATTAAGTCTTAGCCATCCATTGCATATGTTTCCCCAATTCTTGCCACCGAAATAAGATTGCCATTTCAATTCATTCATAGCATCTTTAGCTATCTGCATAAATCTTGCATCATTCCCGCCAGCAGCTACTTTTGCAGACCTATATGACATATGTCTAGCTCTAGACGAATCACTTCCTTTTTCTCTCTCAAAATGAGGAACATTTACTCCTGTTGTATCTGGTTTTAGACCGTATGTTTTCCAAGCTCCGAAAGATCCGAGATACTTCCTCAAGAAATCTCCGTATCCTTTCTTTTCAAACCATTCGGCTATCTCTTGCTTTGTGTTGTACGTATTATCCCATACATGCCTGAATTCACATGCAACAGAAAAGAATACAGCATCCATCAATTCCTTTTGAAGAGCTGTGTATAGAGCATCTTTAGATTCTTTAATTGATAGATTGATGTCTTCGTTATCAGCATCAGGTCGCATGTTGGCAAGCAAATAGAAGTCGATAATCATCTGCTTCTTATCTGACGGCAACCCATAACTGAAAGAGCCAAATGCTCCTTCCATTATTCCCAAAGCTTTACTGAGTAGATTATTTTTCATTCTTCTTATACGAGCTATAAAGCTGTCTCCATATTGGAAAATTAAGTCCAAACTCCTGCAGTATTGCTTGATCTGCATTATCTGGAAATATTATCCAGCCATCATCTGTCTTGTTCATTATTACAGAATACTTCTTTCCGTGCTTGTCTTGCAGAGTATTCTTTATATATTCAAACTCATCATTGACAATTTGTTCGCCAATTATCTTGAACTCTTTAAACATCTCTTTCTGAAATCCAACTAATTCTGATTTTATTTTAGAGAGAGAATCAGTATCAGTCATCTTTAGATCTTTCATGTTTACCTTTCAGTAGACCTTACAGGACTATTAAGTATTTGCTTTCCTCGTACTACATGCCATCTCAAAGATTGTTTTAGCCGCTCGATCTTATCCTTAGCCTCTTCAGGAGAGCCAGCACTTACAGACACTATGGCGTTGCCGTCTATTGCTAATACAGCAGAATAAACAGGCAAGTTGCTGTCTTCAACTCGTTCATCTTCAAACAATTTATCTATCTTTACGTTTATGTCCATAAGTGTCCTCTTAATAAGAGAAGAAATTGTCTTTTCTTCTATCGTCTAATTCTTCTGTTGTTGCAATGTCTTGGCCCTCTTTAGGTTGTTCATATTGATCTCCGCCCAACAGAGGCACATCGCCAAGTCTACGTTTACAAAATACATATTGATTAATGAATTCAAAATTGAAGTTAGTGTCATCATTCTGTTCTGTGACTTCAAATAATCTTTGAAGCTTTGTATCATATATAAGATCACCCTGCTGCAATATTCTGCCGCATTTATTTATAACTTCATCTTTCGTAAAGTATATTACAAGATCCGTATCTGTGTCCAATCCCCATTTGTTCAACTCAAACTTTAGACTCATAGGACTGTAATGTCCCACTACTCCATAAATAGGACTACCATATCTGGGATTCTTAGCTTCACCATATAAATTATCTATAGTAGTATCTAATAGCAAATAAACCGTTACAGGAAGACTAGAAATCTCGTTCAGCTCTTGCTGTAACTGTTTAGCAAGAGCAATCGCTTCTTGATCTTCAGCTAATCTAAATGGATTATCTGCTTTTGGCTGATTGCTTAAGCATTGATCTGGGTTCGGTTGAAATTCTGCCATTAGAACACCTCGAATCGTAATGGAGTTTGAAGTATTATGTCTTTGATAACTTCTTTCTCTTCAATTGATCCTTCGGATAACAGTGCTGCTCCATCTAATGTAAGCAGGTTGTTGTTGCTACCTGGGATCGAAGCATATTTGCTACGTATCCTTCCAAGTATTGTTTTTGCATACGCCAAACAAAGCTTTCTGAACAAATTGTACTTATCTTCTGATAGATCGAAGTCATTAGCTTTATAATGTACACCTATAATCTGGTTTTTCATAGGCGAAGGGTATATTCTAAACCTTCTGTAGTCTATGTTCTCCCAGCTACCCCATACGCCATAAGTCTTTTCGAGCATCTCCCTAGATGCGAGGTAGCACCAATAGGTTGTTGGGCTTTCATAGATGTCAACAGCTAGATCTGTAGCAAGAAGATAAAAGTCTGAGAAAAGGTTTTGCGATATGTTACCGAGTGCTGATAGTGTAGCAGGCCTGAAGTAAACTTGATAGATAACGAGCGCATCATCAGGCCATTCGTACTCAGTCTGGTATGCTTGAGCAACAGTATAAGAATATCTTTCGCGACCCAAGTATCTTATGAAAGTGTCTGTAGCCATCTTGATAACATTCTCAAGCTGCTCATCATTCAATTCAACCTTGACTACAGGAGCTCCCAGCATCGTTATGATGTATCTTTTCACTTCGTCCCTTTGAGTATCAGTCAAAGTTGCAATCTTTTGATTCTTAGCTAATATATTATTTTTAGTTGTCGGCTTTGGATTAGCAACCCAATCTGTGGGAGGTATTGGTTTAGAATTCAACCCACTTGACATTTGATTCAATCGTTGAAGATCAGACATAATTTATCCTCTTATAGTATATATTTAGTGATGGGCTATTTGCAAAAATGAGAAGAAAGTTTACAAATCTCAGAATCCGTGGTATAATCGACTTATCAAAACAAAGGAGGTTATATGACAGTAAGAGAAGCTCTAGAAGCAGTTGTGAATGAATCGAACAACCCATACGCAAAAACGTATGCAAAGGCAGCTTTAGAAGTGGGAGGATCTCAAGATGCTGTGTTAGTTGAGAGCAATGTAGGGAGCACTTTCGTCCTCGGCATATGCCCGAAACGCACAGGAAACATGATGGAGGGAGAAGAACTTTACGTTCAATGTCTATATATCCTCTCAAATCTCAGTCACTGGAGAGGACCCAGAGCAAAAGAAGTAAAAGAAATTCTAAAAAAAGTTCCAAAAGTATAGAAAAATATACAACAAATCGCTATTAATCAAACAACATAACAAAAAGGAGGGGAGATGCCACCGCAAGGTCTAGATCACAAACTCTACGCCGATAAGTATTTTCTAAGAAGTAAAGAAATCCTGCAGAAACACAATCTCAATCCGAAAGTAAAGCTCCAAGTTTTTATAAGAAAAGGAGACTGTAAAGTCTACGGAATATCTGAAGCTGTAGATCTTATTAACACATACGCTCCTTCTGCAAAAATATGGGCTTTAAGTGACGGCGATCAAATAGATCCCTGTGAAACCGTTATGGTAATAGAAGCACCTGTTCAAGATATAATAGATCTTGAAACGATGTATCTTGGCGTTATCAGTTCTGCTACAACAATCATGAATGACAAAAGAGATATTGATCTGGGTGAGATAAAGCTTAATATGGAAGCTGTGACTAAGCTTGCAAATCCCAGACCTGTGATGTATATGGGAGCAAGACACTGGCACTATCTTAGAGATGCAGAAATTTCTAAAGCGTGCTTTGATGGCGGCGCTTCCGCTTGTTCTACAGATATAGGTGCAGGAACTGTAGGGAAATTCGGTGCAGGAACTATACCTCACGCCCTAGAAGCTATTTTTCACTGGAGGTCGATAGATATAGGTAATAAATATAATCTTAAAGACAATGCTATATCAGATGCTGTATTTAATGCAACGGCAGCATTTGATAAATATATAGATCCTTCTGTACCACGCATAGCTTTAATAGATTATTCTAACAGAGAGATTTTAGATTCATTAAAATGTGCTATTGGATTAGAATCTCTCTGGGGCGTTCGTGTAGATACGTGTGGTGAAAACTTCATGCAAGGTGTGATGCCAACTACGTCCAATTCCAAAGGAGTTTCTATAAAGGGTGTTTATCTTCTCAGGAAGATTTTGAATGATGCTGGATTCGAACACATAAAGATTGTGCTATCTTCTGGCTTTGCTAATCCAGATAAAGTAAGAAACTTCATAGAAGCAGAAAAAGAATGTGGGTTGCAGCTATTTGATATGCTTGGAGTAGGACAAGTATTCTATTCTAGAGTCTCTACAGGAGACATCATAGAAGTAGAAGGAATCCCAATTCACAAAGTGGGCAGACCATTCAAAAACAACTCAAAACTAAGAGAGGTGAAATGAAAAGATTTAAGCCTAGACCGATGAGTCTTGTTAAGTTCACTTTGTCGAAGAAATTTGGCAAATTCTATGAAGGCGTATATCCTTTCAAAGAAATGGATACACTACTATTCATTGGAGAGATAGTCAATATGCCCGGTCACTGTGTAGTAGTTCCAGTTAATAAAAGTATGCACAATTCGGGAGTTGTATTTACAGGCTTTCATACAGATAATTTTGAAGAAATCAAAAAGGAGGACGTCTAATGGACGTAAAAAGAGCTGTTGAGAAATGCTGTTTCTTTACACATAACGTATTTGAATACAAAGGATTCAGCAAAGCAGTTGTCGGTGTATCAGGAGGTATAGATTCTGCAGTGATTGTAGCTATATGTGCAAAAGCACTCGGGCCTGGGAATGTTCATGGACTTCTACTTCCGTACGGCGATCAGCACGACATCGATGATTCTAGAGAGGTAGCTTGCAAGTTTGGAATTAACTTTCAAGTGATCGACATCAAGCCGATGGTTGATGCATTTCCTCCTGTCGAAGCAATAAGATGCGGCAATCTAAAAGCAAGAATTCGTATGATAACTCTATACGACAAGTCTATGGAGATCGGTGGGCTTGTTGTCGGTACGTCTAATCTAACAGAGCTTATGCTAGGATATTTCACTTTGCACGGAGACGGTGCATGCGCACTAGAACCGATAGGACATCTATGGAAAACAGAAGTACGGCAGATTGCTGCTGAGCTTGGAGTACCAGAAAAGATCATAACAAAAGCTCCTTCTGCTGGATTATGGCACGGACAGACAGATGAAGAAGAGATCGGATGCTCTTATGATACGATGGATATTATATTGGCAAATCCGCTAATCAACGACTTTAAGAGAGCTATATCTCCAGAAGAGAAAATCATCATAATTGATGATATGGCTGCCAGCTTAAAGCTTCCTATAGATCTAATAGATAAAATTTTAACTAGAATGCAGAAAAACAGGTTCAAATCTGAGCCGCCAATGATGTTAAGGAGGTAGCAAATGGAGAAGACGATTTTTTGGAATGTTGATACACAAAAAGACTTTATGGAAAAGGACGGCGCTTTATATGTCCAGGGCGCCGAGCAAATCAAGCATAATCTAAAAAAGATCACAGATTATGCTAGAGATAAGAACATAAAAGTTGTTAATACGGGAGATTATCACACGTCTGTTTCTAAAGAGATAAGCAAACATCCCGACTTCAAAACTACATTCCCAGATCATTGCATGGCTGGAACTGAGGGAACAGAGTTTATTGAAGAGACAAGCCCGACAAAGATCAAAGAAGATAACTACGTCATTATCAATTGGACAGATGATGACTTTCCAGTAGAGAAAGTAAGAGGATTCAGAAACATAATCCTGCACAAAGACAACTTTAACGTCTTCGAAGGAAATCCCTGGGCGTTGAATATCCTTGCTACTCTATGGCCTGAAACTGTAGTTGTTTACGGTGTTGCAACTAACGTATGTGTAGACCACGCCATAAATGGGTTATTAGAAGAAGATTGTAAGGTTATAGTAGTTAAGGATGCGATCAAAGAGCTCCCGGGCTGTGACGTAGAAGCCATATTAAAAGGATGGCAGGATAAAGGCGTAACACTCATATCTACGAACAAGTTAATCAATAAGAAATAAGTTTACAGATCTCAGAATCCGTGGTATAATACCTATATAAACACGGAGACGAGACAAATGAAAAAGTATCTAGTAGGTGGTGCAGTTAGGGATAGAATCCTCGGGATTGAAAGTTCTGATCTCGACTATACCACGCCATTAACAAAACAAGAAATCATCGATTATTGTATCGTCAATGAGATTCAATACTATCTCGTCAACGAACGATATGATACTGTCGTAATCAAAGAAGCTGGCGAATGGAAAGAAGTAACAACTTTCAGGAAAGATAAGAATACAGACGGTCGCCAGACTGATATTGAATACACTCCTTACCTAAAAGAAGATCTAGCCCGCCGAGATTTTACAATCAACGCTATCGCTTACGATGAAGAAACTAAGATCTACACAGATCCTTTTGATGGTAGAAAAGATCTTCATTACGGTATCATCAGAACTGTAGGAAATCCCGAAGACAGATTTACGGAAGACTACCTGCGAATCATCAGAGCTATCAGGTTTTCTATTACGTTCAATTTCGTAATTGAAGAAAACACATATTACGCAATGAAAAAGCTAGCTCTTGAGATTCCAAAGTTTATCTCAGTTGAAAGGGTAGTTGCAGAGGTAGAAAAGCTTTTTGGAAAAGCTGATAATCCAAGCGGCTTCTTTGACATTCTTGAAGATCTCGGACTTCTAAAAGCTTATTTCCCACTTCTTCACAAGATCAAGCACGAGATGAGAAATGTAATCCAAAGTGAAAGATATCACCCAGAACTTTATGTGTGGAATCACATCATGAACTGTCTTGATTATTCTCCCAAAGAGGTTATTACAAGATGGGCAGTTCTCACACATGATCTCGGCAAGCTATTTTATCAAAAATTCGATGATAAACCACATCATAGCTTTCTTGAACACGAAACTCACGTTGAGCTCATCGACGACTTTTTCAAAGATCTTAAAGTTTCTAAAGAACTGGTTGAGTATTGTAAGTTTGTGATGAGTAATCACATGACTATCAACCAAGGTGCAACAAAGAAAACACTGAAAAGGATGGTGAATAATTATGGATACGATAAAATCCAAGAACTCGTTCGCTTCTGTCATGTTGATATTTTCGCTACTAGCGGGGATAACAAGCTTTTTCTTATTGATGTCAAAACTCGGCTCGATGAAATCAGAGACTACAAAGAGCCAGTAAAGCCCATCGTAGACGGGCAATACATCATTGAGAA
>Ga0315295_10000816_pt1 | contig 26487 bp, 18 predicted proteins | sample YL17G14_0_MG_FD_204453 | JGI IMG/M metagenome (GOLD analysis project Ga0315295, IMG submission 204453) | Sediment microbial communities from Yellowstone Lake, YNP, Wyoming, USA - YL17G14_0 | ecosystem: Environmental > Aquatic > Freshwater > Lake > Sediment | place: USA: Wyoming | collected... | reverse complement strand
CCTTTATCACAACGTCATAACCATTCGCCATTTTTACCTCCGGAAATCTTCATTAACACGTATGTTGACAATTTGTTAAGCTCGGTTAAAGCCCGAGCGCTTGCTCCAGGTCAAAACCATCCACATAAGACCTCCATCAGTGTCCTCCTTGCCTGAAGGAGAGTATAGCACTACCAAGAATTTCAGTATAGATATTTGACCTGTGTAAACCAGAGATATGAAGGTAATTGCAGGCAGAAATGACGCCCAATTAACCTGTAGGAGCGGGCCCCTGTGCCCGCTCCGGAATGTTTAACATGATGCGGAACGAATGATTGCCAGCGAAATTAATAGCATTGATGAATTCGTGTTACTACGCTCTCACCAGACGGGTTCACCCTGAATGGGTGACTCAGTGGAACCAGGGTGAACCACGAAGTGAAGGGTTGCTCCTACGGGCTTGCCATTGGGTTGTCCGGCTCAGGTCTATTGGCGGAAATCAAATAATGAGAGAGCAGTCCACGAATTTGGGGGGCTGCTATTTGAATATTCTCATCACTTTCTAGCTACCATAAAAGTGCCATTGACAGAACGTCCATTTCAGTAAGATACTTCTATGAACTCAATAACCGGATGACCGAAACTTACCGAATATTCAGGGGGGTCGTCTATTATGAGTTTTGAGGACAAGTCCACCAGTTGCTTATATTATTCATTCGCATTAAACTAATTCTGAAATCAATAGCAAGTCGGAATTAAAGGAGGGAAGAATGTCAACTGGTAAAGTAGTTGTTCTCACACGTAGCACCGCGGACAAGGAGCAAATGGCCGTATTCTTGTCCAAGGTACCGGCCGGCTGGAAGGCAACGATGGTAAATATGGAAGATGGGGAAGCGAAGGTAATCAAAGAGCTTGAAGATGCGGAGTATCTTCTCAGCCAGGGCAGCGGGCTTATCTCCCCGAAGCTCATCGAGAATGCCAAAAAATTAAAACTCATCCAGACCGGGGGACAGGATGTTGGGCATCTGCCGGTGGAGTTTGCCCTTAAGAAAGGCATCTACGTCGCCAACGCCGGTGGGGCTAACGCTATCTCCGTTTCAGAGTTTACCGTACTCCTGATGATGATGTGTATGAGAAGAGTCCTTCAGTTCAACCAGACCATCCGCGAAGGAAAGTGGCGCGGTGACCTGCCCCGGAACGGCTCTTACGAAATGTATGACAAGACCGTCGGTCTTATCGGGCTGGGGAACGTCGGCCGGAGAGTCGCCAAACTGGTTTACGGCTACGGGGCCAATGTTGTCTACTACGAGCGGTATTTTGTTCCCTACGCTTTAAGAGCGGACTTCAAGGGCAAACCGGTGAGCCTTGAAGAACTCCTGAGGCAGTCGGACATCGTTTCGCTTCACATCCCGTCCTTTACCGCCAACCGCGCCATGATAGGCTGGGAACAGCTTTGCATGATGAAACCGACCGCTTTCCTCATCAATACATCCCGCGGCGCCAACATCGATGAGAAGGCCTTAATCCGTGCTCTTAAGGAGAAGAAGATTGCGGGAGCAGGGATTGATGTCTGGAGTCCGGAGCCACCTGACCCAAAGAACCTCCTGCTCAATATGCCTAATGTGGTAGCCACACCCCATTGCGCGGCAACCGCCTGGGAGAACGTGGCGCCCAGCGCCGAGACGGTCTGGCGGAATGTGGTGATGGTCTCGGAGGGCAAAGTCCCTCTTAACCGCATAATTGAATTCTAAAGAATCTGAAGGGCGTATGCTTTAGACGAATTGGAACGGTATTTGACCCGAATAATATTTTGAACCCGAGCGTGGCGTTACCGGAGGAACACCAGTTATGATTAGTTTTATCATTCCTCTAGTTATCGTTGTTGGTGTTTTGGCGTGGGTACTTCGGCCCGGAAAGAGCCCAACCACACCTCGTAGAGTTGGTATACTGGCTACAGTGATTCCCCCGGTTGTTGTAGCCATAGCTGCTATTGTTTTCCAGCTGGTGCATAATACGGCTGGAAAGACGTGGGTATCGGACATATCAAACACTTGCTTTATTGCCGGCCTCGGTCTAATAGGTGTAGCGATTTTGGCATCAGTTGGTTTTGCTTTTTCGCATAAAGGCGAAGTGGCGAAGGGCATAGGTTTTGGTATTTGTATTGCCATTATTTTATCTATCATGGAATTTGGGTTGTTGGAGTGGTTAGGTGGAATCTAGTTTGTAGCGGTTAATTGTTAGTACTGCAGTTGCACATAGTTAACCTTGTGTGCAAATTTTCTTTCCTCGTAGGGGTAAGCCCCTTTGCCTACCCCGAACAACCCCATTTACCAGGCGGACAACCACAGGGGGTTCACTCTGAAGGGTTCTCCCTGAAGGGTTGCCCCTACGGGCTTGCCATTGGGTTGTCCGGCTCAGGTCTATTGGCGGAACTCAAATAACGAGAGAGCAGTCCTCGAATTTATGGGGGCTGCTCTTTTATAATTGTCGAAACCGATAAAAGGGTGCTTACACCACTTTGTTCTTCTTCAGTTCCTCAATCTTCTCTTTCGAGTATCCCAACGTCTTAGATAGTATTTCATCGGTATGCTGCCCTAAAGTTGGCGGTGGAGTCAGAACCTCGCCGGGTGTTGCCGACATCTTGATGGGAATGCCGGTAACCTTTATCTTTCCCGCCACCGAGTGGTCCAGGTCAACCACCATCTCCCGCGCCAGGACTTGCGGGTCGGTGCAGACTTCTTTTACCGTCTTGATGTCGCCGCAGGGGATACCCGCATCAGTAAGCAGCGCCAGCCACTCACGCTTCGACTTCGCAGAGAGTATCTGCTCGACTATCGGGAGAAGGGCATCGTGGTTTTCGACACGTTTTGGATTGGTAGCGAACATCGGATTTGTGATAAGTTCTCCCCGGTTAACCAGCTTGCAGAACTTCTGCCAGATAGAGTCGTTGCCGACGGCTAGAATAATATATTCCTTGCCATCGCCCGTCTTTACCGGCTCGTAGGGTGCGATGGTGGGATGGCGGTTGCCCAGGCGAGGCGGATTTTCGCCGGTGACGAAGTATGAGGCCGCATGGTACGTTAGAAGTGCCACCTGCCCGTCTAGCATACTGATATCAATATGCTGGCCTTCGCCTGTCTTTCCCCGGCTGATAAGTGCCAGGAGGATGCCGCTATAGGCGAGAAGTCCGGCGGTAATGTCTGCCTGGGAGACGCCGACCTTCATCGGCAGTCCGCCCGGCTCTCCGGTTAGGCTCATGACGCCGCCTTCTCCCTGAATCATGACATCGTAGCCGGGGCGCTCCCGGTAAGGGCCGGAATGCCCGAAGCCGGAGATGGAGCAGAAAACCGCCCGCGGATTGATTTTTTTAATATAGTCATAGCTGAATCCAAGCCGGTCCATGACGCCATAGCGGAAATTCTCGATGACCACATCACCCTTCTCGATAAGCCGGCGGAGAATCTCCTTACCCTCTTTATCAGCCAGATTGAGGGTCAGACTCTTCTTGTTCCGGTTAATGCTCATGAAGAAGGTGCTCTCGCCGTTAACAAAGGGAGGCCCGAATTCCCGCGTGTCATCCCCCTTACCAGGGATTTCCACCTTGATAACCTCGGCGCCCATATCGGCCATCATCATACTGCAGTAAGGCCCGGAAAGGATGCGGCTCAAGTCGATTACGAGTATGCCATCCAAAGGTTTCATCTTAGTCCCATTCCAGTAAAGCTATCACCGGAAAAAACCACCCAAATTCTAATATCTATATGTAACGGCTCGATTGGTTGCGTATTGTATCCGCTTAAAGCGGCGTAGTACTCGTCAAGCGGGGAAGCATAGCTGGCTAAGGAAGTAACGGGCCTACCGGTACTCAGGTCGTAAAGCACAACGTCATGATTACCTATAGCTTACTCCCTTCAGGAAATTTGCTGGTAAATAACTATTTTACAACCTTTTGGATATGGTGAAAAGAGTAATACAAGGGCTGTACACCTCATAAGGGGTTATCCGATAGTATTTATCACTTTAGACAGATAGGGAAGCTGCCTTATATCTCAATGCCACTCTATAAATCGCAATAAGGCACTACGCTGTCTGGGCAAACGCATTATAATTTTGATTTTGCTTATTGTTACTCGAAAGTCAGGGAAGACTGTAGGGGTTCGGCATGCCGAACCCTTTGGGCACGGCGTGCCGTGCCCCTACGAGACCATATTTTTAGCCCGTCTTGAGATGTGATTAGTATAGCCAATTTAATATGCGTTTGCCCTGCTATGCTGTCTGGAGAAAATGGGGAAATTGTAGTTTCTGAACAGAAGCTATCGAATTGTCGCAAAAGTGCCTATTGGAATACTCCAAGAAAAGTAGTAAAATAAGCAAGTTGGGGTTAGTGCCCCATGTGGGGCACTAGTCATAATAACTTGCTTGGGCTTCTGACCAAGCTGTCTCTATGACCCCAAATTAGGTAGGTCATGTGACTTACCTCCCTTCGGGGGCTACAAGGTGCGACGCCAATCGAGACTTGTAGCCCCTCTTTACTTTCTATATTCCAAGCGGGTTGTCTCGCCCGCCCAATCTTGGCGAATTAAGCGTTAACTGGCATTCTCTGTTGCACGGCCTTCTTTGACTTATATGAACCACGACCTGTTCTTTCCCAACGCCCTTGTCTTGCACCAAGTTGGAATGTACTTCTTACGTCACGGATAACCATTGCTCGGTCTGTTGGAGACTTGATTTCAAATATCTTTGGAAGAGTCCGTTCTGTGTTGTGAACCTCGTTAGGAGATGAATCTACTATTTCTTGTACAATCGCCATCAGCGACATCCCCTCCCACTCTATCTTGCGAAGAGGCTTTTGCTTAGACCTATTGCCAGGGGTTCCAACATTATTTGTCGGGCGTGGTTCGGATAGTAATACTGGAGCACGACCTTCAGCTTCTAGGAATGCATTAAGTTGTTCTAAATATGCTTTCGCTCTCTCTATCTGCATCACAATACCTTTTTGCTGGTGCAATAGGTTGGCAATTTCGCTGGCTTTCTGCCTTGCTCGGCTTAGGACTTCCGACACAAAATGTTCACCGTTACCATTACCGCTAATCATTTAAGTTACCCCCTTCTCTTTGAGCAGAGTTACCCCTTTTGGAGACAATATAACATAAAGGACAAAATAATGCAAGGGGGTGAATAACCAATGGCAAGGCGAAATCCAAACAAGTTACTGGCGTTATCTGTAGGAGCAAACTAATGACTTTTTAGGCAACTTGATGACTTATTGGGCAAGTGCTATTATTTGGGCAAAGCCCCCTCGATGGGAGAGGATTAAGGTGAGGGTGAAACCTTGCAGTAGTTTAATACCCCTCACTCTTATCTCTCCTTCAGGATGAATCCCGCAAGGGGAGAGATGATTTGGATTATTACTCATTTAGTCTGACAGGCACGGATTCATCCTGCTTGCACTCGGACTGCAAGTACAGGTGAACGGGTTCACCCTGAAGGGACGCCTGTGCCACCAGAAATAAGATATACGGAAATTTGAATGGAAGAGTTCACCCTGGTTGAGCGATTACCTACCGTTGCCGAGATAAAGGACTTTCACGAGGGCGACGGCAACTGCCCTCAAAAACTCCCTTTTCGGTGTTGTCGCACTGGACAAGGGTAAAGCAATCGGCTGCGGGCGGGTGATTGGCGACGGCGGGATGTACTTCTACATCCAGGACATTATCGTCCTGCCGGAGTACCAGGGCCGAGGCATTGGCCGGATGATAATGGACGCGGTAATGGACTATATCAGCGCCGTCGCCAAACCGAATGCTTTCATCGGGCTAATGTCAGCCAAAGACAAAGCCGGGTTCTACCTCAAATTCGGCTTTGCCGAACGTCCGCCGGGCCGGCCGGGGATGTTCCGGGTGTGGAAATAATAATTGTTAAGATTTTATCCATTTCCCGGTGCAAAACGCGTAGGAGTATGTCCGGTTAATTTAAAATCAGTCAATTTTCGAAGCTGAGCGACCGGCTGCTCTTACTCGCCTTGAAGCTAAGGTGCATATTACTCGTGACCCAAGCTCCTAGCGTATACGACAAAAAGTTCCGGCCGCTACACTCAGGTAACGGCCGGGTTTTAAGAGCAATCTCTTGTTAAAACATAGGCAAACTACGCTGCACGTAATACCCCAAGCGCCGCGGCAACTCCGGCCCCTGGCTCTGGCCGGTAGCCCTGCCTGGTTAGTTGTTTTTCCAACTCGTTAAGGAGAAGGACGACATTCTCCTCGGAGGAGGCGTACCCCATGAGTCCAATGCGCCAGACCTGCCCGCGCAGTGGCCCCAGGCCGGCGCCAATTTCAATATTGGCCTCATTCAGCAATCCCTGCCGCACCTTTGCTTCATCAACGCCTTGCGGTATGCGAACCGTCGTCAGGGAACATGCCCGGTGTCCCGCCTCTGCGTGGAGCTTGAGCCCCATTGCCTCAATCCCGGCGTGGAACGCGGCCCCGTTCTTCAGATGGCGTTTTACCCTCGCCTCAAGTCCTTCCTCGGCGATGATGGCCAGCGCCTCGTGAATGGCATATATCATGCTTACCGGCGCGGTGTGGTGGTAAACCCGGCCCGTTACCCAGTAGGCAGAGAGGAGTGCCAGGTCTAGATACCAGCTCTTGACTTTCTGCGCTCGCTTCTGTAGCGTATCCAGCGCCTTCTGGTTCACCGTAAACGGGGCTAGCCCCGGCGGACAACTGATGCACTTCTGCGTCCCGCTGTAGCAGATGTCAATTCCCCAATCGTCAACCGCCACCTCATGGCCGGCAAGTGACGTTACCGTATCCACCAGGTAGAGTGCTTCATACTGCTTGGCCAGCTTTGAGGCTTCGAGCAGGGGCTGAAGCACACCGGTAGATGTCTCGACATGAACGAGGGACAGGAGCTTGACCTTTTTCTGGGATTTTAAGGCTTTTTCGATATCTTCAGGATGGATTATCTTACCCCACTCGGCGGTTACCGGAATTACGGTTGCCCCCGTCCGCTGGGCGTTATCAACCATCCTTTCACCGAATAACCCGTTCACACCAATAACGGCCACATCGCCCGGCTCAAGGAAGTTGTCGAAGGCCGCCTCCATGCCGGCTGAGCCTGTACCCGATACCGGGAATGTAAGCTTGTTCTGGGTGCGGAAGACATAGCGAAGAAGCGCCACGGTATCATCCATGAGACTCGTGAAGTAAGGGTCGAGGTGTCCGACAAGTGGGGCCGACATCGCCATCTGGACGCGCGGGTGAATGCTGCTGGGCCCGGGGCCGAGAAGGGTACGTATGGGAGGGTTTAACGCCTGATGAGGGATGCTTGCCATGAGTAATGCCTCCTTTTAAATAATACTCAATAAAACTCACCGGTAAAGGCCCAATGAACACAGGCCAAAACAGAATGTCCTTAATATAAGGTTTTTGTCACGATAATGTCAATGCTGGCTAATATTTGGTAGTGTATCATTTTGAACTAAGCGAGTATTTATGCCTCTGTTGTACTAATGAGGTAATAGAAATAGCCTATTAATAAACTCACTAAAAAGATGATGTGCCAATCGCTAAATAACCAATCCCAAAAATCTTTGTATTTCTTGTTTGGGTCATTATTATCAATTCTCATGGTTGAAACTCCTACGGATGATACACTACCTAATATTTAGAGGGGAGACACACTCCCCTCTCCTTGATAATTGCGAAGGTATTTTAAGTTTCTATCCAGTCAGTCCTCTCCCCTCAATGAGGGAGACGGCGACCTTCATGGCTTCAGCCATGCTTTCGGCGTTGGCGATACCCTTCCCCGCAATATCAAAGGCGGTGCCGTGGTCAACCGCCGTCCTGAGGAACGGCAAACCGAGCGCGACGCTGACGCTTTTCTCAAAGCCGTGCACCTTGATGGGGATGTGCCCCTGGTCGTGGTACATGACGAGCACGACATCGAATACGCCGTTGATAGCGTGATTAAAAATGGAATCAGCCGGCAGCGGGCCGGTGGCATCTACGCCCTGGCTCACAGCTTCTTTTACGGCCGGAGTAATCTCGTCAATCTCTTCCCGTCCGAACATACCGTCTTCCCCGGCATGGGGATTGAGCGCGGCGACACCGATGCGGGGTTTGCCGAAGCCCCAGTTGCGGAAGTTGTCATCCGTAAGTTTCAGGTAATCCACAATACGCTGTTTCTTGACATGGTCGCAGGCATCTCTTAAGGAATAATGGGTGGTGAGATGGACGCAGCGCAAATTTCCCGTCGCCAGCATGGTGGCGTATACCCTGGCTTTAGTGGCTTTGGCAAGGTATTCGAGGTGTCCCAGCCCCTCGTATCCCGCCAGCATCGTCGCCTCTTTGTTGATGGGTGCGGTGACCATCGCCTTTATTTCCTTGGCCAGCGACAGTTCCATTGCTTTGTGTATATACTCTATCGAGGCGCGTCCACAGGCGGCGCTGACTTTACCCACCGTAATATCCTTAGGGTCAAGGTTGTGCATATCCATCACGTCAATGGTGCCGTACTGAGCCAGCATCTCGGATACCCGGTTTATTTCATGGACTTTCAGCGGTTTCTTAATGAGTTTTATCGCTCCCGTCATGGCATAGCTTGAGCCAATTATAAAGGGACGGGAAATATCATAGATTTCTTTCATGGCCAGTGACTTGGCCAGTACTTCGGGCCCGATGCCGGCGGCATCCCCCATGGTAATGCCCAGAATGGGTCTTTCTTTAACAGCCATTAAATCTCCCCTTTAGAATACTTTTTTCTCTGTGGCCTGGTCTTTAGAAGCTATCCGAAAACTCAGGGTGTAGTCTCAGCATTATCAAATTGCCATATATTTCCATGTCGTTCTATTCATTAGTTCCTGGATAGCTTCTATTAAACATCTCATGATATTGTAACGTAGTACGTATCAGGCTTCAACTGTTTTTCCCAGGTGGTTAGTCAACGATTGAAACAGCATATGACTAAAAACTTGTTAAAAAGACATAATCCAATTGCCTTAACCGGCTGAAGAAGATTGGGGTTCAAGATTGGGGGTTCGTCTTGTATTCAATATACCTCGGTGTTATCATTACAGTTTAATGTATATCGAGATAGCCCTGTTTAGCGGCTATCGGACAAGGAGTTGTTTGGCAGGCTATGGTATCAGTTGGTAAATCAAAGGGTATATTCTACGGCTGGTGGGTTATCGCCGCCTGCTTTGTCATGGCACTATACACCTCAGGTGTCATTGGGTACGGTTTTACGGCGGTCATTGACCCGGTCATAAAAGAGTTCGGCTGGAGTTCCGCCCAGGTCTCAATCGCCTCTTCAATGCGCGGGGTTGAAGCCGGTCTTTTTGCGCCGTTTGTCGGAATGATTATTGACCGTTATGGCACGAGGGGAGTACTCCTCGTTGGGGGCATTATTACCGGGGTCGGCATGATTCTCCTCGGAAGGGTTAACTCCCTTTTGACTTTCTACCTTGCTTTCGGCCTGATAGCGGTCGGTACGAGCGCGATAGGCGTGACAACATTCATGGCGGCGGTTGCCAACTGGTTCCACCGCCGTCTGGGTATAGCCATGGGCATCATGGTCAGTGGTTTCGGTATGAGCGGACTGGTCGTGGTGCCGGCAACCAGGGTAATTGATGCTTTCGGCTGGCGGCTCGGCATGACCTATTTTGCCATCGGTGTCTTTCTCATCGTCATCCCTCTCTCTTTTGTCGTCAGGAACTACCCCGAACAGTATGGTCTGCTGCCGGATGGAGATACCGCCCCGAGTGAGACAGCGGCAACCCGGCACAGCGCCCACGGCAAAAATGCGGATAAAAGTGTGAGTGTAAGGCAGGCTCTCTCCTCCCGTACTTTCTGGATTATCGCCCTGGCTCTTTCGGCGCAGCACCTGGTTTCCAGCGGTGCTATCACCCATGTTATGCCTTACCTGAGCAACATCGGTTACTCCCGGGACGTCGGCTCGATTGTCGCGGCGGCGATACCGCTAACCAGCGTTGCCGGGCGGTTCGGTTTTGGCTGGCTTTCCGACCGGATTAAGAATAAGCTGCTTACGATGATTGGCTTTGTCCTCATGACGGCCGGGATAGCGTGTTTCGCCTTTGCCGCCAGTGGGCCGCTGATAATAATACTTTTTCTGATACTTTTTACTATTGGCTTTGGCGGTACGAATACGATGCGGGCAATCCTGCCGCGGACTTACTTCGGACTTAAAGGGTACGGCACGTATATCGGACTGGTCACCGGAGTAGGAACGATTGGCAGCATGGTTGGTGCACCCCTCGCCGGCTATACTTACGATGTATGGGGTACTTACCGGCCCATCTGGCTCGCTTATGCCGGGATTGCCCTGGCGTGTTTTTTCACCATTGCTCTTCTTCCTTCGGTAAAAGCCGGGGAAAGTGCGGCGGCCGCTATCGAAGTTGCACCCGAACTGGCTGATGTCAGGAAGGAATAAAGCGCCCGGTTCTGGTAGCTGAGGAAGTGAGCTATTCTTAAAACCAGGCTGCTTTCGATGGTTGAAACCCTTGAAAGCAGCTTTGAGTAATGCTTGAAGAGGAAAAATGCAAGGAGGTCTTTTAATGAATCCGGTTACAAAGAAACCGGGTCTATTCTACGGCTGGTGGATTGTCGCCTCCTGCTTTCTCATGGCGGTTTACACGGCAGGCGTGGTCGGCTGGGGATTTACGGCCGTTTTTGAACCGATTAAAAATGAGTTCGGCTGGAGCTCCGCCGAGGTTGCCTTTTCTTCATCCCTGCGCGGCATGGAGACCGGGCTTTTTGCCCCGGCTGTCGGTCTTCTCGTTGAGCGTTTCGGACCGAAAATGGTCATCTTCGCCGGTGGCGTTTTCACCGGACTGGGGCTTATTTTGATGGGCCGCGTTGATTCGCTTTTCACTTTTTACACCGCATCGGCCCTCATTGCCCTGGGGTTAAGCCTCTGTTCCGCCAATGCCCTGCAGGTTGCCGTCGCTGCCTGGTTCCACCGCCGGATGAGCCTTGCCCTTGGCCTCATGAGCTGCGGCTTCGGTTTTTCCGGTCTCATTATTCCGCTCGCCGTGCTCATAGTTGATAAGGTCGGCTGGCGGACGGGGCAAATTTACTTCGGCATCGGTATGTTTATTATTATCTTGCCGCTCTCACTTCTGATAAGACGTCGTCCGGAGGACTACGGGCTGCTGCCTGATGGTGATACGGCACCTTCGGACGCCCCGTCCGATAATATTAGTGAACATCCTGTAAATAAGGCGGCTGATGGTGACAGGGGTATCAGTATGATGCAGGTGCTTTCCTCACGCACCTTCTGGTTTATTGCCGTTGCCATGTCGGCACAGCACCTCGTCGCTGGCGGCGTCTCCACCCATGTCATGCCCTATCTCAGCAGTATCGGTTATTCCCGTGAGGTCGCCGGTTTTGTGGCATCGGGAATACCCATCGCCAGTGTGCTGGGGCGCTTCTCTTTCGGCTGGCTTGGCGACCGCATCAGCAACAAGAAGCTGGCCATTTTCGGCTTTGCCATTTTAGCTATCGGCATGTTGAGCTTTGCCTATGCCGTCAGCGGGATATTCATCATCGCCCTCTTCCTCCTGTTTTTTGGCATTGGGTTCGGCGGTACCAACACGATGCGGGCCGTCTTGCCGCGGGCTTACTTCGGCATGAAAAGCTACGGCACCGTCCTGGGACTCGTGATGGGCGTCGGAACGGTCGGCAGCATGGTCGGAGCGCCCCTCGCCGGCTACATTTATGATACGACGGGCACTTACCAGCTGGCCTGGTACATTTACACCGGAATCGCCGCGCTCTCTCTCCTGTCTATTCTGCTTATTCCATCCGCCAGGAATCCGGAGAGCAAAACAACAGCGGCTAAATCTGTTCCTGAAACCGCCGGTGGGGCCAAGCGCTAAAAGAATATCGTTTCGTATTCCAAAGGGCAGCCGGATTGTCGCCGGCTGCCCTTATACTTTATAATGACGGCAATTCTTCCAGCGTGAGTTCATCATTATCAAATGGCGGTAGAATTAAGTACCGTTATTCTTATTCAGTCTCTATTTCGGGTTGATATTTATCAGTCTGTCTAACCTTTTGCCCGCATTTGCGTTATTATAAATAGGGAATTTGACCCCGCGGGGCATTATACCCTTAAGGAGGAAAATACGATGAAACACAAAAGGTCGTTGGCGGTTGGAACGGCGCTTGTTACGTTTGTCTCGCTGCTCCCCGGCTGCGGCGGTCCGGCCGGCGGCTCGGGGAAGATAGACAGCTACATGGCGGTGGCGCCGCTCATACTCCAGTCCGGCGGCCGGGAAGCGGTATCCATGACGCTGCTTTCCGGCGAGAAGCCGGTTGCCGGTGATGTCGAGCTTTCCCTCTTTAAGGATAACGCCGAGGTTATGAAAGTTACCGAGCGCATAAACGGCAAGGGCATAATCCTTTTCAATGTGCCGGATAAGGGTGATGGGGAATACACCCTCCGCATCAAGGGAGACGGATTTCAAAATGAGGGGAAGGTTCAGGTCGCCCGGAGTTCGGTTATCCTCCTCGAGACGGATAAGCCCATCTACAAGCCGGGACAGACTATTATGATGCGGGTAATAACGGTAAATGCCGACCTTATCCCCGTCTCCCGCGAGGTCACGGTGGAGGTGCTTGACGCCAAGGGGATAAAAATCTTCCGCCAAATTGTCACCACGGATGATTACGGCATGGCGAAACTGGAACTTCCCTTATCTTCCGAGCCTAACTTGGGCGTCTGGAAGCTCACGGCCTTAAGCGGCGCTGAGAAAACGCAGCTTGACGTGCGAGTCGAAAAATACGTCCTGCCGAAATACGAGGTCAAGGTAAACCTTGAAAAAGGCTGGTTCCTGGTCAGCGAGCGCATTAAGGGAAACATCAAAGCCGAGTACAGCTTCGGCAAACCGGTTAACGGCGACCTGGAAATCAAGGCTTTGAGGTATGTCGGAGACTGGCAGCAGTTTGCCACGTTCACCCGGCCGGTAAATAACGGAACGGCGGACTTCGATATTCCGGCGGCCGGATATGTCGCCGGGGTGCCGGGGGCGGGCGGGCAGGGCAACGTCAGACTTGAAATTACGGTTAAAGAAAAGGCGACGGGATACGTTGAGAATACGGAACGCCTTTTAACCATCGCTCAGTCGGGAACGAATATTCAGATAATCCCGCCTTCATCGTCATTTAAGCCGGGGCTGCCCTTTGATTTTATGGTCATTACCGAGACCCCCGATAATAAAATGCTGGATGCCAAGCTACAGGTAACGGTTACGGCGATTGACAAGGATTTCAAGAATACCAGCATCCTCACTAAGACGGTTAATACGGATAAAGGTAAGGCAATGGTGAGTATCACGCCGCCGGCAAATGCCGTTGCGCTATCTATCGAATGTACCAGTGGCGAAGCCCGCGCTTACAAAGCAATCACGGCGGCCTACTCGCCGACATCAAGCTTCATCCATGTCGAGCAATTGAGTGACGGTATCCCTGACGTGGGGAGTGAAATTAGATTTAAGGTCTATGCCACGAAAGAATCTCCCAATCTGTATTACGAAGTCGTCTCGCGCGGCCGGGTGGTTTTCACCGATTTTGTGAGCGGCACCGAGATTGCCTTTAAAACAACGCCGCTCATGGCACCTTCATCACGGTTGCTCGTCTATCAGATACTACCGACGAGCGAGGTTGCGGCGGACTACATACCGTTCAAGGTGAACGGGGATTATCCCTTGGATGTAACGGTGACCTTCGGGCAGGATGAGGTGAAGCCGGGCGCTCAGGTTGACATAAATATTCAGACGCAGGGTGAGGCGAAAGTAGGCCTCGCCGCCGTTGACCGCTCCGTTTTCATCCTGGCGGAGAACCGGCTGAATCTGGAACAGGTCTTCGCCGAACTGGAAAGGCTCTACATGAAGCCGCAGGTTGAACTGCACGAAGTCACGCTCTTCCCGACAATCAACGTCAAAGGTGCTAAAGATGTATTTAAGGACGCTCAGGTTTTAGTGCTCTCCGGCAGTAAGATTCCGGAAGGGCAGGAGTATAAAGCGCCGGGGGGACGGGGCTGGGCGGACGGCATCTTTGCCCTCGGCGGTGGTGTCGCACAGGAGAAGGCGGCTGCAGGGGCAGTGCCTCCAGGTGCCCCGGCTGCGATGCCGTCGGCGGCTCCCGGTGGCGAGGGACTGGCCGTGGTCGAAAGAGTCAGGCAGTACTTCCCGGAGACCTGGGTCTGGCAGGATGTGCTGACCAACTTTCTGGGTAAAGGCTCTGTCTCTGTCACGGCGCCGGACTCCATCACCACCTGGGCGCTTAGGGCAATTGCCCTTTCAAAGAAAAATGGCCTCGGCATTACCGAAGACGAACTCAGGGTCTTCCAGCCGTTCTTCTTAAGCTGCGATTTACCTTACTCCGCCGTAAGAAGCGAGGAGTTCCCGGTCAAGGTCGCCGTTTACAACTATCTGAACACTCCGCAGCAGGTTACAGTCAAGTTAGAGGCAGCCGACTGGTTTAACCTGCTTGGGAATTCGGAAAAGATAATCAATATCAATGGTAATGACATCGGCGGGGCCGAGTTCACCATAAGGCCGGCGAAGCTGGGTATAAACCAGGTTAAGGTCTCAGCCCGAAGCAAGGAAATGGCCGATGCGGTGGTCAAAGATATCATTATTGAGGCGGAGGGTGTCCCCCGCGAGATTGTTGACAACTTAACGCTCGGTAACGGTGCCGATAAGACGCTCGATACCGCTCTGCCGCTCATGGTGGTTGACGGGTCGGGGCGGGCCTATGTTGCCGTAACCGCTGGTTTTCTTACACAAACCATTGACGGGCTGGAGAAGCTCATCCAGATGCCTTTTGGCTGCGGTGAGCAGAACATGATTGTCTTTGCCCCGGATGTCTATATCACGAAATACCTCAAGGCAAGCAACCAGCTAAAACCAGAGATTATGGCGAAGGCGGAAAAGCTCATGATTACCGGCTACCAGCGTGAGCTTACCTACCGGCGCAAGGACGGCAGTTTCTCCGCCTTCGGTGAAAGCGATAAAGAGGGTAGCCTGTGGCTTACCGCCTTCGTCTTGAAGTGCTTCTCCCAGGCAAAAGGGCTTATCTACATTGACGATAGTATCCTTACAAGCGCTTCGGACTGGATAAAGGCAAAACAGAATGCAGACGGCTCCTTCGACCCGTTCGGTTTTGTCCACCACCAGGAGATGGTGGGCGGGGTCAAGGGAAAGGTTGCGCTCACCGCTTTTGTGGCGAATGCGCTTCTGGAAGCGGGTGAGAAGGACGCCTCGGCTAAAGCCGTCGCTTACCTCGAAGGACAGCTTAACGGAATTGACGACCCGTACAGCCTGGCGCTTACCGCCTATGTCCTGGAACTGGCCGGGAGCAACAAGCGGAATGCGGCGTACGATAAGCTCATGACCATGGCAATTGAGGATGCGAACGGGCTGCACTGGGGCAAGGAAGAAATCCAGCCGGTGCAGGGCGGTGCCAAACCCGGAATTGGCGCGGCTCCCATAATGATGCCGCCGGTACGCAACCAGTCGGCCCAGATTGAGAATACCGCTTATGCTATGCTGGCGCTGACAAAGCACGGGGACGCCATGAACGCCTCAAGGGCGGCCAAATGGCTGACGTCAAAACGGAACGCCTCCGGCGGTTTCGGCTCGACTCAGGACACGGTCGTCGCCCTGCAGGCGCTCATCGAGTTTGCCCAGGGGCAGCGTTCTGATGTTGACCTCAGGGTGAATATCGCCTGGGGCAAGGAGCAGAAAGAAATCAGGCTCACCTCGCAAAATTTCGACGTCTTACAAATTGTTCAGGTGCCAACCGGCGAGCAGGTGAAAATCACCGCCCAGGGGAAAGGCGAGGCGCTGGGGCAGGTTGTTAGACGCTTCAATGTGCCGGATGCAGATAAGCCGCAGCAGGAAACTCTCAAGGTTGAGGTGAACTATGACGTTACCCAGGTATCGGTCAACGACCTGGTTAAAGTTTCGGCTTCGGTTACATTCAACCCGCCGGAACCGATGGAAGCGGGCATGGTGGTGCTTGATATTTCTGTCCCGACCGGATTTACGCCGGTTACAGAATCAATCGAAGCGGCTGTCGGCAAAGACCAGCGGCTGAAGCGCTATGACGTTGCCGGGAGAAAGGTCATCTTCTACATCGAGAACATGAAGCCGGGCGACAAAGTAAGTCTCAGCTTCGATGTGAAGGCGATGTACCCGGTTAAAGCGAAAGGCGTCGCTTCCACCGCTTACTCTTACTACAAGCCGGATATTAAGGGCGAATCGCTATCCGGAGATATAACCGTCATGGCAAGATAAAAGTAAGCCAGAGCTCATCTCAAAGTACCCCTCTCAATGCATGTCGAGGGGGGTATTTTCTTTAATGGTAGGGGTGACTGGCTGGTCGCCCGCCCGGTAATCTCAACCAGACGAAAACGATATACCTGAAGGCGTAATCGAGAACAACAACAAACCCAATCTCTCCCCTTTTTAAGGGGAGATTAAAGAGGGGTTATTCAAATCTTCCTTATTGACTTAAACCCCTTTAATCCTCCTTTAGAAAAGGGGGAGTTTCTTTTCTTTAGTCCTTCATGAGTAAAATCTTGTGCAAAATGCCAGAATATTTTTGGTTCCGGCCTGTCCGGGTTAGGTAAAAGGGTTAGGCTTAAAATAAATGCCAAGTCCTTATTATTTTTTATTAACCCTTTTAACTTTGCTTGCGCCATATTAATATCGGGTGTAAAATCGGCCTATTGAATCAAGGAGAAGATGACTATGTGGGAAATTAAGTGGTGCAATAGGAACGAAAACTCTGAGACAGAGAAACTATTGAATGATAACTGGGAGCCATTTGGGGTTTCAAATGATGTCATCTATTTTCGGCGACAAAAGTCTTTATCGTCCGCCCGAGACATATCATCGGAAGCAAGAGATTACCTCGTTAAGACTGGTGTCATTAAGGGCGATGTGACAAGTGGGGAATAATCATAAACAAAGTTATCGCGGCACCGACCTTCACAGTGAATAAGCTGAACAGTAAGGTTAAAAGGGTTAGGCTTGAAATACATGCCTAGGCCCTTATTCTTTGTTCTAACCTCTTTAACCTTGCTTGCGCGGTTGTAATATCGGGTGTAGAATCGGCCTATCATGTTGTTCTGGATAAAGGAGGAAGATGATGAGTAAAAGTAATAAAAAAACGAATATGAAACATGAGCATATAAATAAATATGCCAACTTGCGTAATGTGAAGAGCAATGAAGACAAGAGGCAGAGAAGTAAGAGTAAACAAGACTCAGCAAGTCCCGCCACAACACCGGTTAATACTCAGCCTTGACATTGGCAGCGTCCCATAACTGGTGGAAATTCTTTGGCTGTGTCCTATGCCTTTCGTTCACCAAGGTCAATAATAAATTAGAGGGTTAAAATGGTTAGATTAAAAAATAAATGCCAGGCCCTTATTATTTTACCGGTTTAATCCTTGATTCGCAAAAAGGTAATGCCATATTGACAATTTCCCCTTCAATTGTCTACAATGCTTATGATTTTTCTAGGAAATTGGTATAAAATTGGTATAGATGAAAATAACAAAGAAATCGGAATACGCTTTGCGGGCGCTCGTACAGATTGCCTTACATGATGGTGAAGGGGTGGTACGGGCGAGGGATATCGCCGAGAAAGAGAACATGTCGGTGAAATTCCTGGAGCAGGTGCTGGCGCTCTTGAAACACCGCGGCATCGTTGAGACGCGGCGGGGAGTCGGCGGCGGGTATGTGCTTAACCATCCGGCGGAGTCAATTTCCCTGGCCGAAATCATCCGTCTGGTGGACGGGCCGCTGGCGCCGGTAAACTGCGTCAGCGAGATGGCCTATGTCGCCTGCGGGCAGAACGAGAAACTCTGCGCCCTCAAGAGCGTCATGGGCGAGGTTAGATTAGCAATCATCGGCGTGCTGGAGCGCATAACCGTTGCCGACCTGTGCCGGCGAGCGGTAGAACTGGAAAAGGAATTCGGCCGAAATTAGTTTGTTTTAGGCGGATAGTAAATCTGGGGGCATCGGAAAAGCGGCGGCGATAAGTATTCTATTAATGAGATAGCATTTCATTAATTGAGAGGGCTAAAACAGCCCTCTTTTTGTTTAGAAGTCTTCTTATAAATGATTATAGTGATACTACAAAACCCGGCGACAAAGTCCTGTTGCCACTCTTTGCCGTATCGTCTATTGTATCCGGCAGGAGGGAAATATGTCGGAACGGAAGAAGCTGGTTGCCGATGCCGTTTTTGAGGGCGGCGGCGTTAAAGGTATCGGGCTGGTCGGGGCGGTCTCTTACGCCGAGGAGATAGGGTACCGGTGGGTGAATCTCGCCGGGACTTCGGCCGGCGCCATCGTTGCCGCGCTTATTGCCGCCGGTTATACCGGGCGTGAGCTAAAAGAGATATTGAACCATCTGGATTACATGAGACTCAGGGACACCGACTTACTTGACCGGGTGCCGCTCCTGGGGCCGCTTGCCAGCCTGATTATCGAGAAGGGTATCTATGAGGGGGATTTCTTCCTGAAGTGGATGCGGGACTTACTTGACCGCAAGCATGTCCACACCTTCCGCGACCTCGCCATGCAAGAGTATAAGGATGACCCGAAATACCGCTATAAGCTGCGCGTGATTGCCTCGGATATATCGCACGGGCGCCTGTTAGCCCTTCCCCAGGATATTGAAAGTTACGGTATTGCTCCGGATGACCTTGAAGTCGCTTTTGCCGTCAGGATGAGCATGAGCACCCCCTTCTTTTACGAGCCGGTAAGGCTGGAGAATAAGAAGACCCGCGAGGTGAGCTATATCGTTGACGGCGGCGTCCTCAGCAATTTCCCAATCTGGCTGTTTGATAACGAGGGAACTATCCCGGAGTGGCCGACACTGGGCTTCAAGCTGGTTGAGCCGGGGGAAGAAAACCCGATTCCTCACGCCGTAAGGGGCCCCATCAGCCTGCTTACCGCCCTTTTTGCCACCATGATGGAAGCCCATGATGCCCGGTACATAAAAGACGAGCACTTTGTCCGTACCATACCTATCCCGACGCTCGGTGTCGGCACGGCCGAATTCGACATATCCCGTGAGAGGAGTGAAGCTCTCTATGAATCGGGGAGGAAAACTGCTGCCAAATTCTTTACCGAATGGGACTTTGATAGTTACGTGGCGAAATACCGCACTTGTACTTGCAGTCCGAGTGCAAGCAGCGGGAAAGAGGCTGTTGGTCGCGGGCTAAGGTTAAGGAACAGCGCGAAGTGCGTTTAATAGACTGCCATAAAATACTATTCCCGAATTTAGAAGGCAACGGCCAGCCTGACTAAACCCTCTGCACTTTAAGAAAGTTCGTGGTGCCGGAGATACCGAGGGGGGTGCCGCCGGTAATGACGATAAGGTCGCCGGCTCTGGCAATTCCCAATTCCCTTGCCAGCCTGGTACCGGTGCTGATAAGCTCTTCAATATTGGCGGGCTGTCCGAGATTTATTGCCTGAATGTCCCAGTAAAGCTGCAACCTCCTCGATACTTCGTCCGTGTCGGTTATGGCGATGATGGGCACCCTGGGGCGGAATTTGGCGACTCGTCTTGCCGTACTACCCGACTTGGTAAAGGCGATGATGGCGACGGCTCCCAAACGCTCGGCGGTGTAGCAGGCATTGTAGCTGATGAGGTCATCGGTCTGCGGCCTCACCCACTCGCCCCTTTCTTTGAGCCACTCGTCGTAGGGCAGCGCTTTTTCCGCTTCTTCGGCCACATCCGCCATCATTTTTACCGACTCCACCGGGTATTGGCCGATTGTCGTTTCCCCTGACAGCATGACGGCATCGGTGCCGTCAAAGATGGCGTTGGCAATATCGGTCACCTCGGCGCGGGTCGGCCGGATGTTCGACATCATGGACTCGAGCATCTGGGTGGCCGTAATAACCGCCTTGCCCACCACATTGCACTTTCTGATGATTTCCTTCTGCACAATCGGAATGCGCTGGAGTGGTATGTCCACGCCGAGGTCGCCCCGGGCAACCATGACGGCATCGGTTGCTTCAAGGATAGCATCGAACCGGGCGACGGCAGTACCCCGTTCGATTTTAGAACAGATGGGTATATCCGCGCCTTTTCCCCGCAGGATTTCCTTGACTTGGTTGATATCGTCAGGCCGCTGGATAAAGGAGAGGGCGATGTAATCTGACTTTTCCGAAACGGCATAGTCAATATATTTGCGTAAAGCATCGGTGAGGAAAGGCCCGACAATCGGCATGCCGGGAACGGCAACGCCCCGGCCTTCGGTAAGCATTCCTCCCATAACAACCCGCGTCATTACGTCACTGTCTGTTGTGCCGAGCACCCGGAGTTCCATTACCCCGTCGTTGAGGAGTACGCTGTCGCCGGGCTTGACCTCTTTTGCCAAGTTCGGCAGGTTTACCGATACTTCATGCTGACTGCCGACAATCAGCCTGGCGGTAAGGGTAAACTCCTGGCCGTTCACCAGCGTTATGCTTTCGGGTTGCTGTTTCCCGGTTCGGAACTTGGGACCCGGCAGGTCAATCAGAATCGCCACCGGCATATCCAGCTTTTTAGAGGCGTTTCTTACCGTCTGGATACGTCTCGAGTGCTCTTCGAAAGACCCGTGGGAGAGGTTGAAGCGGGCAATATTCATACCCGCTCTAATAACCCGTTCGATAACCTCGGGAGTATCGGTGGCCGGCCCGAGGGTACAGACAATCTTGGTTCTCCGTGCAAAACGCCCAGTATTAAGCATCGTCAATCCCCCAATTACCAGAAGCTAACTCGAATGCTCAGCATAACACATTGACAATGTATCACATCAGGCTGTCCAAAAAGCCCTAAATTGTCATTCTGAGCGAAGCGAAGAATCCGTCCCCACGAAGGAGTTACGGATTCATCCTGAACGGACTCACCGTGCTTGCACTCGGACTGCAAGTACAAGTGAACGGATTCTTCAGTCGCTTCGCTCCTTCAAGAATGACATTATTAGACATCCTCACATTGTTTTAAATGCCTTTCTTGATAATCATGCTGGCGGCATCAACCAGTCGGCAGGTATAGCCCCACTCGTTATCGTACCAGGCAAATACCTTGACCATCGTGTTATCCATGACCATGGTGAGGTCGGCATCTACAATTGAGCTTTCGGTCGTACCCTTGAAGTCCCCGCTTACAAGTTGCGCCGTGACGTAGGCTAGAATACCCTTCATCGGGCCTTCAGCGGCGGCCTTAAAGGCCTGGTTTACCTGCTCAACGGTAACCGGTTTAGCTAATTCAGCCGTAAAGTCAACGATAGAGACGGTCGGCAGCGGGATGCGGAGGGCGACGCCATCCAGCTTACCCTTGAGTTCCGGGATGACGACGGTGACAGTTCGGGCGGCGCCAGTGCTGGTCGGGATGACGTTGGTAGCGGCATTGCGGGCGCGCCGCAGGTCCCGGTGCGCCTGGTCGAGTACCTTCTGGTCATTGGTATAAGCATGAACCGTATTGAGAAGGCCGTGCTTAACACCGAAACTGTCGTTGAGGACTTTGACCACCGGGGCAAGGGCATTGGTGGTGCAGGAGGCATTGGAGATAATCTTGTGCTTGGCCGGGTCGTACTTATCGCTATTTACGCCCAGAACGATGGTGATGTCTTCGCCCTTGCTTGGTGCCGAGATAAGTACCTTCTTGGCTCCTCCCGTAAGGTGAAGGGCTGCTTTAGGGGCATCAGTAAAGACGCCAGTGCATTCTATAACCAGGTCAACACCGAGGTCACGCCACGGGATTTTAGCCGGGTCTTTCTCCGCCAGGACCTTGATATTTTTACCGTTAATAATCATTGAGCCGTCGCCAGCCTTTACCGTCCCGGGGAATGTCCCGTAGTTGCTGTCGTAATGGAAAAGGTGGCAGTTGGTCTCCGTATCCGTGAGTTCGTTGATGACGGCGACGTCAACCCCCTGTGCGGGCTGCTCGATGGCACGACGCAGCGCCAGTCGGCCGATGCGGCCAAAACCGTTGATACCTACTTTAGTTGCCATTGTTTACCCTCCTCAGTTCTTTATTTCTTTACACCCCGACAAGTCGGGGGGATACTACTACGGGAGACCAAGGGAGCGGGAAAGCTCGGCGAGGCCGGGGTCTCCTTCAACCAGTTGCTTCAGGCGTTCAATCTGGCGTTCATCTCTAATGCGTACCGGCCCCATCACTTCATCTATCCGGCGCACAACCTGCATCGTGCTCTCAGCGACAAGGATGATAGGTACGTGTTGCAGCGCCGCCTGCGTCTGCACCACCAGCGCCGGGTAAAGGTTACCGGTTAAGACAAGGGCGACGGTATCGGTCTCGAGGGCGGCGAGCTGGATGTCGGCGCGGTCGCCGCCGGTGATGACCGCTTTTCTCGGGATGCGGCGGAAATAGGTGAGCGCCTGCTCCACGTTCATCGCCCCGACGCTGAAATTCTCAATAAGCTCCTTGCGCTCGCGGCTGGGATACGGCTTCTCAGTCTCTTCCATTTCCAGCGGTTCCGGGTATACCCGCTCGAAATCCTCCAGTATCTCCCCGCCCAGTTGTTCGGCGAGTTCCTCAACACTTATGGAGCAGAGAATCTTGTCCTCCGGGAGCACGCCGACAACCGGTATATTGTAATGCTTCATGACGCGGCGCATCTGGCCCCCGATTTTTTCAACCAGCCCCTGCGGCACCCGGTTGACGATGATACCGCATAGATGTCCCATGAGCCTCTCCTGAGCGAAGACGGCACCATCAATATACAGGTAGGGTTCATAGTTCATGACCAAGAGAACCCTTGTGTCAAGCAAATGGGCGAGGTGGTTTACCGAAAGCCCGATGGAATATCCCTGAGCCCAGTTCATCCCGCTCTCGATGAGCATGAGGTCGGTATCTTTTGATAGTGTTCGATAAGCATTCGTGACTTTAATTTCCCACTGACGGGGCGGCGCTTCCATGAGTTCCTCGAAATTGTCCGGGGTGACGAGCACCGGGGAGAGGAGTTCCGACGGCTCCTTAATACCCAGTTTCTCACTGATGAAAGCGGCCTCCCAGCTTTCCTGCTTGCCGTCCACCACCGTCATGGTGCTTATTGGCTTCATGTACTTGACGCTGAGTCCCTTTGCCTTATAGTGCAGCCCGAGCGCAAGGCTTATGGCTGACTTGCCCGAATAAGGCGCAAACGAAGCCAACTGTAAATTCACCATCTTCCCCCTCTGTCCATTTTAAATCTATTTACTCTATTCTACCGATATACCCATGCGGCAATCAATGGCGACAGCCCCCTTACCCAGTTCTCTTACCATCAGGGGATTAATATCGAGCTCTGTTATCTCCCTGAAGTCGGTGACGAGCTGGGAGAGGCGGAGGAGGGCGTCAATTACGGCGGGTATATCGGCCGGTCTTTCCCCCCTGACACCGGTGAGGAGCGGGTAGCTCCTTATTTCGTGAATCATATCATTTGCGTCCGAAGCGGTTATCGGAGCTACCCGGAAACTGACGTCCCGCAGCACTTCAACGTAGATGCCGCCCAGCCCGAACATAAGCAGTGGTCCAAAGGTGGCATCGCAGTTCATGCCCAGGATGACCTCGCGCCCTTTTAGCAGTGCCTGGACATCCACGCCGAGGAGCTGTGCCTGCGGCATGAGGTGGGTGGCGCTGTCAACGATTTCGATATAGGCATTCCGTGCTGCTTCCCGGGTTGTAATGTTTATTTTCACCCCACCGACATCAGTCTTGTGCAGAATGTCAGGTGAGGCGATTTTCATTACCACCGGAAAACCGATTTCCTCTGCAAAGAGGGCGGCTTCCTCGGCATCATGAGCAAGGCTGGAATCGGGAAGCGGTATGCCGTATGCGCCGATGACCTGTCTTGCTTCCAGGTCAGAAAGTAACCGCCTTTTCTCTTTTTTGGCCTGGTCAAGAACAACCCTGGCTTTGCCCCGGTCAACTTCAAATCTTTTGACCCGCTCCGGCTTTTTCTCAAGCCAGTCGCGGTAACGGGTCATTGCCTGGAAACTCTCCACGGCGCGTTCCGGAAAAGGGTAATTGGGAATGCCTTTATCCGTAAGCGTCCTGATACCCCTGGATACCGCCGGGCCACCCATAAAACTGGTAAGGATGGGCTTATCGGTATTCGCCGCGGCGCTCACGATGACCTCAGCCGTCTTCTTAACCTCGGTTGATGCCTGCGGTGTAAGGAGAATGAGGGCGCCATCAACGTTCGGGTCTTTAAGGACGGCATCAAGGGCGGTTTTGTATCTATCGGCACCAGCGTCGCCGACGACGTCAACTGGATTATAGATATTGGCCGTCGGTGGCAGGCTTGCCCTGAGCTTATCAACCGTCTCTCTGGTAAACTGGGCCAGCTTAAGGCCGGCTTTTTCGGCGGCATCCGAGGCCATGATGCCGGGACCGCCGGCGTTGGTAATAATCGCTATCCGCTCCCCGGGAATAATCGGCTGGTTGGCGAAGGCGAGGGCGAAGTCTATCAGCTCCTCAACCGAAGCCGCTCTTAAAACACCGGTCTGTTTGAAAATGGCATTATAGGCGGCATCAAAACCCGCCAGCGTCCCGGTATGGGAAGATACGGCGCGTGAACCGGCGGCGGTGCTCCCCGCTTTTATCAGGATAAAAGGCTTGGTGCGGGTTAAAGCGGTGACGGCCTGGCGGAAGCGGGGGCCGTCGGTTACACCCTCGAGGTAAGCGATAACCACGGCGGTGCCGGGGTCATCCTTCCAGGCTTCGATGAGGTCCGATTCGTTAATATCGACGGTATTACCCAGGCTTACAAACTTACTGAAGCCGATGCCGCTTATCCGTGTCCAGTCGAGGAGTGCCTGGGCGAGTGCCCCCGACTGTGATAAGAATGAAATATTGCCCCCTTTCGCCATTCCGAAGGCGAACGTGGCATTCAGCGAAATGGATGTGTCAATAAATCCCAGGCAGTTGGGGCCGAGGAACCTGATGCCGTACCTTTTGGCAATATCCGTTACCTCGTTTTCCAGTTTGAGGCCGGCAAGCCCGATTTCCTTAAAGCCCGCCGTAATAATTACGGCCTCTTTTATTCCCTTTTCTCCAAGGTCCCGCATGACGCCAGGTACGGCGCGGGAAGGGACGATAATGATAGCCATATCCACCCGGTCGGGAATATCGGTCACTCTGGGATAGCTTTTGAGGCCGACTACTTCGGTGGCCGCTGGATTTACCGGAAAAACCTGGCCTTTATATCCGTATTGAAGAATATTATTGATAACGATGTAGCCGAGTTTCCCCGGCTCCGCCGATGCCCCCACCACCGCAACCGAGTTTGGAGTGAAAAAAGACTTCTCCAGCACTTTACCTTCCTTGCGTCCTGCCAACCCCCATCCACACAAGAGCACCATCAGTAACTTAAAGTTCTGGCTACAACTTTATTATAAGCCGATTTGACAAAAAGGCAATCTGTTCGGTGGAAATTGTGGGGAGGGGTGGGATAATCTTCAGGATTATACCAATACGACTGGTTGTCAGCCAACAGCTATCCTTAGAATAATATTACTCTTTTCTGTTTAAAGAATAAAGAGCTTGAAGTTTAAAAACCAGGGCAAACGCATTATAATTTTGATTCTGCTTATCATTACCCGCAAGTGGGGGAAAACCGTAGGGATTCGGCATGGAAGCTATCCAGAACGCCTCAGAGTAGAAAAACATGGGAATAATCTTCATTGTAATTGCATCACTCTCTACACATTGGTTTTGGGATAGCTTCTGCCGAATCCTTTGGGCATCCTTTCCCGCGGGAAGGACCGTGCCCCTACAAGATTTATTTTATGGCTTTTTGAGATGTGATTAGCTTAACCAATTTAATATGCGTTTACCCTGGTTTAAAAAGAGAAAGACTTTCTTTTTTACGGTATTTCATGATAGAATAGTGCCGTACTTGAATATCTAATGCATTCTTGATGGGAGAGAAATATGCCGAGAACAACCAGCAAGCGAAAGAGTACCAGCATACGCCAGGAACAAATAATAGAGGCGGCCCAAAAGCTCATCCTCAAATACGGCAGCGAACACGTGACCATCAGGCGTATTGCCAAGGAAGTTGGTATTTCCGAAGGTGCCATCTACCGGCACTTTAAGAGCAAGAGTGATATATTCTGTCTTCTTCTTGACAACGTCGGTGAGAACCTGCTGGCAGACATCCAGCAGAGCATTATTCCCGAAGGGGGAATAATCGAATCGCTGGACAGCATACTGACAACCCAGGTGGCCGCCATCGCTAAAAGGCACGGCATGTCTTTCCAGATTATTGCCGAGGTCATCAGCCTCGGTGATAAGAGACTCAACCGGCAGCTGAGCGACATCATGAGCAAATACCTCAGCCGGGTCGAAAGCCTGCTGGCCAGCGGTGTACAAACTGGTGAAATACGGGGGGATATTGACCTGGAAGCGGCCGCCATGCTCTTCTTCGGTATGGTGGAAAGTCTTTCCAACTACTGGACGCTTGATAACTA
>Ga0315295_10000815_pt1 | contig 26503 bp, 28 predicted proteins | sample YL17G14_0_MG_FD_204453 | JGI IMG/M metagenome (GOLD analysis project Ga0315295, IMG submission 204453) | Sediment microbial communities from Yellowstone Lake, YNP, Wyoming, USA - YL17G14_0 | ecosystem: Environmental > Aquatic > Freshwater > Lake > Sediment | place: USA: Wyoming | collected... | reverse complement strand
TTCTAAGAGGTGTGGAGACACGCACGTGCGTGTCTCCACACCAAAATTCCAATTTCCTCCCCCTCGACGGGGGAGGACAAAGGTGGGGGTGAACTATTACCGAACTGAAAGTCACACCATTGTAACATTTTTTAAGTGTGTGGAGTTCGTAATATCTCTAATTGTTGACACTTTTGGCTGATTATGATACCTTTTATAATAACTATGATGGACAAAGCCGCTATATTAAGAGATGCACAGAAGTACCTCTCGAAGGGGCAGATAGACAAGGCTATCGCAGAATGGGAGAAGCTCGTAAAAGAATCTCCCGATGGGAATATCTACAATACCATCGGCGACCTCTACCTCAGGAAAGGCAATAAAAACTCCTCGCTAGAGTTTTTCCATAAAGCTGCAGACGTTTTCAGACAGGGGGGTTTTTCCCTCAAGGCCCTCGCCCTCTACAAAAAGATCATCAACATTGTACCGACTGACGTCGATTCACTCACCGCCCTCGGTGAATTGAGCGAAGAAAAGGGACTCATCACCGATGCGATACGCTACTACCTCGCAGCCGGGGATATACTCTCGAGAGATAAGAGCAAAGACAGGTTCCTGAACACCTATGAAAAGATACTTTCCCTTGCTCCCACGAATATTCCGCTCAGGGAAAAGGTAGCGAGTCTCTTCCTCAAGGAGGGCCTGACTATTCATGCAGTCAAAGAGTTACTGCATATTGCGAACCACAGTGCGAAAAGGGGTGAGAGGGAACAGGCGAGGGATTATTTCACAAAAGTCCTTTCCATTGAGCCTGATCACAAAGATGCCCTTTCCGGACTAAGTTCCTTATCCAGGGACGAAGGTGACATACCAAGGGCGCTTGAATATCTCAAGAAGGCATTAGATGCCCATCCCAACGATACGGAACTGCTCAAGAAATGTGCCTCACTGCTCGTACAGATCGGAGCACAAGAAGAGGCAATCACCTGCCTTTCGAAATCCGTCACCATTCACCCCTCTGACGTCGGTGCCCACAGACTCCTGGGGGACCTCTATCTGTCCCGCGGTGAGAGGCAAAGGGCATGGGAATCGTATAAGAGAATCATCGATGTTCTCTCGAAAGAGAACAGGGTGAGGGAGGCCGTCGGACTCGCAAGGCAGTTCAAAACTCTCGATCCTGTTGAGGTGGGGAAGATCCTTATCGAGCTCCTCAAGCGGACAGATGATACCGAGGCTACCTTCGAAGAGATACTTTCCGTTGCTGAGGCCCTTTCTGAGAGGGGGTTGGAAGATGCCGTCGAGTACTACATGGAGGCCCTCAAGCTGCATCCCGACGACCTCCAGCTCAAGAAACGGCTCGCAGAACTCGAAATGAAGATGGGGGTTGCACCGTCTCTCGCGGAGGGAGAGAAGACCATAGAGGATATGCTCACCGATGCAGATATCTTCATGAAGTATGGACTTTACGATGACGCCAGGTCTATTCTCGAGGAGCTCAAAGTGAGGGAGCCGGAAAATGTAGACATCCACACACGCCTCAAGACACTTTACATCGCCATAGAGGATAAGGAGCAGGCGGTGACAGAGTGCCTCATCCTCGCAGAGCTTTACAGGAGGAGTGATGAGGCCGAGAGGAGAGAGGAGGCGATACACGAAGCTTTCAGAATTAACCCGGAGGACCCGAGGCTCAAAGAGCGCTTTGCCAAGCCTACTGAAACGGCTCCCTCTCAGCCTCCTTCCAAGGAAGCCTTAGAAGTCGACCTTGACGAGTACTCTGAAGAAATTGCGGAGGCTGAATTCTACATAAGACAAGGCCTCCTTCAGGAAGCGCTCAGGATATACCAGAGGCTGCTGAACATCTTTCCAGGCAATAAGAATCTGCAGATGAAGATTTCCTATCTCCATTCAGGGGCGCCGGAGGCACCTTCTGTCGATGAGGAGTTCATTGCTGAAACAGGCGAAAGAGTCCTGGTCGAAGAGCCTGCCGACATGCAGGTACCCCGCGAACAACAGTTCGAGAGCGATGTGCTTGATATCTTCGAGGAGTTCAAGAAGGGGCTTGAAAAGGAAATCGAAGCCGAGGACTATGAAACGCACTACAATCTCGGCATTGCCTACAAGGAGATGGGACTCATCGACGATGCGATCAAAGAGTTCCAGACATCGAGGAACGACACGAACTATTTTGTTCGTTCCATGAGCCTGCTCGGGATATGTTACATGGAAAAGGGATTATACCCCCTCGCCATCGATTCATTCAAAAACGCCCTAAACAACATCGATACCCGGGATGAATCCTATTGGGGTGCCAAGTATGACCTCGCAACGGCGTATGAGAAGAATAGCAACTTGAAGGAGGCCTATGATCTCTACAGTGAGATCTACGGCTGGAATTCCACTTACAGGCATGTCAACGAGAAACTCGAAACCCTCAAGGCGATGATCTCTAAGGAGGGATCACCACAAAAAGAGAAAAAAGACAGGGTTTCCTACCTCTGATCCATGGATTACCTCGAGTACTACGGTCTCAAGGAACACCCCTTCTCGAATGTCGTAGATAACCGTTTTTACTACAATAGCCCTCAGCATGCCGATGCGCTCATGAAGCTGAAATATGCGATCGATACGAAGAAGGGTCTTGCAGTCGTGATCGGGGACATCGGGACAGGCAAGACAACCCTCGCGAGAAGACTCCTTGAAGAGCTTGATGAGAATGCCTATGAAGCAACGCTCCTGGTCATCATTCACTCGACGGTGAGTTCCGAATGGCTCCTGAAAAAGCTTGCTATGCACCTAGGGGTCAAGGAGATAAGGGAAGACAAAATCGAGCTCCTCGGCCTCCTCTATAAACAGTTATACGAGATTCACAACAGTGGAAAAACACCCGTTCTGCTCATGGATGAGGTCCAGATGTTACGTTCCCGTGAGATCATGGAGGAGTTCAGGGGACTCCTGAATATGGAGATACCCGGCGGGAAGATGATAAACATCATCTTCTTCGGGCTTCCCGACCTTGACGAGGTCCTCTCAAAGGACGAGCCGCTTAAGCAGAGGGTGGCGATGAAGATCTCCCTCAAACCATTCTCCGAGCTTGACACGAGAGACTACATCTTGCATAGGCTGAGGGTTGCGGGGATCACCCACAATCTCTTCACCACCGGGGCCCTTGATGAGATCTACTCATGCTCCCACGGCGTACCGAGGCTCATCAACGCCATCTGCGACAATGCCCTCCTTGAAGGATACCTTCTCAAGACGAGAATCATTAATGATTTCGTCATCAAGACGGTTGCTGTAGACCTCAGCCTCCGCAAAGAGAGCAGATAGGGATCAGCCTCGCAGGTAATCAGCGGTGAGCGAAGGAAAGCTCCCTGATCGCAATGTGTACCGTATAGAAGGAGAGCTCGATCCGCATCTTCGAAGGAAACCACACGCCGTCGAGCGGCTGGGGATCCTCATAGAAGATGTGCAGTTCCTTCCCTTCCTCAAGGTTAATCATCTGTCTCACGGGTAAGAGAGTCCTTTTATTGAATACGATCCGCCTCCAAGAATTCGTTACAAAGAATGCAGCATCATCCTCATCTATCTCATAGCCCTCAATCGACCACCAGAAAAAGCTGTTCCTGATGCCATCAATGAGTAGCAGGAGCCTGGTCCTTTCGATGGGCGGGGTGCTTTTCGTCAACCCTTCATGGGAAGTGACTTCAGAGACCAGGAACCCGAGGGAATAGACACGGAGGTCAAGGTCTTCAGGTGTGAGCCGGAGCACAGCATCACCTTTCATGGTGCTTCCATCTCTCACAAATTCTATTGTGAAACTCGCATCGAGAGAGGTGATGCTTTCCATCCTGGTCAACTCATCCCTCAGGTCTATGCCCTCACGGACAGGGATCACAATCCCCCTTTGGGCACAGGCTGCACAGAGAACGAGGGTGATCACATTAATCTTTAGAAACGTCAGGGCGTTATGCCAGTATTCCTTCGAGAAACTCATCCACATTCCTCACCCCGATGACCTCGATAGGGAAGTGTTCTTTCAGCCTGGACGCATTCGATGCGGGTATCAAGGCCCGTGTGAAGCCTATTTTTACAGCCTCCTTCATCCTTCCCTCTACCTGATTCACCCCCCTGATCTCCCCGGACAGTCCTACCTCGCCGAAGACTAATGTCTTTGGTTCGATAGGGACCTCCCGCAGGGAGGAAGCAATCGCCCCGACAATGCCGAGGTCGACGGCCGGCTCGACGGTTTTTATCCCCCCCACAACATTAACGAAAATGTCCATTCCCCCGAGATGGAGACCGGCAATCTTTTCCATTACCGCAACGAGGAGGTTCACCCTGTTAAAATCCACACCCATGCACGTCCTCCTCGGCATGCCGAAGGTGGTCGGTGATACGAGGGCCTGGATCTCAACGAGCAGGGGCCTCGTTCCTTCAATGCTCGCCACGACAGTTGAGCCTGAGACACCCTCGGGCCTCTCGGAGAGGAAGAGCTCCGAGGGATTTTCAATCGGCAAAAGACCGGCATCTGTCATTTCGAAAACCCCTATCTCGTTTGTAGAGCCGAACCTGTTTTTCACCGAACGGACTATCCTGAAGGAATGCCCCCTGTCTCCTTCGAAATAGAGGACGGTATCCACGATATGTTCAAGGACGCGCGGTCCGGCGATGGCGCCCTCCTTCGTGACATGTCCGATGAGGAAGAGCGGAATCTTCGCTCTCTTGGCAAAAGACATCAGTTTAAAGGCACATTCCCTGACCTGTCCCACAGAGCCTGGAGCGGAGGAGAGCTCGTCGGTATACATCGTCTGGATCGAATCAATCACGATAACGCAAGGGATAATGGAGTTTGTTCTATCGATCACTGCCTCGAGGTTCGTTTCGGGGAGGAGTATGATATTGTCGGAATGAATCGAGAGACGCTCAGCCCTCAATTTGATCTGCTCAGGCGATTCCTCGCCAGAGACATAGAGTGCCTTTCCCGTTCTCTCTGACAAGTGCCATACCGCCTGCATGAGGAGTGTAGATTTTCCGATCCCTGGGTCGCCTCCCACAAGGACCACGGAGCCTTCAACGACTCCTCCGCCGAGGACCCTGTCGAATTCCTTGATACCCGTTGAAACCCTCTTTTCCTTCCCACCCGAGATTGAACTCAGAACCAATGGTCTTGGTTTCTCGAAAGGGGAACGGCCTGCCTGGCGCATGCCGGATACCTGCCTTTCTTCGACTATGGTATTCCATGCATCGCAATCAGGACACTTGCCGAGCCATTTCGGTGAGGTATGGCCGCAGGCCTGACACTGAAATATCGTCTTCACCTTTGACATGACACTGAGGCTCTAAATGTGCAGGATCCCCATACCTTTCCCGATGTGGTAAGCCTTCCGAATCGCTTCTGTGACGAATTCCTTTGACCTTCTCACAGACTCGAGAGGGGCATGCCCGAGGGCAAGGGACGAGGCGATTGCGGTCGAAAACACGCATCCCGTGCCGTGATATTCGCCCGGGATTTTCTTCGACTCGATCCTATGGAGATCTTTTCCGTCAAAAAAAAGGTCTATCGTTGTGTGCCCAAGATGACCGCCCGTGACCACCACTACCTGTGGTCCCATCTTTCTCAACTCCCTGGCTGCTTTTTCCATACCCCCTTCATCTTCAATGACAATGCCTGTGAGGACCGATGCCTCATAGATGTTTGGGGTGACTACCCTGGAGAGGGGGAAGAGGACATCCCTTATTCTGTCAAGGGCGCCGTTGTGGACAAGGCTCGTTCCTGATGAGGATACGGTTACCGGATCTACCACGAGATTCTCAAGGGCATAATCCCTTATAGCCTGTGAGAGGGAATCCACAATCTCTGCATTGTAAAGCATGCCCGCCTTGATCGCATCCGGCCTGATGTCTTTCAGGAGAGACTCCATCTGCATATGAAAAAAACCCTTTTCCACAGGGAGGACCCGGTCGACACCAAGGGTATTCTGTGCTGTAAGAGCGGTTGGGACGGACAGGCCATGGATCCCGAAGGCCCTGATTACCTTCAGGTCTGCCTGCAATCCTGCTCCTCCTGTGGGATCGGATCCTGCTATGGTCAAGACTGATTTCACTGATAGAATTATCCCACAATCCGACGCGGCGGTTCAAGGAGAACGGATATATCAAGGGGAATGGTATGTTCAGCAATAAGAACAATCAGGAAGGGGAGGTATTCGACCTCCCCTTCCTGATTGTTTACGATACCTCTATTTTGATCTCTTTTGGTTTTGCTTCTTCCCTTTTGGGAAGGACGATCTCGAGGATGCCGTTCTTGAAGGATGCCTTTGACTTCTCGCTGTCAACCTCCACAGGAATGGCTATCGTCCTCATGAAGCTGCCGAAGCTCCTCTCAGCGGAATAGTAGTTTTCCTCTTTCACCTCTTCATCCCGTTTGATCTCGCCCTTTAAGGTGATCGAATCCTTTGTTATGGTGAGATCGATATCGTTCTTCTCGACACCCGGAAGTTCAGCCTTTACGACGACCTCGCTCTTCCTGTCGTAGATATCGATGTTCGGCACCACTACAGTTGCCTCAGAGGGCTTTGGCCACCACCGTCTGCGTCTACGGGAAGGCTCAAAGAATTCCTCAAAGAGCCTCTCCATATCCCTCCTCATATCTTCGAGTTCTTTCATGGGAGACCATCTTACTATGGACATCGTATACCTCCTTTCCCTGAGCATGCCCAGGGAGTGACCGTTGTAGGTTATAGGCCCAAGGCCATCAAAAAAAATTCTCTATTCTATAACTGTCTATACCTTTGTCTCTGCTTCAACCGTTTTTCTGAACACGAGGGTATCACCTTCCACCTCAACTTCGATAACATCCCCTAGTCTGAAGGAGCCCTCGAGGATCTTTACCGCCAGGGGATTGAGGATCTCCCTCTGGATAACCCTCTTCAAGGGCCGTGCGCCATACACAGGGTCATACCCGATCTCAGCAAGCCTGTCCTTGACAGCATCGGTGAGGATAATGTCGATACCCTTTTCGATCAGGTGCTTTTTCATCCTCTTCACCTGGATCTCTACAATCTGCTTCAAGAGCACCCGGGAGAGAGGATTGAAGGTGATGATCTCATCGACCCTGTTCAGGAACTCAGGCTTGAAGAATGCCTTCAGGTCTTCCATCACCTTTTCCTTGAGATCTTCATCGTTTCCCTTACCCCAGTATACCGAGGGCTGCTTCGTTCTCTCCGTCAGGATCTCCTGAATATGGGCGCTTCCGATGTTAGAGGTCATGATCACCACTGCGTTCCTGAAGTCGACTGTCCTCCCGTGGCCGTCGGTGAGCCTCCCGTCATCGAGGAGCTGGAGAAGGAGATTGAAGACCTCGGAATGGGCCTTCTCGACCTCATCGAAAAGGATTACGGAATAGGGTCTCCTCCTCACCGCTTCTGTTAGTTGTCCCCCCTCTTCATACCCCACATACCCGGGAGGGGCACCGATCAAACGCGAGACCGTGTGGCGCTCTTGATACTCAGACATGTCGATTCTCTGCATTGCGTTCTCATCGTCGAAGAGAAACTCTGCAAGTGCCTTTGCGAGCTCTGTTTTTCCGACACCAGTAGGGCCGAGGAAGATGAAGGATCCGATAGGCCTGTTCATGTCCTGGATGCCGGCCCTCGCACGCCTTACCGCATTCGCAACGGCCACGATCGCTTCATCCTGACCTACGACACGCAGTCTCAACCTCTCTTCCATCCGGAGGAGCTTCTGGACTTCCCCCTCGAGCATCCTTGAGACGGGGATACCGGTCCATTTCGAGACGACCTCTGCGATGTCCTCCTCGTCGACCTCCTCCTTCAGCATCTTTCTCCTCGACTGGGCGTCTGAAAGCCTTTTATTCTCAGTCTCAAGCGCCCTCTGGAGATCAAGGAGTCTGCCGTACCTCAGCTCTGCTGCCCTTGAGAGATCGCCATCACGCTCCGCTTGTTCCGATTCCATCTTCGTCTTCTCGATCTGCTCCTTTATCTCCCTGATCTTCGCGATGATCTCCTTCTCACTGAGCCACTGGGCCCTCAGTTCGTCCCTCTGTGCCTGGAGTTCGGCCATCTCCCTGGCGATCTTCGAGAGCTTCTCCATGGCGTCTCTCGAATCGTCCTTCTTCAATGCCTGTTTCTCTATCTCATACTGACGGAGCTTTCTCTCGATCTCGTCGAGCTCGACAGGCATGGAATCGATCTCCATCCTCAGCTTCGCTGCCGCCTCGTCGATGAGGTCGATCGCCTTGTCAGGCAGAAACCTCTCGGTGATGTATCTGTGCGAGAGGACCGCGGCTGAGATGAGGGCCGAATCCTTGATCTTCACCCCGTGGTGGACCTCATACCTCTCCTTCAAGCCCCTGAGGATCGAGATGGTATCCTCGACAGAAGGTTCCTTGATGTAGACGGGCTGGAACCTCCTCTCGAGTGCAGGGTCCTTTTCAACATGTTTCCTGTACTCGTCCAAGGTCGTCGCACCGACACACCTCAGGTCACCTCTCGCGAGGGCAGGCTTGAGCATGTTCGAGGCATCAATCGCGCCTTCCGCAGCTCCAGCTCCCACCAGGGTATGGAGCTCATCGATGAAGAGGATGATTTGTCCTTCAGACTGCTCAATCTCCTTGAGGACTGCCTTCAACCTCTCCTCGAACTCACCTCTGTATTTTGAGCCAGCAACGAGTGAACCCATGTCGAGGGCGACTACCTTCTTGTCCTTCAAGGTCTCTGGTACATCCCCTGCCATAATTCTCTGGGCGAGACCCTCGGCGATCGCAGTTTTACCGACGCCAGGCTCTCCGATGAGTACCGGATTGTTCTTCGTCCTGCGTGAGAGAACCTGGATGATACGCCGTATTTCATCATCCCTGCCGATGACGGGATCGAGTTTCCCTTTCCTTGCAAGTGCGGTAAGGTCACGGCTGTAGCGAGCGAGGGCCTGATACTTTTCCTCGGGATTCTGGTCCGTCACCCGTTGGGTGCCCCTGATCTCGCGCATCGACGACCTGACCTTATGGGAGGTGATCCCGTACCTCGTGAGGAGGTCAGAAGCGGGACCACTGATAGTTGTGAGTGCTAAGAGTAAATGCTCTACGCTCACATACTCATCGGTGAGATGTTCCGCCTCACTGTAAGCCGCCTCCAGGGTATCCTTCAATCTCGGGGAAATGTAGAGCTGTCCGAGGGGAGTAGCGCCGACAACCTTTGGAAGCCTCTCTATCTCCTTCTCGATGTCCGATTGCAGCATCCTCCTGTCGACACCGCTCCTCTTCACTATCTGTGAAACGATGCCTTCGTCATCTGAGAGCAGCGCCCAGAGAAGGTGCTCGGGCTGGAGCTCCTGATTGCCCTTCCTCTCGGCCAGCCTCTGCGCCTCCTGAAGGGCCTCCTGACCCTTTATCGTCAATTTATCCATTCTCATGACCTTCTCCTACTTTTCTAAAAAAAGATTTTTAATCCTTGTATAGAAATCCTCCCTGAGGTCGCTCTCGAGAAACTGCATCATCTCATCCATCTCCTTCTGGAGCACCTCGAGCCGGTGCCGGAGTCTGAGAATGATATCAACGCCGGCCCTGTTGACGCCGAGTTCTCTCGTGAGCCTCAGGATCATCTCGATCTTCTCAATATCCTCCTCGGAGTACAGCCTCGTCTTCTTCGTCCTGGAAGGTGTAATGAGCCCCTCCCTTTCGTAGAGCCTCAGGGTCTGCGGATGAACACCCAGCATCCTCGAGACGACACTGATCATAAAAAGCGGCTGTTTTTTATCTCTGTTCCAGTTCATCTGCTGAAAAGGCCCTTTCTCGGGTTTTCCCTGTAGAGGGCTTCTATCTCCTTAATTGATTCCTTTCCTTTGCTGTTAATATTCTTCGGGACTGCGATCTTAACTGTCACATACTGATTGCCCTTCTCCGAGCTGCCGGGCGAAGGGAGACCTTTCCCGGTCAGCTTGAATCGCTGCCCTCCTTGTGTACCCGCGGGAATCGTCATAACGGCGGTACCGTCTATTGTAGGCACATCAATCCTTGCTCCCAATACCGCTTCTCCGAAGGTAAGGGGGACCTCTATATAGAGATCGTGTTCTACCCTTTTGAATATGGGGTGTGGTCGCACCGTGATCTCTATATAGAGGTCCCCGGGAGGACCGCCTGCACTGCCGGCGTTCCCCATGCCCTTCACCTTCATTCTCGATCCATTATCTACCCCTGCACCAATCTTTACCTTTATCGTTTCTGTGGAAATGATCGTACCCCTCCCCCCGCAGTTTCTGCAGACCTTGGTGACCTTTCTCCCGGTGCCCTTACATTCCTTACAGAACTGCTGCATCTTGAAGAAGCCCCTTGATGCCTCCATTCTGCCGGTTCCCTTGCATTTTTTGCAGCTCTCATACTCCTGAGCACCTGTGCCCCGGCATGCCTGGCAGGAAAACTCCCGGTTTACAGAGATTGGCCTTGTGAGACCTGTGAAGGCCTCCTCGAGAGAGATCTCAATGCCTGTAATGGTATCATTTCCCTTTGCGGCATATGCTTCAGGGCCTGCCCTTTTCCCGAAGATATCACCCAGTCCGAAATCGAAGACCTCTTCGTAACCAGGGGACCTAAACTCTTCATACCAGGCTCCCCCTCCCTCAAAAGGCGACTTGCCTGAACGGTCATACTCCTCACGTTTCTTGGAGTCTCCCAGTATATCATAGGCCTCATTGATCTCCTTGAACCTCTGTTCTGCCTTCTTGTCTCCTGGATTGAGGTCAGGATGGTATTTGCGTGCGAGTTTCCTGTATACCTTTTTGATCTCATCCCCAGAGGCATTCCTTGAAACCCCGAGTGTTTCGTAAAAATCCTTGGTTGCAGGTGACATATTGGGCTCTCCCTTCCTATAATTCTTATAATATACATTTAGTCGATATTTGTCAAGTCTTATACTATGGGATGCATCCATGCATAGAAAGGGCATTTTCTTCCCCTTCTCTTTTGACAATTCAACATGTTAAGCATATAATAATAGCATGCTAAGGAGGTGTATAAGATGCGTGCAACTTTAAACATACCTGACGATCTCCTTTCCGAAGTGCAGAACGTCTCGGGTGAAAAGTCCAAGACGAAAGCGATCATCGTCGCCATGAAGGAGTATGTCCGTCAGAAGAAGGTCGGGGAGCTTATTGCCCTTAGGGGGAAGATCGAGATCGACTATGATTGGGAGCAAGAGGAAGAGCTTGAGATGGAGGCCCAGATAAAAAGGGAGAAACTCCTTGAGCGAAATGAGTAAAGAGGTGTTGGCAGATACGAGCGTCTGGATAGAGTTTTTCAAGCCAGGCTCTCCGGTCGGCAACCATCTGGAGGTCCTCATCGGAAAAAACTCTGTGATCGTCTGCGGCATTGTGCTTTTCGAGCTCCTCCAGGGGGTTAAATCAGAAGCTGAGAAAGCCAAAATTTCCTGCATTCTGACGACACTTCCCTACATCGAAATGACTGAACAATTATGGCGGCAGGCTGCCCTCCTTTCCGTATCATTGCGAAAAAAAGGGATTACCGTTCCTCTGTCTGATATCCTCATCTCATCTCTCGCCATCGAAAACGTCCTCCCCATCTTTGCCCTCGACCAACACTTCGAACAGATTCCTGGCGTCCGTCTCTATAAAATCTGAGTTCATAGCTTCATCTCCCGGTCGACTATCTTCCTGAAGGGCTTTTCCTGAGATTGATGAACCCGGAAGAAAGAAGATATCATAAATCTGATGCATAAGGGCCTTTACTTTTTCCACATCCTCGGATCAAAACTGAACGGCTCAGGATTTCCGATCTTGATTTTTGTAAAATCCCTTTGTAAGGGATTCAGGACATAGTTGTATTCTACAGGGATAATAACTGAAGGGACCCTGAGGACCGCTGAAATTCCCCTTTTTACCCACATTGTACCCATATCCCTTGTGGAATCCGGTGCCCGCACATCACGCCAGTTCTTTGGCAGCGCATCGGTCGTTATTTCTTCAACGATGACAGCATCGGGAATAACGGCCCGAAGAGCGGCAAATGCAATATGTATACCTTCTGGTCCCAGATTGACAAAGAGTTCAATTGCAGCGAGGGAGAGGGTATGGCTTGTATACACTAGCGGGGTGCCGCGATGGTGCCAGCGCCCGCTGACACTGCGCGAACCTTCACCGGTGAAGGCATCATGGATATGTTTTTTCTTTACAAGCCGCCATACCTCGATCATGAAAGGATGCCATGTTCTATACGCTGGAGGAGGTCCTCAACCTCTCTGGTCCCGGCCTCGGTATGAAGCAAATCGAGCGGGATCTCCCCCCCCAGTCCGGCCTGGGGCCGGTGGAGCCACTTTTTCGCCATCATGTCATCCTCCAATACCTCACAGGCAAGGGCATATATCCGTGCTATCCGGTAGAGACGATCACTTGCCAGGGGAGAGAGCTGTTTGTTCTCCTTCCGGATTCTGGAGAGCGTCCTTTCACTTACATCGAGAATGCCGGCTAACTCATGGTCAGTCAGGTCGAGGGCCTCTTTTATATGATTCCCGGTTCCAATATGAAACCCCCTCCGTATAAGTCTGTCTATATCAAAGGCACCTTTCACCTGACGTCCGAGAGATTTCTGTCCGCCCAATACCGCCACGATTTTTTGTTCAGTCACGCTTTCCCCCTCTATTAGTCATTTGTCTTTATTGTATCAGACATATGGCTATAAGTCAAGGACGGGCACCTGTCTTCTCTATGTAATCCTAAGTGTTGTAAAGAGGGCATGGCAGACATCCCTCAAAGCCTTTATGAGGCGATGACAAATTGAGAATTGGCTTGCAATGTTGTACCTCACCTGAAGTGTGGTTTTTCATTAGAGCTTGGAACGTGGCTTCCGATACTTCAAGGTATCGCCGATAAAGGCTTTTCGGGACATCAGCCATGTCCATATCGATAAAGTTCATAAAAATTTTCGGGTATCGTATGACGCAGATCATGAAGCAGGGCGTGGCAAAAAGTCCGCATGAGCAGACTGGCACACAACCAGGAATCTTGCTCTGATTCTGATGGATATTGCATAGTTCGGGAATATTCCCGGCTAAAAGGGGATAAAAAATCGGTACCCCCTGATGAATTCCCTGAAGGTCTTCGCGACATGGGTCTGGGGTTCCCCGCCGAGGCATGTGAAGAAAAACTTCCTCTTCATTCCCTTCCCGGGTATGTTGAGCAGGGCAACCGACCCCTCCTTCAAAGACCTGAAGACCGACCACTTGGATACAAAGGATATCCCCAGTCCCGACTGGACCATCTGGATGACCAGCTCAGGACTGCCGAGGGTCATGGATACCTTGAGGCACTCAGGGTCTATACCCATGGAATGAAGAAAAGCCTCGATGAATTCCCTGATGCCCGAACCTGTTTCGGGCATGATGAAAATCTGTTCCTCGAGGTCCTGTCGTGAGATGTCTTTTTTTTTCGTCAGGGGATTGTCATCGGAGGCGATGATGACGATCTCATCCTCAGCGATCTCCTCCAAAATAACAGGTGTATTCTTAATCTGGCCCTCCACGATTCCCAGCTCTATCTTCCCTTTGATAATATTGTTGATGACTTTTTCTGTACCCGAGACGGAGAGGGCAATCCTGACATCGGGATACCTTTTCAAGAAGACGTACAATACCTGGGGCAGGAGATATGTCGCTGCGGTATGGCTCGCGCCGAGAGAGAGCGGGCCTTTCACCGTCTGCATGAAAGAGTACACCGCGTGCTCCATGTTTCTGTATTCTTCTAGTATCTTCTTCGCATGGTCATAAAAAAGCATTCCTGCAGGTGTCGGTGTGACTGCCTTCCCCTGCCTGTTGAGAAGCTTCACACCTAATTCGTCTTCAAGGTTCCTGATGAGATGGCTCATGGCGGACTGGGTCATGAACTTCGCTTCCGCCGCTTTGGAGAAGCTGCCGGTCTCGATAATGAGACAGAATGCCTTGAGCCTGTGGTCTTCCATGGGGCCGTTCAGGGAAAATGCATTTCTTGTAATCCATTGTAAGGGCTGCCCTCTCTCATGTCAATAAAGATGAATGATTTTCATGGCACCGATGATAATAATGAATTTGACAGCGATTTTGAACCGTTTTATCCTATTTGGGAATCCATTATAATCCCCTTTACAGAACCCCTCTTTGCCAAAGAGGGGAATCATTACCACCTCCCCATCCCCTCCATCCCAAGGAGGGGAAAGGGGGTGGTAAAACAACATAGTAAGGGTCTAATAATTGAATGCACAATTGGCCGGAAAATCTCCCCTCGCCCCTCTTTTCCAAAGAGGGGTAAATCCTCCCTTTGCTAAAGGGAGGTTAGGAGGGATTTTCTGATAATCATGTGCATACTATTTTGAGAATGTTAATAAGAAACAGCAAGAGGATTTCCTTTGCAAAAATGAACAAGGAGGCATGAATGACAAAAGAAAAGATGATACTCCGTATTGCATCGACGACAAGCATGCAGGACTCAGGGCTCTTTGATATTCTCATCCCTGCGTACGAGAAGGCCTCTCTCTGCAACATAAAAGTAGAAGTGACTGCAGTGGGCACGGGCAAGGCGATTAGGATCGCAAAGAAGGGAGAGGCAGACCTCCTCTTTGTCCATGACCCGTTCAGGGAGGAAAAGTTCGTTGTAGAGGGTTACGGCGTCAACAGGAGGGAGGTCATGCACAATACCTTCATCATTCTCGGCCCCCCTGACGACCCGGCAGGGGTGAAAGGGGTGAAAAAGGCGATAGAGGCCTTTGAATTGATCGCCGAAGCAGGGTCCCCTTTTGTTTCACGAGGAGACGATTCCGGTACAAACATCAGGGAACTGGATATTTGGGATGATGCCGGCATCAACCCGAAAGGAAAGGGATGGTATTTTGAAACCGGGAGCAAGATGGGTGATACCCTCATGGCGGCAGACCAGAAAAAGGCATACACCCTCTGCGATATGGGAACATTCCTCAACTACGAGGCAAGAATAGGCCTGAAGGTACTCCTCACTGGAGATCCAATGTTCAAGAACCAGTATAGCGTGATTGCGGTAAACCCTGATCGGTTCCCTCATGTGCACTACAGGGAGGCGATGGATTTCATCGCCTTCGTCACCTCCCCGGAGGGACAGGGCCTTATAGCTGGGTATGTGAAACATGGTTCACAGCTTTTTTATCCCGACACCATACACGCTGTGATAGAGGGAAACAGATGATTCAGCAACTTTCAAGGAAGGAGGGACAGTACATGAAGATATCCAGGAATATCGCTCTCATCGTTGTATGTCTCGTGATCTCTTTCACGGGTGTTGCGAATGCCGCGGAGATTATCTGCGCGTCCACGACGAGCACCGAGAATTCCGGGCTGTTCGGGTATATCCTCCCGGTCTTCGAGAAGAAGACGGGGATAAAGGTAAAGGTGGTTGCCAGGGGCACCGGTGCTGCCATCGAGTTGGGAAAGCGCGGAGACGCAGACGTCGCCTTTGTCCATGCAAAAGAACTGGAGATCAAGGCGGTCGAGGAGGGGTATTTTGTGAACAGACACGAGGTGATGTACAACGACTTCGTCATTATCGGCCCTCCCGATGATCCTGCAAAGGTAAAAGGGCTCAAGTCTGCTCCTGAGGCCTTTACGAAGATCGCTGCTGCAGGTTCCCCCTTTGTGTCCCGCGGCGATAAATCAGGGACGCACACGAAGGAACTTGCCATATGGAAGGTATCAGGGATCGACCCGAAAGGGAACAAGTGGTACCTCGAAGCAGGCCAGGGGATGGAGAAAACCCAGCGGATCGCCAACGAGAAGAGGGCTTACACCCTCACCGACAGAGGGACATGGCTCGCCACGAAAGATAAGGACAAACTCGAAATGAGTATCCTCTTCGAGGGCGACCCCGTCCTGTTCAACCAGTACGGGGTTATGGTGGTGAACCCCGAAAAGCACTCACATGTGAAGTTCAAAGAGGCGATGGAGTTCGTGAACTGGCTGATATCGAAAGAAGGGCAGGAGGCGATCGCCTCCTTCAAGGACTCAATGGGGAACCAGCTCTTCTATTCGAATGCAAAATAGAGAGAAAATAACACAGGAGGGCATCATGAAAACTATCATTCTCCGGACGAGATCGGCTTTCACGCTCTTGATTGCATTGCTCATGGCCACAACGGTCTTTGCGGCCTACAGCGCACACCAGAATGACCAGGATGTAAACAACTTCCTGAGTGTGTATCCTTCCGCCAAGTCTACCAAGCTTGACGACTGTGCGCTCTGCCATCCGGGAGGAACAGTAGTAGAAAACTCAAAACCAAAACAATACGGAAGCTGTGACTATTGCCACATCACGACTGACCTTCAGCCTGTTCCAGGGCAAATTCCTTTGAATCCTTATGGTGTGGATTATGAAAATGCAGGCCGTACTAAGGACGCAATACAGAGTATTGAAGGTCAGGATTCGGACGAAGATGGATCCTCTAATATTTTGGAAATCAACAATCTTTTTTTTCCGGGGGACAATACGGATCATCCCGGGTTGACCCCCGCCCCTGCGGTGGTGATGAACATGGAGCGGCTTCTCGACTTTCCCCTGCACAGCCAGTTTCTTCTCTCCAACGCCTCCAAGTCTGCGGACAACTACGCGCGGTACGGTGGGGTCAAGGTCAGGGATCTCCTGAGATATGTGAGGGCTTCCGGGAACGCGACCCAAATTACGGTCTTCGCCCCGGACGGCTTTTCGAAGACCTTTCCCGTAGATGCACCTGACCCACAGATTCCAAGCAGCATTCAGTACGATGTCATGGGGCCGTATCCGAACGGCTTCTATTACCCAGGCTTGGATTTTGTGGAATATGGGCTGGAGCCCGACCGCCTGCTGCCGGGGGATGTGATCCCGGACAAACTGTACCTTCTCCTCGGGTATCTGCGTGACGGTGACCTTCTCAATAAGGGCAAGCTGGTTCCCGATCCGAATAACCCGGCACGGCTTGTGCTTGACGGTGAGGGACCCTATCGTCTTGTTGTGCCGCAGAAGATCGCGGGTAGTCCGGACAGGCCCTCGACAGGGACGCCTCTCAAAGATGGGTACGACTACGATAAAAACAAGGACCACAATGCCGGGTCCTCGGTGAGAAGCATTGCCGCAATCCGCGTTGAACCCCTGCCATCAGGAACGACGGACTTCCGATGGACCGAAGGAGGCTGGAATCTCGTTGACAAGGCCAGATTGGTCGTCTATGGCGCGATCAATCCCGAAGAGTTTCTCCTCTCCGGAAGGGTGCTGTATTCCCGAAGCAATCCTCTCGAGGGGGTACAGATCTCCATAGGGCTACTTTCTCTCGGACAGGTTGCGTCGGCCACGACGGACGCAAAAGGAAGATACAAGGCATGGTTGCCTGCGGGTGAATATGTGCTCACGCCTTTCAAGAAGGGATGTGAGTTCTACCCTCCGTCGATAGCGTTTTCTCTTGGCCCGGGGAGTGAGGTCAACAAGGATTTCGTCTGTAAACGCCCCATGACAGACTGACTGCCGATAGGCGGACTGACCAAGCACTGTGTGGTCCCCGAAAGGGACACCAAGCGCAGGCGATGTTACTACCCCTCCCGTTTCATCAGTGGAGGGGTTTGTTTTCGCTCAGGCAGAGGTCATGACATTCTTGCTGCAGGCACATGGGGGCCTTCTCCCGCTGTGATGGGGCTGATGACTTCAGTGAACGGCAGGGGCCTCTTCGTCAGGCGAGGACCTCTTCAGCCCGATCCTCCTAAAGGAGTGACGTGAACTCATTCTTCGAAGGCATCAGCAAGGCGGTTGCGCTCATCTTCAATCTTGACGCTGAGCTGCTGCAGATCATTCTCCTGTCCCTTCGAGTGTCGGGTTCTGCCCTCATGATTGCCACTATCCTTGCCGTCCCCACGGCCGGGCTCCTTGGACTTAAACGGTTTCACGGGCGCGGGGCCGTCATCAGCGTGTTGAATACCTTCATGGGACTCCCGCCCGTGGTCGTTGGGCTCTTTGTCTATCTCCTGCTGTCGCGGAGCGGACCGATGGGGTTCCTCGCACTGCTCTACAGCCCCACGGCCATGATCATCGCTCAGATCATCCTGTCGTACCCCATTGTCGCATCGCTCTGCCACACGGCCATCGTGAGCGTTGACCCTATCGTAAAACAGGCATCAATGGTGCTTGGGGCAACGCCGTTTCAGGTTTCTCTGACGGTGATCAACGAGGCCCGCTACGGGATCATGTCGGCGGTCATAGCAGGATTCGGCAGGGTGACTGCAGAGGTGGGCGCGGTCATGATGGTGGGCGGAAACATAGCGGGCTTCACGCGCGTCATGACGACGACGATAGCCCTCGAAACCGACAAGGGCAACTTCGAGCTTGCACTTGCGCTCGGCATCATCCTTCTCGCCCTGTCGCTGGCAATCAACCTTGTCCTGCGGGTCGTCCAGAAGAAAGGCAACCTGAGGGCTGAGACATGAGCCTCAGGCTGAAGGCTGCAGGGCTTTACAAGAGTTACAACGGCAAAACGGTCATCGCCGACTGCTCCTTTGTTCTGCAGGAGGGCAGGACCTACGCCCTGATGGGTCCCAATGGCTGCGGTAAGTCGACGCTCTTGAGAATATGCGCCTTGATCGAGGAGCCTGATCAGGGTGAGATAACCTACCTGTCCGGGGATGTCGCTGTGCAGAAAGACATGGCACTCAGGAGAAGGATCACCCTTGTCCTGCCCAGGATAGGGGCTTTTAACACCTCTGTCTTCAAAAACGTGGCGTATGGGCTGCAGGTAAGGGGTTTACCCAGGGATGCGATAAGGAACAAGGTCCTTGAGGCACTCGATATGGTGGGACTCGGTCACAAGAAGGGTCAGAATGCACTCACCCTCTCAAGCGGTGAGACCCAGCGCCTCGGTATCGCGAGGGCGATGGTGATAGAGCCGGAAATCCTCTTCCTCGACGAGCCGACCGCGTCGATTGACAGAAAGAACTCCGAGATCATCGAGGGAATCATTCAGGGGATGAAAAAAGAGGGGAGATCCATGGTTGTCATCACGACTCACGACATGACACAGGCGGAGAGATTGGCTGATGTCCTTATGGTCATGGATGAGGGAAAGATCAAGGAAAACCTCAGAAGAGTTTCTGAGGCACCGTGAGTCCCAGGTGCTGGTAGGCAATGCGCGTTGCGAGCCGTCCCCTCGGCGTCCTCTCGATCAGTCCTTCCTGGAGGAGATAGGGCTCATACACGTCTTCGAGGGTGTCACGTTCCTCCCTGAGCGCTGCAGAGAGCGTCTCTATCCCCACCGGCCCCCCGCTGAATTTCTCGATGATCATCGACAGGAACCTCCTGTCCATCTCGTCAAGCCCCTTCTCATCGATGTCGAGGGCATTGAGGGAATGCCTGGTGATCTCTATGTCGACCATGCCGCTTCCCCTCACCTGCGCGAAGTCCCTGATACGCCGCAGCAGCCTGTTCGAGATCCTCGGTGTACCCCTCGATCGCCTCGCGACCTCCAGTGCCGCCTCTCCGGTAATCTCGACTGAGAGGATTCCGGCAGTACGGAAGATGATGCGCTGGAGTTCGCTTTGATCGTAGAATTCGAGCCTGTTGATCACCCCGAACCTGTCCCTGAGGGGAGAGGTGAGGAGACCTGTCCTCGTCGTTGCTCCGACGAGGGTAAACTGCGGGAGACTGAGTTTCAGGGTTCGTGCATTGGGGCCCTGCCCGATGATGATGTCGAGCTGGTAGTCCTCCATCGCAGGGTACAGCACCTCTTCAACGATCCTCGGCAGCCTGTGTATCTCGTCGATAAAGAGGATATCCAGATTAGAAAGGTTCGTGAGAATGGCGGCAAGGTCCCCCGGTCTCTCGAGCACAGGTCCTGAGGTTGTCTTGAGGTTGACCCGCAGTTCATTTGCGATAATGTTCGCGAGGGTTGTCTTGCCCAGACCGGGAGGTCCGCAGAAGAGGACATGGTCAAGCGGTTCCTTCCGCTGCATCGCTGCGGCAATGAAGACCTGGAGGTTTTCCTTTATCCTCTCCTGCCCGACGAAGTCACTGAATGCCTTTGGCCTCAGCGATGTCTCGAAGCTCTGGTCCTCCTGTCCCTTGACGGGGCTTATCTCGCTGTCTTCAATCCTTTTCAATCCGTACCCCTGTGAGGTACTTCAGGGACTCCTTCAGGAGATCCTCTATCTGAGTGTATCCCTTCTTCATCGCCTTTTCAAGGGAATCCTGGGCCTCTGACTTCTTATATCCGAGGTTTATGAGCGCCGAGAGGGTATCTTCGAAGGCCCTGTCTTTCACCCCGCCTGCTGCAGGCAGTTTCTCCCTGAGCTCAAGGATGAGCCTGTGTGCAGTCTTCTTCCCCAGTCCAGGGATCCTGCAGAGCATCGCCACGTCCTCACTCTCCATGGCATGGAAAAAATCCTTCAAAGGGATCCCTGAGAGTATGTTCAGCGCCATCTTGGGGCCGATACCGGAGACACTGAGGAGGGTGATGAAGATCTTTTTCTCCTCCTCCGACGGAAACCCGTAGAGTTGCAGAGCATCTTCCCTGACATGGGTGTGGATGTGAAGGAAAACTTCCGATCCTTCTCTCGGAAGCGCGGAGAGGAGGTTCACAGGGAGTGAGACCTGATACCCTACCCCTCCGGCCTCGACAACCACATTGTCGGGTCTCTTTGATATGAGTCTTCCCCTGAGAGAACCGATCACCTCGACCCGCCCCTGTCACTTTCCTGAAATCTCAGTGTATTCATATGGCATATCGAGAGGGCAAGGGCATCGGCGCTGTCAGGGGAGAGTGCTGCCTCTATATTCAGGATGATTCTCACCATCTCCTGTACCTGAAACTTCTCTGCCCTGCCGTATCCGACAACGGCCTTCTTAACCTCTGTGGCACTGTATTCATACACGGGGAGTCCTTGCGACGTTGCCGCAAAGAGGGATATCCCCCTTGCATGGCCGAGATTCAACGCCGACTTCACTCCCCTGGCAAAGAAGATCCTTTCCACTACCGCCACGCGCGGATGGTACTGGTCGATGACCCCGACGAGGCCATCGTGAATTTCCTTTAACCTCAGCTGGAGAGGCGTCTTCGGTGTAAGCATTATCCTTCCTGAGGCGATATACAAATAGCCATCCAAAGTATTTCGGAGACGGTTCCCTGAAGCATGCTGTGCAGAGGACTTGAGGGCAGGTTCAATGATTCCATAACCGCAGATGTAACTCCCCGGGTCTATACCGATCACCCTCAGCCCGTCACTACCGGAGTCGGCTGCTTCTCCCCTATCTCTTCCTCGGGGCCTCAAAGAGTATCTCCTCCACCATCTGGCAGAGGACATGCCCGAGGGTGATGTGGGTTTCCTGTATCCTCGGCGTGCTTTCTGAGGGGACGATAAAGGCGCAGTCAGCCTCTGAAGCGAACTTCTCACCTTGCATGCCGGTGAAGGCGATGGTCCTGAGCCTCTTCCTCTTTGCTACTTCCATCGCCTTCAGGATATTGACCGAGTTGCCGCTGGTGCTTATGGCAATTACCACATCGCCCTCTTCAGAGAGAGACTTGAGCTGCCTCGCGAAGATCTCGGAAAAATCATAGTCGTTTGCGATGGAAGTGATCACTGCCATGTCGGTAGTGAGAGCGATTGCAGGGAGACCTGGCCTCTCCCTCTTGAACCTGTTCACAAATTCTGCCGCCATGTGGGAGGCGTCTGAGGCACTGCCGCCGTTGCCGAAGAGGATCAGCTTCTTGCCGTCAAGAAAGGCGTCGGCGATCATCCTTGATGCATCGAGAATCTTCTCGATGTGTTCCTTTACAAATCTCTCCTTGACACCGATGCTCTCTTCAAAGGCCCTGAGTATAGTTTCTTCCATCCAGGACATGAATTACATGGAAATTCAACAAGGTGTTCGCTACGGGGAATCGGTTGTGTTTAGACTAACGCAGGGGCCTTTTCAAAGTCAATAGAGCATGAGTTCATTCAGGTTTTATCCCTGAAAGGCATGGGATCCCTGTAAATGAAGAGCGTGAAGTCGTACGGGATCCTGTCATGCCTCAGGGCGAGGTATGGAGAGAGATGGGTCACGGCAAACCGGAAGAGCTCCTCGGGAAAGTGGTAGTAGAGTTCGTAGTCCTTTCCCGATTTATGTGCAGACAGGGCATTGTAGGCCATCGCAATTCTGCAGCGGCGGAAGAGGTTCTGCAATACGGTCTTTACCGTATCATCGAGTCCTTGGACCTTCAGGTTGAATACCCCGCAGAGGAAGATATAGTCGAAGTCTTCACTGAGGATATCCCTGTCGATATCGAAAACCCTGAAATTGCATTCGGGGAACTTCTTTCTGGCCAGTGCGATGAGATTCTCATTGATATCGTATCCATGGTATTCCACCGTTGTTCCCTTCTCTCTCAAGAAATGGTAGAAATCTCCCTTTCCGCACCCGAAGTCGAGGATCTTCTTCCCGTTAATGTCGCCTGCGATATCGAGGAGACAGCGGAAGCGAAGTATCTGACCCTCAGGCGTCCACCGGAGTGCCTCAGGCCGGTCTCCATAAATCCGGAGGGTTCTGCTGAAAAAGGAGAGGACGTATTCCTTTGAGAGCTCATCCATACTACCGTTCAATCCCCTCGATAACCTCTATGAATGCCGGATCGCTCAAGCTCTCCGGCCCTGCCGCCCTGACCATGTACCATGCCTTTTCCCCTGCTCTTTCCCTGTCGGTAAATGCTGGCAGTCTCGCCGCACCAATTAGGGTAAAGTCCTTATTTCCCTCTTCTTTTCGGTATATCCTGTATCCCCTCACCCAAGGTTCAGGACTCTCTTTCCAGATGAGGAATACCTGACCTTCATTCCCTACATACCTGAGGTCCGAAGGTGGCGATGGAACGTAGTGTGAGGGGTTGACTTCGAGCTCACGTGAAGGGTAGCCCTCATCCATAAGTGAAGTATCACTCAGGGCTCTTATCGTATAATAAACGGGTCTGTCCGCTGACAGGTAATGGTCCTTGAAGGATAAACCACACAGCGGCTCCCTGTGGATCGGCTCATTACTATAGTTGCCCCTCTCTGCTGTCCTGTAGATTCGGTAGCACACACCTTCACCCGAACTGCCCCATGACAGATCAATGACATCGGAACGGACCGTAAACCTCAGTTCCTCAGGCGGCGGGGGTAAGGGCATAGGTTTTACTGTGATGAGATTAGAATCACTGCTCGGGATGTCTCTCAGGTTCTTTGCAATCACCTTATAGGTGTAGCTCCGGTTCACCTCAAAGGCGGGATCGGTAAATGAGCTTTTGTCATTCCCGACAGTCCCTATCCCCGCAAAGGCGTCTCCCTCGCTCCTCAGGATCTCGAAACTCCTGATGGTCTTTCTCAGGTTGCCCGGATAAGACCAAAAGAGGATTATTTCCCCCTCCCTATGCCTGGCAATGAGTGCTGATGGGGCTTCGGGCCTTTCGAAAGACTTCAGGGTAGGGGGCGCCTTTTGGCCGCAGGATGGAAAGAGGAAGAGAAGGGGGATGAGAAGCCGGATCAGAAAGCCCTTAGTACCAAGAGCAATGCCAGTACGACTGCACGACTTCTTCATTCACGTCCCCTTTGCCAATTCTTTCTTGAGCCTTCTCATCTGTCTTTTCACCTCTGCTCCTGCAGTGCCTCCCCTGGAACGCTTCGTCCTCACAGACCCCTCGGCAGTCAGGGCTTGGTAAATGTCTTCCCCTACGAGGGGAGAGAAACGCCTGAATTCCTCTAACGTCAGTTCGCTGAGACCCTTTTTCTTTTCTATGCAGTAGAGGACAATCGTGCCTGTGGTTGCATGGGCATCCCTGAATGGCATCCCCTTCCTCACGAGATACTCTGCGATATCGGTAGCCGTTGCATAACCGTTCAATGCCGTCTCTGCCATCCTCTCCCTGTCGAACTCCATGCAAGGCACCATTGCATCGAGTACCGCAAGAGATGCCTTCACCGTATCAACTGCATCAAAGACCGGGGGCTTGTCTTCCTGCATATCCCGGTTATAGGTGAGGGGCAATCCCTTCATAGTCGTCAAGAGGGCAACGAGGGCACCATAGACCCTCCCTGTTTTTCCTCGGATGAGTTCCGCCACATCGGGATTCTTCTTCTGGGGCATAATACTTGAACCGGTTGTGAAGGAGTCGGGCAGCGTGATGAAGGAGAACTCCTCTGTGGACCAGAGGACGAGTTCCTCGGCGATCCTCGAGAGATGCATCATGAGTATCGCGGCATTCGAGAGGAACTCGATCGCGAAGTCTCTGTCAGAGACCGCATCCATGCTGTTCTCTGCAACCCCATCAAATCCAAGGAGCTTTGCGACGTAGTTCCTGTCTATGGGGAGGGAGGTCCCGGCAAGGGCGCATGCGCCGAGGGGGAGGACATTCACCCTCTTCAAGGTATCAGTGAACCGGGCCTTGTCGCGGCCGAGCATTTCTATATATGCGAGGAGGTGATGGGCAAGAAGGACAGGTTGGGCCCTCTGGGTATGGGTATACCCTGGCATTACATGATCAAACCTTCTCGCAGCAGTCTCGAGGAGCCCCCTCTGGAAGCAGTTTATGGAGGAGATGAGCGTGGTTATCTCGTCCCTTAGGTAGAGCCTCAGGTCGAGGACGACCTGGTCGTTCCTGGAACGGGCCGTATGGAGTCTCTTCCCTGCGGGTCCGATCTTTTCGATGAGAGCAGCCTCGATGTGCATATGGATGTCCTCGAGATCCTCCCTGAACTGAAATGTCCCCATCTCTATCTCCCGGCCTATTTCATGAAGGCCGTCAATAATCCTCGCTGCATCTTCTCCAGGGATAATCCCCTGCCTGCCCAGCATCCTCGCGTGGGCGATGCTCCCCTCGATGTCGTATCTCCAGAGGCGCTTATCAAAGGAGATGGACTCTGTAAATGACTCGACTATTCCTGAAGTCCTCTCCTTGAACCTCCCTGACCATGGCTTCTCCATGGCTAAGAATAAATTTTTCCTCGACTTGTGTCAAGGGTCTCTGTTGTGATATCATAGTCTATGTTCGAGACCACCCTCAAGGTAATCCTCCTGCGCTACACACCTTCTCCAGAGGAAACTATCGCTATGGCTGCAAAACTGTGTTACAGCCCTGCGGATATTACTGCCTTACAGGAGAAAATAGAATCGAAAGATCAGAAAGGGTTCGTTGAGAGACTCATGAAAATGGGCCATCTCAGTCCTGTAGAACATGCGTCTTTCACTTTTGCTGTGGAAGGTATTTCGAGGGCTTGTTCTCACCAGCTTGTACGGCATAGGATTGCATCGTATTCGCAGCAGTCACAGAGATATGTAAGCGAGGAAGCAGGATTCGATTACATCATTCCCCCACTCATTGCTCAGGACAGTGACCTCAAAAGATATTTTGAATATTTCATGGGAAAGGCACAAGAGGCGTATACTCATATCATAAGGAAACTCAATGAAAAGGGTCTTAAAGGTGAAGTTGTAAATCAGGATGCGAGATTCGTGTTGCCGAACGCTGCCGAGACAAAAATAATAATTACAATGAATGCGAGAGAATTACTCCACTTCTTCAGACAGAGATGCTGCTACCGTGCTCAATGGGAGATAAGAAATATGGCGGAACAGATGTATTTCCTGGTGAAAGAGGTAGCCCCGAATGTCTTTGTCAAAGCTGGACCGGCTTGTTTGTTCGCACCCTGCCCTGAAGGGGAGATGAGTTGCGGACAAATGCGGAAAATAAGGAAATTTTACGGGAGTGCGTACAGAGAAGGCAGAACAAAAAGCGTCAAGAAAACCCCCACTACCATCAAACGGAATGCGCTATTCAAAGAGTAATTCATGCCGCGCACGGTGCCCTCAAACCATGAAAATCCCCCTTCGCTCTCCTTCTTGCCACCCATTTGTCCCCTCCTTGCCAAAGAGGGGATGGGGAAGAAGCAATAATTCCCACCTTTGAAATATACCTTAACCAGATAAGGGAATTCTCCGGCATGACTGATACAACAAGAGCGATGATACCCGTAATGGTCATTTTACTTCTTTTTCTCTTTTCATGCCTGTCATATGCAGGGGGATATTTTATCACTGATGAAGAGAATAGGATTATTTCTGAGGGTTCAGAAAAAAACATCGTCATAGGCCCTACTGAGAAGACGGTAGTTTTTCACGATAGTGGTAATCGGAAAATTTTTGATATCCTGTGGGATGCATCAGAAAAGTCTCTGATCGTCAAGGGAGATCATGTTCACATAAAGATTTATAGCGATGGTAAGATGGCAACATGGAAAAGAATTGAGAATGAGAAAGAACTTTCTCCTCTTCTCATCGAACCCATCGTGCCGGTATATCCAAGGAAAGAATCCAGATGAACTCAACAGTTGCAAAAATAATCTCCAGTGTGAAAATAACTGCAAGGACACCGATCCGACAAAATATTGTGTAATGACACTCCAATATATTCATGTATTACAATATTTGAATATGTGAGTCAAGATTTTTTTTGCAAGTGAGATAATTTTAACCAAAGGTTCCCGCACCA
>Ga0315295_10000814_pt1 | contig 26509 bp, 23 predicted proteins | sample YL17G14_0_MG_FD_204453 | JGI IMG/M metagenome (GOLD analysis project Ga0315295, IMG submission 204453) | Sediment microbial communities from Yellowstone Lake, YNP, Wyoming, USA - YL17G14_0 | ecosystem: Environmental > Aquatic > Freshwater > Lake > Sediment | place: USA: Wyoming | collected... | reverse complement strand
AACTTCTGCCGAAGGCCTGACCAAATTCTTTGTCTACCGTCTTGGCTACGCCTTTAGCCTCTTCCATGGCGGCCTGCATCTTGACCCGCTGCTCCATATAAATGTCCGGCAGAAAGGCCGCGTTGAACGAATGGGGGTCCGCCACATCCAATTTAAACTTGGGGATGTAGGCAGGCAAGTATTGATCAACCTCCTGGATGTCCGGGATCTCCACCTGCTCGTAGGTATGCGAGAGGATGAAACCGTCCAAGCAGACCATGCTGGGTAAAAGGACCTTCTCGGAGATTCGGTAGGCCATGATGATGCTGTCCAGGACCTCCTGGTTGTCCTCACAATAGAACTGCAGCCACCCTGTGTCCCTTTGGGCCAGGCTGTCTCCCTGGTCACACCACATGGTCCAGGGAGCGGACATGGCCCGGTTGACGTTGGCCATGACGATCGGCAGACGCGCCCCGGCTGCCCAGTGCAGGACTTCATGCATCAGGGCCAGGCCCTGGGCAGAAGTCGCCGTGAAGGTTCTCGCTCCGGCAGAGGCCGCACCGATGCAGCAGGCCATGGCCGAGTGCTCGGATTCTACCTTGACGAAATCAGCCTTCAGCAACCCGCTGGCGCAAAAATCTGAAAGGGCTTCCACGATGGTTGTTTGTGGCGAAATGGGGTATGCCGGTATCACTTGCACCCGGGAGAGCATGGCGCCATAAGCCACGGCTTCGTTTCCCGAAATTACTCGCTCCATTTCTCTTCCTCCAGGATCATGGCTGAGCGGGGGCATTCTACCGCGCAGATCCCGCAGCCTTTGCAGTAGTCGGAATCGACAACGTATTCATTCTCTTCTTCTCTAAACGAGATGGCCACATCCGGGCAGACCATCAGGCAGACATTGCAGCGGATGCAATTGCCGCAACTGAAGCAGCGCTCTGCTTCCGCTTTGGCCTTGAGTCCGGGAAGCCCTCCATGGACCTCTTTGAACCCTCCCGCTCTCTGTTTCCCTGGAAGAGCGGGAACTTCCGCCCTGGGCCTTGGCGGGAAGTAATCGAGGTTGATCTTTTCAAACCTGGCGACCTCCGCGGGTTTTTCCAGGGAGTCCGTGCTTTCTCCCCGCAGATACCGGTCAATCGCCCAGGCAGCCCTTTTCCCCGAAGCAATGGCCCGGGAAACGTAACCTTCTCCGGTGGCCGCATCTCCCCCGGCAAAGATACCGGGAAGATTCGTCCTCCCCCGGGAATCGATCGTGATCAGGCCATTTCCCGTATCCATTCCTTCGGGCAGGAAAGAAAGATCGGCTCGCTCTCCTACAGCCAGGATCAGGGCGTCAGCCTTCAAGGAGAAGTTGGACCCCTTAACAGGAACGGGTGCTCTTCTGCCGCTCTCATCCGGCTTCCCCGGTTTGGTCCTCAAACACTCCACGGCCTGCATCTTTCCACCCTTGCCTGAAATCTTAACCGGCATGGCGTGGTAAATGAACTCCACCCCTTCCTTGCCGGCCTCCTCTACCTCCCCGGAAATGGCCGGCATGTCTTCTTTCGCCCGGCGATAGAGGACTGTTACTTTGCTCCCCAGCCGCCAGGCCACCCGGGCTGAATCTACAGCTGTGTTGCCTCCTCCGACCACGATCACCTTTTTCCCCAAGGAGATTCTCTTGCCGGAGTTGATCTCTTTAAGAAAAGCCAGGCCATGCCATACCCCCTTAAGATCATCCCCAGGGATCTTCGGTTTCTGTTCTGCATGGGCGCCGGTGGCCAAAAAAACCGCGGCATAGGGTTTCAAATCTTGCAGTCCAAGATCACTCCCAAACCTCTTTCCGGTTTGGATGTTCACTCCCAAAGATTCGACCCGTTCGATTTCCGCGTCCAGGATCCTCCTCGGCAGCCGGTAACGGGGAATGCCATACCGCAGCATTCCTCCCGGCTCTTCCATCGCCTCAAAGACCCTTACCTCATAGCCCTTCCGGGCCAGGAAATAAGCGCCGGAGAGGCCTGCCGGTCCAGACCCGATGACCGCCACTTTTTCTTTTCGTTTTTCCATTTTGCGTCCATCCAACTTTCCCTCTTTCATACCCCAGTCGCCCAGAAAGCGCTCCAGAGCGTTGATGGCCAGCCCTTCATCGTACTCCTTGCGATTGCAATCAGCCTCGCAGGGATGGTGGCAGACTCTTCCGCAGATAGACGGAAAGGGATTTGTTTCCAAGATTTTCTTCCAGGCCTCTTCCGGCTTTCCATCCGCCAAAGAGGTGAGGTAGAAGGAGATGTCCTGTTCGATCGGGCAGGCTTTAGAACAGGGAGCGCGGAGAGTGATGTATGAAGGACGCAAATAGCGCCAATTGCCAGTCTTGTTCCATAGGGTTGATTGCAATGATATGGAAAGGATGGGTACATCTTTTAAAGTTTTTATGACGATCTTCTCTTCCATTCTCCGCCTCTTTTAATTTTCAGTAGGGGCGATTCGTGAATCGCCCCTACGTTTCGCGAATTTTCACGTTCTCGTAGGCTTCCCTGGCTGCCGCTTCGTTCTCTTTCCCTTTTCCCGGAACCGACTCCATCACGGTGTCGGCCAAAGCCTCGATTCCTACTATACCTGTCACTTTAGCAAAAGCGCCGAGAATGGCCGTATTCACGATCGGCTCTGTCCGGGACCCGAGCTTGTGCTTCATGGCGATGCCGCTGGCATCTACAGTGGCTACTTTATAATGAGCTGGAAATGGATATAAGGAAGGGGCCTTTGAGCTATTCAGGATAATCCATCCCCCCTGCTTGAGTCCGGCAGTGACATCGACAGTTTTATAAAGGACCGGGTCGAGAACGATCACACAATCCGGAGTATAAACTTCGCTGTGGATGCGAATTTTCTTCTCGTCGATCCGGGCGAAAGCCGCGACGGGTGCGCCCCTGCGCTCGGCCCCGAAGGTGGGAAAAGCCTGGACCCTCTTCCCTTCTTTGGCGGCCGCCGTGACCAGCATCTTGGAGGCCACTACCGCCCCTTGCCCTCCCCGCCCATGGATCCGAATCTCAATCATGGCTCCACTCCCAATTTAAGTGCCTAAAATGCCTAAAGTGCCCTAAAGTGGCTAAATTTGATCCGATAAAAATGTTCCGCGACTCTTCTGAATCCAGGAAGGCGACCAAATTGGCGATGGTTCGACCGATGCCGCTGCCCGCGCCGGTGCCAATGGCCACCTGCCCGTCCAGGTTGTACATAGGCCTCCACCCTTTCAAACACCCTTAATCATTCGCTGCAGAGAGTCCCAGGGCTTTGACCATAGAACGCCGGAACACTGGGACATGGATATTTCCCTTTCTCCCCATCTTCCCTCCTCCGCGTCTCCTCATCTGGGCTTTTTTCAAAGCCCGCCGCCTTGAGCGGCTAAAAATCTTATGCCACATGGCCCTCACTTTGTCAATCTGAGACATCATAAAATCTCAAGTCGCCGACTCTCTTTGGGGCACGTCTCTTGTCTTGGTCTTAGCTACTGCTTAGTTGCCGAAATCCGCGTAATCAATTTCCTCCTGGTTGCGCTTTCTTATGACCACCTCTGTTTCGACCCTGGGGACCAGGCCGGTTCGGGCCGACAGCCTCGGCTGGGATCAAAAGCCGGCCAAAAAATCCAGGTTTGCATCCGCCGGAGGCGGCGGGGTGTTTCTTCCCGCCTAATCCACGGAGAGTTCACCGCCTCAGGATGTCAATCCCGCCAAGGCGGGATCGGTCCCCTGGGCCGAGGATGGCACATCAATTTCGGCAACTAAGCACTACTTTCCCCCTGAGCCGGATCATAACCCACTCAGATAAAGAACCCTTGATTTCCCCTCTCCCTTCTGCTAATTCTTAAACGATCGATTGCCGAGGTTTTCTTTTTGCTTCTGAAAAAGCCATTTTTTTGGGGATTCACGATCACGGCTCTAATCGCGCTCCAAGCAGGGGCAAGCTATTATAGCATCAACTCTTTCCTGGAGGGGAACCTACTCATGGGGATTCTTTTTTCCTTTTTAATTCCCATCATGGCTCTCCTATGGGGCTTTAATTTCGTCCGGTTTCGCCGGAAAAGAATGGCCAAACCATTAAAGTAAGGGGTAGAGGGCAGGGGAAGGTTCGAGAGCGTTCTTTGGGGAAGGAAGCTCTGCCCGAACTTCCAGGGGAAATGAATTACCGGCGCATTGCGGGGAAGAGTAATGGGAGAAGGAGAAGATATCCTCTAAGCTTCCATACCTGGAAGTAGTTCGATCTGACAGACAGCGTGAGGGAAAATCGGGATGGAAATAAATTCTAAGATCTACCGGGAAGAATCAATTTAACAAGCGCTTCAACCTCTTCCCACTTGAACGAATCCTTGACAAAAAAGCGGTCAGCTCCATATTGCAGAGCCGCTTGTCGATACTCTGGCAAATCATAATCTGTCAGGATCGCAATGGCGATACCCGGACAGTCCTTTTTTATCTTCTGGGTGACCTGAAGACCATTCATCCCGGGCAAACGAATATCCATAAAGATGAGATGGGGAGAAGTCCCGTAAGCTTTCTGCAAAGCCTCCTTACCGTCTCCGGCCTCCTCAATGACCATGGATGGGAAATAGTCACCCAGACTCTTCTTGAACGCTTCCCGAAAATTACGATTGTCCTCCACGATCAATACTTTTAACATTTTCATCTCTCCGTATAGACTATTCACCGACGAAGTGCCCGCCCGTAACCTCCTGGCCAGTCAAGCGGCGGTGGGCGTCAAAGGTCAGTAACACCTCGATCGGCCAGAAGCAGCGGTCCTTGCCGATTAGCACTTTGCGGCAGAAGTAATTGGTTACGTTTCCGTCCTCATCGTAGTTAGCGCTCAAATCGTTGCTCAAGTTCACTCGCGACTGGATGGTCTCCCCGCAACGGTCGCACTGGACGGTAATCAAGCATGAAAGATCATCGCGTTCTTGTGGAGCAGCCCTAAACAGGCCGGAGAGTTTTTTGCGCAGGCTCACGATTGACCTACTTCTTTCAAATCAATTTGGAGTTCACCCACAAGACGGCTATCGCTACTATGACGCATCGGCTTCGCAATCTTCGCCCCCCTGAAAGCTGAGACCGGAGGCGCATGGGAAGGATTCTATTTGCCTGAGCATCTGAACCACCGCCGGAAACTGGGGAAAAAGCAATGATCCTTTGACTGGAGTTCACCGTATTCATCAAAGTGCAGCTCTTTCAGCATCTCATCAAATCGTTGAACCAGAGAAAAAAATCGGTAGGCTGTGGATTCTGATGGGAAAGACAACACCTCCCGGCGTCCTCAAAAGCCCTCCAGCACGATCTTGCCCTTCGCCCTGCCGCTTTCGATCAAGGCGTGCCCGCGCTTCAGGTTCTCGGCGTTGATGCGGCCAAAATGCTCGCCGAACGTTGTGCGGATCACACCGGCATCGACCAGCTCGGCCACCTCCGAAAGCAGCCGATGCTGCGCAATCATGTCCGCTGTGCCGAACACTGGGCGAGTGAACATCAACTCCCAGTACACGGAGATGCACTTACGCTTGAGGGGCATGATGTCGAGCGCCGGCGGGTCGTCGATCAGTCCGAATTTGCCTTGGGGCGCCAGGCATTCGACGATCTGCGGGAAGTGCGATTCGGTCTGGGTCAGGCTGGCGACGTGGGTGACGGCGGGAATGCCGACGCGCTTGAGTTCGGCGGACAGCGGCTTACTGTGATCGATCACGTGATGCGCTCCGAGCGACAGGACCCAGTCCGCGGTCTCCCTCCGCGACGCGGTGCCAATCACCCTCATGCCCGTCAGCCTGCGGGCGAGCTGGACGAGGATCGACCCGACGCCTCCTGCCGCGCCGATGATCAGCAGTGTGTCCTCCGTGGGGCGCTTTCCCGGCTGCACGCCGAAGCGGTCGAACAACATTTCCCACGCGGTGATAGTGGTCAAGGGCAAGGCTGCCGCTTGGGCGAAGCCGAGCGACATCGGCTTTTTGCCGACGATGCGTTCATCTACCAGATGAAGCTCGGAATTGGTCCCCGGCCTGGCGATGGAACCCGCATACCAAACTTGGTCCCCCGGCTTGAAAAGCGTGGCTTCCGGGCCTGCTGCTACCACGACACCGGAGGCGTCCCAACCCAGCACCTTCGTCTCCCCTGCTTTTGGCGCCATGCGCACGCGCACTTTGGTGTCGACAGGGTTTACGGACACTGCTTTCACCCCCACCAGCAAGTCCCGGCCCGACGGCTTAGGGTCGGGCAACTCGACATCGATCAGCGATGCGGCTTCCGAGATCGGAAGCGGTTGACGATAGCCGACAGCTTTCATTGTCAGTTCCTCCCATAGGCAGATTCGCTAAATGAACGCGAATCCTAATATACCTTTTATACTATTGCTTTGAATACAAATAAACTTATATCAAAAAAGGTAATTTATTTCAATTTTTCAGGAAAATCTTAACTTTGGTCATTTTTTGCAGGAAGAGGGGTTTTTAGAAAATTAAATCGAAGCGGACGTCTTCGCGGATATCCAGAACTCCGAAAAGGTGGTCGTCGGCCCGATCGTTGTCGAACTTCTCATTAAAGGCGTGCAGGGTTGTAGGGGCATTTCGGGGATTGTCCCTACGTTAAATTTTTCGGTTTAATCAGTCGCCTCCTACGTCGCCATGACCCGTTGAATCCTGTGCCAACGGTCCGGCCTAATTGGGGCCTGGACGCAGCTCGATGGCCGCCAACCGCCCATCCAAGGATACCCATGAGAACGACGAAACACCCCAGCAGCAGGCCGAACCCCGGGACTGGTGAACGCAGAGTCAGGTTTGCCCAGGCAAACAGAGGGGCGAGAAGAAGCCGGGCGATCCCACGGAGGATCTCCGCCTGCGTAATGATCCCGGCTAGGGGCGGGCTCAGTTTGGAATATAACCAAACAACTGCCTGCCCCGGCCGGTGAGCAAGGAGGTAACGGTCGCGAAACTCTTGCATAAGGCGAACCTGCGGAGCGAGGGGCGACCCATAAGCCGCCGTGGCGATGAAACAGCCTCCGCCGGATCCTGCTCCACCTCCTGGATTTGAAGGGGTCGTTGGTGGCGTGGGGTCGGGGGTGTCTGCTTTCGCCTGCCCGGAATCGGGGTTCACCATAAGACCGCTCTCGTCAACAGCTTCAAAAGCAGAACCGGGTACCTGCCGTAGTTCACTGACCAGGATGTCATTATTCCACCGGGGATCTGGCGCGCCGGAGATGTACCAGGCGGACCCGTTGTCGGCGAGGATCATTCCGTACTTCTTCAGGGCCCGGAGAATTACCTGAATCTCGGAAGAAAACCTCGAAATGTCGAAATCAGCCTTGAGCCGGAAACGCTGTCCCATCGGGGGGGAATCGAGCGAGGTGATGCTCGACGCATAGTGGCGCCCAGGCCAGAGGTAGGCTTTCCGTGTCCTCGGGGCAGTGAAACGGAGAGCATGCTGGATTTCGCCGGAAGCTACTTCTTCGTACCGAACCAATCCCGGCAGGATCGGGAGGCCGGCAGCATCGGCAGATGTCCATCCGGCCGGCCTGAGGCCGTTCGACCGCAAATCGAAGATGGCCCCCGATCCCGCGTGCCAGCTGCCGTCCGATTGGGGATAGGCAGAGTATAGTTCGTAAAGGATACAGTTGTCCTTGTCGAGAACAAGCACATGGCGGTCGCCCGTCGAAGTCGGCCCACCTTCAACCTCAGAATTAGGGGGTATCGGGTACGGCCCGGGATCGCTCTCGTCGGCATAATCAAACGTGATAACCACTTTCTGCTGGGTCCCCGGTACGACATTATAAGGGATGCCGATGGGACCGCCATTCCAGGTGCCGGACCCAAAATCCGGGTGCAGACTCGCGCTTGAGCCTATGTTCGCGATATAGGCCGACGAACGAGAGTCAGCCGGCAGATGCTCAATGGGTGTATTCCATATGTTTTCCTGGGGAAAGATGGGGCAACCGGCGAGAGAGGGTGAGAATTGAGCCGCCGAGGGTCCAGCAATCAGAGCCTCGATGAACATCAGGGCAATGATCGTTGGGAGGACTAAGCATTTCATGAACCGATCCTTTTTTGAATTCCTATACGCTGTGTAGGCCCCTGTTAAAGCATGCTTCAACCAACCCCTAAAATGGAAGGGCTGGAGAGCGGGATTCATCATCAGATATTTCCCGAGAAGTTTCGTCAAATCTTCCAGGATTCCCCAAAAGCAAATTTCTTGCCGCTTCCCGGGATTTCTTCTATTTTATAAATTACCGGATTAAATCGGAATTTTTTATTAAAGGCCCTGAAGAACTCATGGCCAGGTGGCAGATTTCGGGGCAAAATGAAGAACGGCTAGACAAAAATGCACACTTCTGCATGAGACTTACTCAACCATGGATCGATGCCCTGCATTTTGTTCATCCACCCAATCTTCCCCCTCCTAACGATATCTTTCAAGCGAAACCTAGGCTTAGCCTACGTTTCCCTTCCTATGCCGATCAGGAATTCCCCCTCGTGATGATCGATTCTTCCCCATCTGCACAGGCTGTAGCCCAGGTAGGAATGGCTGCGCTGATCAAATGAGGGCGCCATCGGGATTCTGGGTTGTACGGAGATCATTTTCCCTTGCCCGGAAGACTTCGGAAACTTCATTTTTGTTGGAGGAAGAGTACTTTCCGCTTGTCGCATCCCATGAATAGAATCAATCCCAAATAAAATCCAGGGCCAACCCCGGACCGAGCGGCTCGGATCTTTGGGCTTCTTAAAAGTTGTAATCCCAATCCGAATATGTTAAGTTTTTTACATTATTTTTATCTGAAATTGGAAAAACTCAAAGATCGCCTCTTCTATTCACCGCGCTGTGCGTTTCTGGATTGAGGGCCATCTCCTGGAGAATCGATGAAATCTGCTAAATGGTGCAATGCTCGCGAAGCCCTGCGCCAGGCGATTAAACCGGGTGACCGAGTTTTTTTCTCGATTGCTTCCGGCCAGCCCCAAACTCTGCTCCATGCTCTGGCCGAAGACTTTGAGCATTATAAGAAGGTGGAGGTAATCAGCGGCTTTCTCCTTGGCGAGCATCCTCTGGCCAAGAAAGGCCTGGAGTCTTCTTTCCATTGTGTCAGTTTACAGATCAGTCCCGCCATTCGCAAAGAATGGGAGGAAGGGCGAATCGATTTTCTCCCCGTGCGTATCTCCGACATGCCCTCTGTCTTCGGCCCTGATGGACCCGCGCCGGTAAATGTAGCTTTGATCCAGGTTGCCCCGGATCAGGCCGGCAGGTTTAGCCTCGGCGTATCCACCAGCATGGCTTACCCATTGGCCTCGGGCGCCCGGGCGATCGTGGCCGAAGTCAACGCTCAAACTCCCCGGACCTTTGGCCCTTGCTCTTTTTCTCCTTCGGAGATTGATTTTTGCGTGGAATCTTCTATCCCTTTACTCGCTTACCCGGAGATTAAAATTGGAGAAGCAGAGCGCCGGATTGCGGAGTTCATAGCTGAATTAATACCAGATGGATCCACCATCCAGATTGGAATCGGAAATCTGCCGGCAGCCATTCTCCAGCTCCTCCAAGGGAAGAAAGACCTGGGAATCCATTCCGGCATGTTGCCCGACGGAGTCGTGGACTTAGTGGAAAAAGGGGTCATCACTAACCAGAGAAAGAGAATCCATAAGGGTAAGATCGTTGCCGGGGAATTGATCGGAACCGAAAAATTATTCCGCTTTGCCCATGAAAATTCTCTCCTGGAGATGCACCCGAGTCAAGTGAGTCACAATGCTCGCCTGATCGCCGACATCGACCAATTCGTGGCCATCAACTCCGTGGTCGAAATCGACCTGACTGGCCAGATCAACGCCGAATCGGTAAACGGCACCCAGATCAGCGGGGTCGGAGGCCAGGGGGACTTTGTGGAAGGAGCCTTCTTCTCCCAGGGAGGCAAATCGATTACCGCCCTGACTTCCACCGCCGGCAAGGGGAAAATTTCGCGGATCGTTCCGCGCCTGGCCGGCGGCGCGGCGGTTACCATTCCCCGCTACCTGACCGACCTCGTAGTCACTGAATTCGGAGTGGCGCAGCTGCGCGGAAAATCCTTCCAGCAGCGCGCCGATGCCTTGATCGGCATTGCCCACCCGGATTTCCGGGACGGGCTCTGGGAAACCTTTCGAAAAGGGATCGGCCAGAAGGCAAACCGAATGTCCTAGGTCAGCCGGAAAAGGAGGACCTCTTGTCAGAGCCAAGACTGCAACATGAATATGCCGACCTCAGCGGCATCCGCCTGCACTATGTGACCGCAGGAAAGGGCCCGCTGATCCTCTTCGTCCACGGTTTTCCGGAATTCTGGTACGAGTGGAAGACGCAGCTTGTCGAGTTCGGCCGGGACCACCAGGCTGTGGCCCCCGACATGCGCGGCTACAACCTTTCAGCAAAACCTCCTGGTGTGGACCAGTACCGGATGAAATACCTGGTCGAAGACCTGCGCGCGCTGGCGGAATACCTGGGGCATAAAAAATTTATCCTGATCGGGCACGACTGGGGCGGGGCGGTCGCCTGGGCATATCCATTATCCTATCCCGATCATCTCGAAAAGCTCATCATCATCAACGCTCCACATCCGGCGGTGTTTGCCCGGGAGCTGGGGGAAAATCCGGCGCAACAGAAGGCCAGCCAGTACATGCTGATGTTTCGCAGCAAGCAGGCCGAAGAGATTCTCTCGGCGAATAATTTTGCGCAGCTTGTCGAGGCGGTTTTGAGCGACGGTCTTAAACAAGGTTATTTTACAGAAGAGGACCGCCAGGCCTACATCGAGGCCTGGTCGCAGCCCGGTGCCCTGACCGGGGGCTTGAACTATTACCGGGCAGCAGGTGTCGGCCCGCCTGCGGGGGAGGATCGGCAAACAACGGGCAAATCTGCCAGCGACCAATCGTCCCTAATCATAAGGGTGCCGACTCTGGTAATCTGGGGGGAAAAGGATACGGCCCTGCTTACCGGCAACCTTGAAGGACTTGATCGGTTCGTATCCGATTTGACGATCCGGCGCATTCCCGACGGATCGCACTGGGTCATTCACGAGAAGCCGGACCTGGTCAACGCCTACATCAGAGAATTCATCGAGGGCGGGAAATAAAATTAAGATTACAGATTTGCTATTGCGCTTTTCTTGAGTATTGCAGGATCAACCGAAGGAGGCAAAAGAATGACCCTGTCATTCACCAGAAATAAGATAGTGGAGGTGGAACCTCTTTCTGAAAACCTTCTAGGCATCGGCTGGCGGCTCACAGATAGCCTGACGGAAGCCGAGATCCTTATGAAAGTCCGTCTCCCGGGCTTGGAGATCACAGAAGTGAAGGCTCGAATGGAGCGCTGCCCACATCCGGAGTGCTCATCCGCTCCAGGATTGATCCAGAAGGTGGTAGGGGTGCGGGTGGGTCCTGGTCTGCGGAAAATCGTGCAAGGACTCATCGGGGGCTCTTCCGGCTGCGCAGAGCTGACCGAAGGGGTTCTGGAATGCTGCAACGCAGTCATTCTCCACTTCACAGTCCCCCAGATCCAGGCCAATGAAAGGGGAACCGAAGAAGAGCGATGGAAGAGGCACCAGGAAATGCTCAGGTTTAACCCCAGGCTGGTGCGAAGCTGTGTTGCCTTTGCCGATGACAGTCCCTTGATGCAAGGATTAAATCTCTGACGCAGCCGTCGAGTACGTAAGGAGGAAACGAAGATGATCACTTTCAGTCGCAGCCTGCTGGTCGGGGGTGAATTCCTGGATGAGACGACCCTGCGGCTCCACGGAATCCTTGAAGATCACATCTATGCCATGGAAATCCAGATGGATGTGCGCGTCCCCGACGGGGTGATCTTGGCGATCGAGGGTTGGATGAAACGGTACACTACGCCCGTTTGCCCCAAGGCGGTAGATATTCTCCAGTGGGCAGTGGGCCTTTCCGTAAGGGAAGACGGGTGGATCTCCAGGGTGAATCGAGAGATCGGCCGCAAAGGCTGCCAGCATTTCGCCGAAATTCTCATCGAATGTGGCCGGTGCTTAGACCCGGCCCGAATGTCTATGGCCGTAGGGGAGGGCCTCAAAACGTACCCTGCTCAATCCCCTGCGCAAATCAGTCGGTCGTGGGTGGAGGAACACCCAGAAGCCCAAGGTTACTGCCTGGCCCGTCCTTAAGGAAGGAATCATGCGCATTGATCTGCATATCCATACTCACCCCCGCTCCCCATGCAGCGCCATCAATCCTGAAGATCTTCTTCAGAAAGCCCGCCGGGTGGGTCTGGACGGCCTCTGCCTAACTGAACACCAACATCGCTGGGATGTGGGAGAGACAGATCATTTGTCCCGCAATGGAGAAATCCGGATTTTCCAGGGGAATGAGATCACCACCAATCAAGGAGACATTCTCGTCTTCGGATATAAGGAGGATGTGCGGGGAGTGGTGCCCATCCAGGACCTGCGCAAAGAAGTGCAGGCAGCCGGAGGCCTGATGATTGCCGCCCATCCCTTCCGGGGATTTCTTCTCTTCGGGATCACTCAACTTAGAATGGATGTTGAACAAGCCTGCCAGCGGCCAGTATTTCAGTACGTGGATGGTGTAGAGGTTTTTAACTGCAAGCTTACGGATCCAGAGAACGACATGGCTCGCCAAGTTGCCGCCCATCTGGGTCTTTTGGGTGTGGCCGGAAGTGATGCTCACCGGCTCGATGAAGTGGGCCGGTGCGTGACCATCTTAGAGAGGGAAGTGCACACTGAAAAGGAACTGATCGAAGAGCTCCGCGCTAGGCGGTTCACCACAGAATTCCGGAGGTAATGGTACTTTCGAGAAATTTATGAAAATGGCAGAGCCTATGGAACCACAGAGCTCACAGAGAAGATTTTTCTGTTCTCTGGAAAAGGATAAATTCTCTGTGCCCTTTGGTTCAAGCAGGAGGGAAAAATGAGGACAAGCCGTGACTGGGGAAAACTGGTTCGCCGGATGGAACTCCTGATGAGGCTAAAATCCTTCCCCGTGGCCTTTAAACTTCTGGAGAAAAAGGAAGCACTCGCCGAAGTCCCCTTCCTTCGCCGCATGAACCATAAGGTTACCCTCTGCCAGCTCATTACCACCGTCCGCACTTATGACTGGACCGTTGGGGCAGACCTCGACGACTTTATTTCCCCCATGTGCCCTTCCATCATCGGGCTCACCGCCCTGCCGGAAGTCGTCAGGGATGGAACATTCAGGTCCATCGTCTGGACGAAAACCCGTGAGGATGGCCGAAAATTCGAAAATTCAATCCCCAGACTTCCAGCCGGCAAATACCAGGCAGCGGCTCTGGCCCCCCTGGTTTATAACCCCTTTGATCCCGACATCGTGCTGATCTACGGCAATCCTGCACAGATGATCCTGCTCATCAATGCCCTGCAATTTGAGGATTATGAGGTCATGGAATTTTACTGCGTGGGCGAATCATCCTGCTCTGACGTCATCGCCAGGTGTTACCTCCGGGAAAAACCCTCGCTCTCCATCCCCTGTTACGGCGAGCGCCGGTATGGCCATGCCCAGGACGACGAGTTGGTCATGGCTCTTCCGGCCGGGATGATGGAAAAGGCGCTCCGAGGCCTGGAAGCTCTTTACAAACGGGGGGTCCGTTATCCCATCAGCCATGCCGGTGCGGAACTGGACGTGACTTACGCTTTTCCCATGTCCTATTCCGGCATGAAGCAGCTGGAGGAGATACGGGGAGAAGATAACCGGACCCTTTTAGGAGTCACAGGAGGGATCGCCAGTGGCAAGACCACGGTGGCCGGGATGCTGGAAGAATTGGGAGCCCCCATCATCGATTTCGACGTGCTCAGCCGAGTGGTGGTGGAGCCGGGCAAACCTGCCTGGAAAGAGATTGTAGCCTACTTCGGAGAGCAGGTGCTGCAGGAAGATAAAGCTCTGGATCGGAAAAAGCTGTCGGAGATCGTATTCCGCGACTTTGAAAAAAGGAAAAAACTGGAGGGCTTCATTCATCCCAGGATTTTCGATGAATTTATCCGGCTGGTGAAGGAATACGCTGCCAAAGACCCGAATGTTATTATCCAGGCTGCAGTGCCCCTCCTGTACGAGGTAAACCTCCAATACCTCTTCCACAAGGTCCTGCTCGTATACATCCCTGAGGAGATACAGATCGAGCGTCTGATGAAACGCGACGACATTTCGCGGGAGATGGCCGTCAATATTTTGAAATCCCAGTTGCCCATCGAAGAAAAAAGAGGCTTCGCGGATTTTGTCGTGGACAATTCCTGGTCTTTGGAGGATACAAAAAGGCAGGTCAAAGAGGTTTGGGAGAAGCTGATAAAGATTCAAAAAGAAAGGCGGAAAGAGTAAGGCATCCCCTCACCCTTGCCCTCCCCCTCCGAGAGACGGTGTCGTAGCCCGGGCGGGAGGGCATGAACGAGGAAGCATCGGCGGAAGGAGAAGGTATCCAGGGCTCTCCGCCGTGTTTCCGCAGAGGAAAGGCGGGTTCTTAGGACAGTGGAAATATTTGGTTTTCTGCCCGCCTTGATCCATGGAAGAACTACTGGCCTATGATTCCGAGAGAATGCCCTTCCGCCTGGGCTTTGGGATCCTCGAAATTACGACACAGCCTCTCGAGGGGGGAGGGATGGGGAGGGGGGGGAGGATTTATTAAAGTCCCCACGATCATTAAAAGTCCTGATACAGAACGGAAAAATAGAATTCCTCCGAATCAAAGACTGACGACGGACTTCCCCGTTCTTCATTATGGTCAGATCCCAAGAATCGATGTCTCTCGGTGGACATTCAGGATCTTCGGCTTGGTCGAAAAAGAGCGGGCGCTTAGCTTCCAAGAATTTACTTCCCTTCCCCAGGTGAAAGTATTTTCAGATATTCACTGCGTCACCGAATGGTCAAAACTCGATAATTTCTGGGAAGGAGTGAGTACGGGGCTAATCAAGGAACTTGTCAATATCCTTCCCCAAGCGAAATTTGTCATGGTCCATGGAGCCGGAGGTTTTACAACCAACCTTTCTATGAATGACTTCTTCCAGCCGGATGTTCTTTTCGCGCTTAAGCACAATAACAACTCCGTAAGCCCCGCACACGGTTACCCAGTGCGTCTCGTAGTTCCGCGCCTCTATTTCTGGAAAAGCGCCAAGTGGACCACCGGGGTTGAGTTCATGGCCGAAGACCGGCCGGGATTCTGGGAAATGAATGGGTATCACAATCACGGGGATCCGTGGACGGAAGAGCGGTATGGTAATTAAGGGTTTTTCATCTGCCCGAGGGGAAAAAAGTTTGGAGGCAGAATAAAATGCAAAATCACGCGCACCATGCTCATCTATTTGCTTCAAACATTGATGCCAGTTTGAAATTTTATCAGGAGATGTTTGGGGGAGAGATATTGGCTGACATGGAGATGGCCGGGTCAAGAAATGTTTTTTTGGCCATTGGTAAGGGGCGTTTACATTTTTATGATCAACCGCCTCGGGACCAAGGAAAGGGAGCCATTCACCACCTCGGAATCCAGACGGATAACCTAGAAGCCCTCGTGGCCCACATGAAAGCCAAGGGATTTCCATTTCGCAAAGCGATCTCAGACTTTGGGTTCTGGAAGTATGTAATGGCCCTCGCCCCCGACAATGTCCTTCTGGAGTTGTTCCAGATCGTTAAAGAAAAACTTCCGGAAGGGGACTTAAAAAAATTGGAGAGAATATCGATGCTCTAATTCATCAGAGCATTTCCATGGCCTTAGGCCATCACGTTTATTCAAATACCTTTCGATTTTGTGGGAGGTTGGGGGGCCAGGGGGGCTACCTGGCCCCGGGAGGCAGGCAGAAACCTGAAGAGGAGGAATCTTCAGGAAGGGTGCAATAGCTTGGCTTTACGTCGCTTCCAGGCACCCTTGGGGGGTAGTTTGCGGGATGAAAAAACTTGCCAGAAGCCAGGGCAAAGGATATCCACCTTGTCCTGCAAACTGAGTATTTTTATATTCATCCATCTGATCTAGGCAATTTAATCTACGCTTATATCTCAGACTTCTTTAGCACCCAATCAACTCTATCCTTCTTATGACAAGAATTTTTCATGGTAAAAATTAAAATTCGCTAATTGATCTCGACCTCATCCTTTTGATTCTCTTCCATAGAGTTGAGTTCTTTGATTTTTTGACTTATATTTCTAATTTCCAAGTTAAGGTTCCGCCGCTCAAAGGATTTGCTGATAATGGCGACGATATCAGCGACATTGAAGGGTTTGGAGATGAAGTCCACGGCCCCATAGCGGATGGCATCTTGAGCATTTGCTAGAGTCCCGTATCCAGTAATGATGACGACCTCGATGTCGTTCCTGAGTTTTTTGATCTCCTGCAGAACTTCAATCCCTGAAATCCCGGGCATTTTCAGGTCGAGAGTGACGAGGTCGACTTTTTCACTGCCGATGAATTGTAGCGCTTCCCTTCCGTCCACAGCCGTGTGGACTTCGTAAAGGGGCTTAAGGATCATGCGTAACGATTCCCTGGGACCAAGTTCATCATCTACAACCAAGATGGATCCATTTTGGGCCATTTTCAACCTCCAGAACGGAGATTCATGTTTTTAATTTCAAAATGTGCAAATTTTATGCCTTAAGAAACTGCCAGCCGTCATTTTGTTTAATTTATTGATATTGTATACCTTTTTCCGTTGACTGGCAAAAAAGGAAATAATTATAGGGATTTTTCACACGGATTGCTAGACATAATTGGTTAATCTTGTGTCGCTGCATGTCAAATTTCTGATATCATAATCTCAGGCTCTGGTATGGGCTGTCACCAACCTGAATTGAAAGAGGGTTCGGGGACATGGAGGGAGTGAAGAGGTTTGGCAGGGCACGTATTCTAATTTTTGAATTTTTCAGGGTTAATTGAGGAGGTTGGAGTTCATGTTACCAGTTGTTTCTTTAAAGGGCACGCCTCGTGAGGTAGGTCTCCAACATGGAAGCCTATGCCAGGAAATGATCCGGAAGAATGTCCAGCTCTACTTCCGGGTTTTCCAGCATTATGCCCAGCTCGATCGAAATCAAGCCATAATGCTGGCTAAACGATTTATCCCCGTGATCCAAGCTTTCGACCCCGCCATTTTTGAAGAAATCAAGGGGATCGCCGAAGGCGCAAGAATGGAGCTGGAAGAAATTTTGGCCCTGAATGTGCGTACGGAGTTGATGTATCCTGACAAATTGGCCACCGGGGAGTGTACCGCTCTGGCGGCCATGCCCGAAGCAACGACATTCGGCGAAACGCTTTTAGGGCAAAACTGGGATTGGAAGCCACACCTAAAAGAGACTACCGTGCTCCTGGAGATCGAACAACAGGGCCGCCCCAAAGTGGTCACGCTTACCGAAGCGGGCATCGTCGGCAAGATCGGGCTCAATTCTGCCGGGCTGGGCGCTTGTCTGAACATTCTGAAATCTCCCGTAGGACAGGTGGGCGTGCCCATCCATGTCCTTATGAGGGGTGTCTTGAATTGTGAGCGATTCGGGGATGCGATCAGCAGGATTACTTCCATGGATCGCGGGTCGACCAATAATTGTATGATCGCCCACCGGGATGGAATGGCCATGGATTTCGAAATGGCCCCGCAAGCTTTGGATTTCCTTTACCCAGAGAAGGGGGTTCTGGTCCATACCAATCATATTATATCCGAGCGCTTGAAAGCTCTGGATGCCAGCTTGAGCCAGTTTCCGGATTCTCTTCTCCGGTTTGGAAAAGCGCGGCAGAAATTGGCGGACCGGACAGGAAAAGTCTCCATCGAAGACTTCCAGGAGATCTTTCGCGACCATTTCAATTATCCCGATGCCATCTGCCGCCATCCAGATGAACGGGACCCGGAAATAGAGCAGGTCCAGACCGTGGCTTCCATGATTATGAACCTGACCAGAAGGGAAGTGTACATCTCCCCGGGCCCTCCCTGTGAGAATGAATATCAAACTTTAAAGTTTGAACGAATCTAAAGGAGGAACCCCGGGAAGTTTTGGCGGTGCCCCATCATGGAGCCAAAATCCCTTGATTTTCTCCAGAACCCGATGTAAGCTTTCTGCAATAAGAACTCTCGGGGCGCCCTGGCTTTGTTAGAAACCAGGATGAGGGTGTCTTTTGACGCTCAGCCGACGATTGGTTCTTCAACTTAAAAGAAGGGAGCTTTAAATGATTGAAGAAGTATTTCCGAATATTTTCAGGATGCAAATTCCACTTCCAGCCAATCCCCTGAAAGCCGTTAACTCCTACCTGATCAAGGGGGGGGACCGTTTCCTCATGATCGATACTGGGATGAATCGAAAGGAATGTTGGGAGGCCATGCATTCATCCCTGAAGGAACTCAAAGTGGATCTGAATCAAACGGATTTTTTTATTACCCACCTCCACGCGGATCACTTTGGGCTCGTTTCGGAGTTGGTTAAGGACTCAGCGAAAATTTATTTCAACCATCCAGACGCCGAAATCATTAAAGAAAAGAACCACTGGGAGGCGCTGGCAGCCTCCGTGCTCGTGAATGGTTTCCCGGAATCGGATCTACAGGCGGCCATCAAGAAACACCCAGGGCATAAGTATCATGCTCGGGGCCCTCTGGATCTATCCCTCCTGAGAGAAGGGGAAATGATTCAAGTCGGAGCATATACCTTCCGCTGCGTGGAAACTCCCGGCCACACCCCGGGCCATATGTGTCTTTATGAACCCCAAAAAAAGATCTTTTTCGCAGGAGATCATATCCTGGACGACATTACTCCTAATATCGCCCTGTGGTCTGAGGACGATGACCCGTTACGAAAGTATCTGGAGAGCTTGGACAAAATTGAGGAGTATGACATCGGGGGAGTGCTACCCGGACACCGCGACCCGTTTCACCATCACCGACAAAGGATTGCCGAACTAAAGAAGCATCACGAAGTGAGAGCCCAGGAGGTCCTCTCCATCCTGGGAAAAGGGAGACAAAGTGCCTATCGGGTTGCCTCACAGATGACTTGGGACATCGAATGCGAAACTTGGGAAGATTTCCCGCTTCCCCAGAAGTGGTTTGCCGCTGGTGAGGCTCTGGCACACCTCCAATATCTGCGGGGCAAGGGTCAAATCAAGAGAGAATTGGCGAAAGGTAAAGCATTATTTTCCCTGGCGTGATGGGTTCTCGCTGGTAAAAATGCGTTCCTCGTCCAATATGAAAACATCTACCAAAAGATGGAAGGGGAGGGAATTTCCCGACGATGAGAGATGGCTTAGAGGTCAGTCACATTGGGGAGCTCCTGCCGTTTCCTGGTTTCGGAGTTCATGGAAATGGCGTTAATTTAATAAATCCGTAAGTTCCTTGCGAATGGAAAGGCATTTACAGAATTCTCTCTTCTTCCTCCTGGCGAATAGAGGTTTCTGGGTCTCGACGATTTTATTTTATCGTTCCCATTTTGGGATATAAGTAAAATAGCTGGCTTCCTGAAAGGTCTACATTAGAGCCCAATAAACTCCCTTCTCCTTCTCCTTTTCCGCATTCAGGGGAAACACCCCTTTTTGAATCCTTGGACCTTGCATCTCGAACTCCTTCCAATGGGATAAGAGCTAATAGAAAGCTTCTTCATGAGGCACGTTCTTTCCAAAGGCCGATATTTTCTCCTCCCCCTACAGAGTCAAAGGATCTAAAAAACCCGGTCTGGACGTCCATTTCATAACAAGTATATAGCGCTGGTTTTCTGGAAAATTCCGGTAAGGTCCATAGCCTAGCTTATGATTCTATAAAACATGATCATGTGGGTAGGTCGGGCCAGTAATTCCCAATGATCTTTCGCAAGTTATGGTAAAATAAAGCAGTGATACATTTTTATCTGGGCAGCAGGGTTTATTGCCAATAATATTTGCCTGGTAGTGCAAAAAATCATAAGGGAGTATAAGCGATGGTAAACCGGGAATATACTTTAAAATATGGAGAAGGCCAGATACGCTTCCCGTTGAACCCGTCTCTGGTAGCGGGGGAACTGAGGATCAGGGAATACCCCACGATCCAAGATCCTATTGCGGCCATCCGGGATGCGATCCGAAACCCCATCCAATCAAAACCGCTGGGGAAAATTGTCGAACCAGGTCAAACAATAGCCCTTATTGTTAACGATTCCACCCGAGTGGCTAACAGCCATGTATTCATGCCGATCTTGCTGGACGAATTGAACTCGGTGGGTATTCCAGACCGGGACATTTTTATCATCTTTGCCCTCGGTGCCCACCACGAGCTAACCGAACCGGAAATGGTACAGTTGGTTGGCCCGAAGGTGAGCAACCGTGTGCAAATGTATAACAGCATCGCCAAAGACTCCTCTCAGTTTAAATCTGTGGGCAGGACTTCTCGGGGGAATGACATCTATTTTCATAAACGGGTAGTGGAGGCTGACCATATTGTCTGTACAGGCAGTATTGTCTATCACTTTTTTGCCGGGTTTGGGGGCGGCCGGAAGGCTTTATTCCCGGGGGTGGCCGCATATGATACGATCTGCCGTAACCATGCCCTCATGCTGGAGCCGGGCGCCGGCCTGGGTAAGCTCAGGGGCAATCCTGTTTATGAAGACCAGATTGAAGGAACCGAGATGTTAAGGCCTGCCTTTCTTTTGAACAGTGTGCTCAACGAAAGGAAAGAATTCTTGAAAATTTTTGCCGGGGACTATATTCAGGCCCACTTGGAGGGCTGCAAGTTAGTGGAGGGCATTTACGGTAGCGAAATTCCCCGGCCAGCCGATCTGGTGATCGCCAGCTGTGGGGGCTATCCGAAAGACATTAACGTCTACCAATTGCAAAAGACGATGGACAATGCCTGGCTGGCTGTGCGCGAAGGCGGGGTGGTGATCATCCTGGGGGAATGCATAGAGGGAGTCGGTTCTGACCAGTACCTGCAATGGATGAAGGAATATAAGACTCCAGAACGAATCGAAGAAAGGATTCGGTCCGATTTTGTGGTCGGCGGGCATAAGGCCTACGCTGTAACCCGACTAATGAAAAAAGCGCAATTTATCCTCGTTTCCGGCTTAGACCCTGCTTTAGCTCGCACGCTTCTATTCACTCCGGCAAAGGATATGACCGAGGCTCTACATATCGCTTTTGAAAGGCTGGGAGTCAATCCCCAGATTCTTTTAATGCCCCAGGGAAGCCTGACCGTACCTGTGATCAAGACAGGAAAAAGAGAGGAGCAGGGCCACCGACCTGATTACTGAGATGGGGAATGGAGTTCACCATGGATAATATGGTCATGCCCAAAAAGGTCCAAAAAAGAGATGGCTCCGGTGTCAAATTTGACGGAGAAAAGATCCGGTATGCCATCTTCCGGGCGGCCTTGGAAGTCCTTCAGGATAAAACCAAGGCCGGCACGATTGCGGCCCGACTCACGAAAATCGTCATCAAGAAATTGGTGGAAACCTACAAATATAAACCCCTCCACGTAGAATCAATCCAAGATACGGTAGAAATCGTTTTGATGACCGAGGGGTACAGCCAAATCGCGAAAAGTTACATTCTCTACAGGGAAAGAAGAAGCGAAATCCGAATGGCCAAATCTGTTTTGGGAATCACGGACGATTTGAAGTTACCCCTCAATACGATGGAAGTTTTAAAGAAGAGATATCTCTTGAAGGATGATCATAAAAATATCGTCGAAACCCCCAGCGAACTTTTTCGGAGAGTCGCTTCTCACGTTGCCCGGGCAGAGGAGAATTTCAAGTCTTCTCTGGTCCCGGAAAAGGTGGAAGAAAAGTTCTATCAGATGATGCGCCTCCTGGAATTCATGCCCAATTCTCCCACCCTGATGAATGCCGGGGCTTCTTTGGGCCAGTTATCCGCTTGCTTTGTCATTCCGGTCGCGGATTCGATCGATGGGATATTTGAGGCTTTAAAAAATATGGCCAAAATTCATCAAACCGGTGGGGGCACGGGATTCAACTTCTCAAATCTCAGGCCCAAAGGGGACCTCGTCTCTTCTACTAAAGGCGAGGCTTCCGGGCCTGTCTCTTTCATGAACATATTTGACCAGGCCACGGAGGTTATTGTTCAAGGAGGGAAGAGGCGGGGAGCCAATATGGGGATTTTGCGCTGCGACCATCCGGACATCGTTGAGTTTATCGAGGCCAAGATCGAGAAAGACCGCTTCTCCAATTTTAACTTATCGGTAGGGCTCACCGATCGATTCATGAAAGCAATTGCGGATAACGGCGAATTTGATCTGATCAATCCCCGGACCCAGAAACGGGTAAGAAGGGTAAAAGCCAGAATGATTTTCGATCTCATCGTTAACGCCGCCTGGCTTACGGGCGATCCGGGGTTAATATTTCTGGATGAAATTAACAGAAAAAATCCGACCCCTCGGATCGGTCCCATCGAGGCCACAAATCCTTGCGGCGAACTGCCCCTTTTGCCTTATGAGAGCTGTAATTTAGCTTCAATCAATTTAGCCAAGATGGTTAAGGATCATGCCGTGGACTGGGAAAAGCTGAGAGAATATACACATTGGGGGATTCGGTTTTTGGACGATGTGATTGAAGTGAACAGATTTCCTCTCCCCCAGATCCAAGAGATTACCTTTGCGAATCGGAAGGTCGGGCTGGGGGTGATGGGTTTTGCAGACCTGTTGATCCGGTTGGGCATTCCGTATAATTCAAAGGAAGCCGTCGACTTTGCTCGGACCCTCATGCGTTTTATCCATAAGGAATCCCTCGAGGCATCGGCAGCCCTGGCCAGAGAAAGGGGTGTTTTCCCAAATTTCCACAAGTCTATCTATGCAAAAAATAACCTAAGATTGCGCAATGCCACGGTGAACACGGTCGCCCCCACGGGGACGATCAGCATCATCGCCGGATGTTCCAGTGGAATCGAGCCCCTCTTTGCGGTCAGTTTTATCCGCAATGTGTTATCGGGCACTGAATTATTTGAGGTAAATCCCCTCTTTGAGGAGGAGGCTAAAACCAGGGGGTTTCACAGCAAAGAATTGATTGGTCGGGTTGCCCAATCCGGGTCTTTGCAGACGCTGGAAGGGATTCCCAAAGATGTCAAAAGAATATTTGTTACGACCTTTGACGTTTCCCCCCGGCAGCACCTTGAGGTCCAGGCCGCTTTTCAGAGATATTCGGATAATTCTGTTTCTAAAACTATCAATTTACCGAGCGAGGCAACAGTGGAGGATGTTAAAAAGATCTACCTATTGGCTTATAAACTTAAATGCAAAGGGATCACGATTTACCGATATGGGAGTAAGGAAGAACAGGTGTTATCCTTGGGGTACAGAGAAAAGGACCATCCCAGCATTCAAAGTGACTTGATCGCCGTTCAATCTGAGTATTCTGGGGGATGTGCCTCTGGCACCTGCCCATTTTGAAGTCAAGGGTTGGAACGAAAAGCAGAGGGGAATCGATTGGGTAAAAGAGGAGGGAGGAGATGAACAAAAATACCCTTAATCAAGCAGTGGCTCTTGCGCAAAAGCTCCAGCACGTGTTCGTCGCCACCACGGACGGCAAAGGATTGCCCCATATGACCGCCGCGGGAAAGTTAGCCCTTACTCCTGAGGGGCGCGTGGTAGTGGCCGCCTGGTTCTGCCCCACCACCGTAGCCAACCTGCAAAGAAACCGCCGACTGGCCCTCGTTGTCTGGGAGCCCAAGGAGGATGTTGGTTATCAATTACTCGGGGAAACAGAAAAAGTGGAAGAGACCGCCATGATGAACGGATATGCTCCCGGGATGGAGTCTAAATCTCCCCTCCCCCAGGTAGAAAGGCAGCTAGTGGGTCGCGTGGATTAAATCATCGATTTCAAACATGCACCGCACAGTGATATGGAGGAGTGAAGAGGAATTACAAGCCATACGATTTAGATTTAGAGGGCGGGGGAGCGCCAGAACATTAACCGTTTCGTTTTCATCAAAAGGAGGTGCGAGATGGCGACCTACATTATTCTCAGCCGGTTTTCACCGGAGGCTTTTGAAGACCCCAAGGACTTTCTAAAATTAGCCGAAAAAGTTTCTAAAAAGATTAAAAGCGAATGCCCGGGGATCAAATGGAAGGATAGTTATGCCACCCTCGGACGCTTCGACGTGGTTGATATCGTCGAAGCCCAAGACCCGAAGCAGATCGAGAAAGCTGCCATGATCATCAGGGGTTTTGGTCATTCAACGACGGAAACACTGGTGGGCACCCCCTGGAAAGCTTTCCTCGCCGGGTTATAATACGATTGCAGGTAAAGCGAATTTGTTAAGGGTTGCAAGGTTTCCCCCGCCATATCTTTAGTCAAAAGGAAAAAGCCGATCCCTCCCCTTCATTCTCTCCTACCGGGAGAGGGGAAATTTAAGCTATTCTTGCTCAGGAATGCCCGTAGCCAGCGGGTATTCGCAGAAGGTTAGCAACCGTGACCCTCCCGAAAGCCATGGAACGAATATCTGATACCGTGTGGGAGCTGCCCATCTCTTATAAAGAAGGAATGCGAGTTCCGGCCAGGATCTATGGGACTGAAAAGTTGCTCCAGGAGATGGACGACGCCGTCATCGAGCAGATCACCAACGTGGCCACGCTGCCGGGGATCACCCGGTATGCCCTCTGCATGCCCGATGGCCATTTTGGCTATGGGTTTCCGATCGGGGGCGTGGCCGCTATGGACGCCAACGAAGGGGTGATTTCTCCAGGAGGGATCGGTTTCGACATCAACTGCGGCATGCGCCTGGTAACGACGAACCTGACGTATGAAGAGGTAAAGCCCCACCTCAAGGAACTGGTGGATAAACTATACCAGAGAGTCCCCGCGGGAGTGGGGAGTACGGGCTTTTTAAAGATCTCCCGGAGCGAATTCCGGCGGGTGGTCGAGGAAGGGGCGCGATGGTGCATCCAGCACGGCTATGGATGGGAAGAGGACCTGGAACGAACCGAGGAGTCCGGGTGTATCGCCGGGGCGAATTCCGCGATGATCAGCGAAAAGGCCATCGACCGCGGCTTCCACCAAATTGGCACTTTGGGCTCCGGTAACCATTACCTGGAAATCCAGGTTGCGCGCCGGGAGAACATCTTCGATGAAAGACTGGCCCGGGTTTTTGGCATTACCATCCCGGATCAGGTGGTGGTCATGTTCCATTGCGGCAGCCGGGGATTCGGGCATCAGGTGGCCACCGATTATCTGCAGGTTTTTTTGCAGGTCATGGAAAGCAAATACGGGATCAAGATCCTGGACCGCGAGTTAGCCTGTGCTCCTTTTGATTCTCCCGAAGGGCGAAATTATTTTACCGGCATGAAATGCGGGATCAATATGTCTTTCGCCAACCGTCAGGTTATTTTACACTGGATTCGAGAAGTTTTTTCCGATGTATTTGGCCGTTCTCCTGAGAAACTGGATATGCATATGGTCTATGACGTCGCCCACAACACCGCCAAATTGGAGCGGCATATCCTGGATGGGCAAGTCAAAAACCTGCTCGTGCATCGGAAGGGAGCGACCCGGGCTTTTGGGCCGGGAGGGGAAGGGCTTCCGGAATGCTACCGGGAAGTGGGGCAGCCCGTCATCATCGGCGGGTCCATGGAGACGGGCTCCTATCTGCTTGTGGGCACTCCCGGAGGCGAACAAACCTTCTTCAGCACGGCCCATGGCAGCGGCCGGACGATGAGCCGGACCAAGGCCCGCAAGTTGTGGCGGGGACAAAACCTTCAGCGCGAAATGGAAGACCGGGGAATCTACGTCCGCACGGCCTCCTGGTCCGGGCTAGCGGAAGAGGCCGGAGGGGCATACAAAAATATCGATGAGGTCATCGAGGCCACCGAGAAAGCGGGGATCAGCAAACGCGTGGTGCGTTTCATGCCCGTCGGAAATGTCAAGGGCTGAAAGGTGAGAATCCGAACTCCCATCACTCTGATCACGGGCGCTCTGGGAAGCGGAAAAACCACGCTGCTGCACCACATTCTGGCCACGGTGCCGAAGAAGATCGCCATTCTCATGAATGAGTTTGGCGAAATCGCCATCGACCGCAAGATCATCGAGGGGAAAAATATCCGCATCGCCGAGCTGGATGGGGGATGTGTCTGCTGCTCCCTGCTCGGGGAGTTTGAAGCGGCGGTCAATGAAGTGATCGACACGGTAGACCCGGAGATGATCGTGGTAGAAACCACCGGGGTGGCCGAGCCGGATGCCCTGGTCTTCGACATCCAGGAAAGCCTGCCCCAAGTGCGCCTGGATGGCGTGGTCACGGTGGCCGATGCGGACACCCTGATCCGATTTCCACAATGGGGACACACCCTGCGGATGCAAATCGAGGCGGCTGATACGATCCTCCTGAATAAAGTCGATCTGGTCACCCCCGGGCAATTACGCCAGGTCCAGGAAAAACTTCACCGGCTCAACGAAGCGGCCCCGATCCTCCCGACGAAGCGCTGCCAGGTGGACGCGGACTTGCTTTTTGGAATTGCCCGCGAGCGGGAAATCCGCCGGCCCGAGCACATCCATCAGCCGGAGTTTGAGTCTTTCAGCTACACCACCAGCGCCCTCCTCAAAAGAAGCTGTTTTGAAGAATTCGCCGACCATCTGAGCAGTGGGGTTTACCGCGCGAAGGGTTTTATCCGTTTCCCC
>Ga0315295_10000813_pt1 | contig 26514 bp, 10 predicted proteins | sample YL17G14_0_MG_FD_204453 | JGI IMG/M metagenome (GOLD analysis project Ga0315295, IMG submission 204453) | Sediment microbial communities from Yellowstone Lake, YNP, Wyoming, USA - YL17G14_0 | ecosystem: Environmental > Aquatic > Freshwater > Lake > Sediment | place: USA: Wyoming | collected... | reverse complement strand
CGGCTACGGGGGCGATCTCGGACAGGCCGCGGCCGCGCTCCTCAACACGCCCACCGGCCTCTTCTTTACCTCGGCGGGCTACCTGTACATTGCCGACAGCAAGAACCACCGCGTCCGCAGGATCGATGCCAGCGGAGTGATCACCTCCATTGTGGGCAGCGGCACGGCGGCGTTCACCGGCGACGGCATGTCGCCGCTGAGCGCTTCGCTCAACGAGCCGCACGCCGTGCTGGTTCAAGCGGACGGTTCCATCTATATAGCCGACACGGGGAACAATCGCATCCGTGCCATTCCCGCGCGGCCGGCCACGTTCACGGTCAGGCCCGCGGGGCTGGACTTTTCGGCTGCCGCCGGTGCAGCCCCGACGGCCCTGCAACTGGGCCTGGTCGGCAGCGTTCCGGGGCTGGCGTGGCAAACCACCGGCGTGTTCACCAACGATGGCCGCGCCTGGCTGAGCGTCTCAGCCAATTCCGGCATGATGCCCGCCATTCTGACGGTCACGGCCAATCCCGCGGCGCTGGCGGCCGGCAGCTACCAGGGGACCGTCGAGATCTCCGCGCCCGCCGCCGTGCCGTCAACGGTCACCATTCCGGTCACGCTGACCCTGACCGGCGGGCAGCCGCCGGGCTTGTCCGTGCAGCCCACAAGCATGCACTTCTCCATGCTGGCCGGCGGGACGGCTCCCGCGCCGCAAGCCATCCAGATCGACAACACGGGCAGCGGCACGTTGAGTTGGACGGCCGAGGCGCGCACCGCCAGCGGCAACTGGCTCTCCCTTTCGTCCACCGCGGGCACCGCGCCGGCCGGCGTCCGGGTCAGCGTGAACCCGGCGGGGCTGGCCACCGGCTCGTACTCCGGGAAAGTCACCGTCAGCAGCGGCACCACCAATCAATCCGTGACGGTGCCGGTGAACCTGCTGATCTCCGCCAGATCGGTCGGCTCGCTGCTGCTCAGCCAGACCAGCCTGGTGTTCCAGGCGGTGGAGGGCGGCGGGACCGAGCCGACACAAACCTTCGGGGTGCTGAACACCGGCGGCGGGACGCTGGATTGGACGGTGGCTTCGGCGCAAAGCTGGATTGGCGTCACGCCGACCTCGGGGCGCAGCGACGCCGCCACCCGCCAGATTCCGCTGGTCACCGTCTCGGTGGACCCCAGCGGGCTGGCCGCCGGCTTCTACACCGGCCTGGTTCGCGTCACGGCGGGATCGGCGAACAACTCGCCCCAGGTGGTGCGCGTGGGAATGCGGGTGCTTCCGCAGGGCACCAAGCTCGGGGCCGTGGTGCGGCCCACCGGGCTCATTTTTGTTTCCGTGGCCGGTGGCGGCGATCCCGGCGCGCAGGAAGTGAGCGTGGGCACGCCGGAAAGTAGCCCCATTCAGTTCGTAAGCCAGCCCATCGGCGGAACCTGGATGACTCGGACGCCCGATTCCGGCAGCGCCGCGCGCGACAATCCCGGCCGCATCCTGGTGCAGCCCAAGCCGGGCGGAATGGCGGCGGGCGCCCACCGCGCCGGCCTGACGGTGCTGACCGCAAACGACGGCGAGCTGCATCCTGTCAACGTGCTGCTGCTGGTGCTGCCCGCCGGCACCACTATTTCCTCGGGGCAACTCCCAGGTCAGGTGACGGACTTGGGATTTTCTGCCTCGGACCTTGGACTTCCGGTGTCGGCGGCGGTCTGCAATCCCAGCACGGTGTACGTGCAGTTCACCAGCGTGTTCGCCCGCTTCAACGCCGTGGCCGGCTGGCCCAGCACCGTTCGCGTGGAAGCGCGCGACGACTGCGGCAACCCCACCGTCGGCGGCACCACCGTGGTGGGCTTCTCCAACGGCGACCCGGCTCTGGCGCTCGTAGATCTGAAGAACGGGCAGTACCAGGGCGCCTGGAGCCCCGGCAGCAGCGGCGCGCAGGTGGTGCTGACGGCGCGCACCCTTTGGAGCGGCTTGCAGGGCCAGGCCACCGCCACCGCGCTGGTGGCCACCAACCCCATCGCCAACGCCATCCTGCTGAACCAGGGCGGGGTGCTGCTGGGTGCGGGCTTCGAGCGCGGCCCGGTGGCCCCCGGCAGTATCGTCTCGCTGTTTGGGCAGAACCTGACCACCAGCGCGGCCATGGCCCAAACCTTGCCCCTGCCCCGCACCCTCAACGGGGTGCGCGTGCTGGTCGGCGAGAAGGAAGCGCCGCTGTTCTACGTCGGTCCCAGCCAGGTCAACGCCCAGGTGCCGTTTGAGCTGGAGTCCGACCGGCAGCTTCAGGTGCGCATCGAGGTTAACGGCGTCAGCAGCGCACCCGAGCCGCTGCAGACCTCGGCGGCGCGGCCTGGCATTTTCACCCTGGGGCCGCCCTACGGCAACCAGGGCGCCATCCTGATCGCCAACAGCAACAAGCTGGCCATGCCGGTGACGGCCGGCGTGCCGGGCGAGCCAACCACGGTGGGCGGTGTCATCTCGATCTACTGCACGGGGCTGGGGGCCACCGATCCGGCCGTGGCGTCGGGTCAGCCGGGACCGTCAGCCGAGCCGCTGGCGCGGGTGAAGACGCTGCCCACGGTCACCATCGGCGGCCTGGCCGCTCCGGTATCCTTCGCCGGTTTGGCGCCGGGCTTCGCCGCCGTCTACCAGGTGAACGCGCAGGTGCCGGCGGGGGCGGCGGCGGGAGATGCCGTGCCGGTGGTCATCACCCAGAGCGGCGCCAGCAGCAACACCGCCACCATCGCCGTAAGGTAGCCTGGAGGCTGGAGACCGGAGGCTGGAGGCGGTTGCTCCAGCCTCCGGCTTACAGTCTCCAGCCTCTTGTCTGTGCTACCATCTGCGAAGCCCCAGTGGAGGCGTTTCATGCAGTCAGTCCTCCGGGACCGTTTCGTCATTCTGCTGCTCGTAGCGTGCTGGGGGGGCCCCGCCGGTCTTCGCGCAAAACGTTATCACCACGGTAGCCGGGACGCAGTTCTTCTTCCCGCGCTTTGTGCGCGCGGCCGACGCGCCGCTGGACGGCCCCACCTGCGTCGGCGCCGATGCGCAGGGCAACGTGTACGTGTGCGACGGCAAGAACCACATCGTGGCACGCATTTCGCGCGGCGGCGTTCTGACGATAGCAGCCGGCAACGGCATCCGCGCCGGCGGGTACTCCGGCGACGGCGGGCCGGCCGTGAGCCCTTCGCTGAATTACCCGCAGGGCGTGGCCATCGATTTCGCCGGCAAGCTGTACATTGCCGATACCAACAACCAGCGGGTGCGCAAGGTGATGTCGGACGGTGTTATCAGCACTTACGCGGGTACGGGACAGCGCGGCTTCTCAGGCGACGGAGGCCTGGCCACGCGCGCCCGCACGATCGGACATCAGGCGGTCGGCCGACGACTAGAAATGGAACGGGACGATCGTGAAGACCGTGCCTTGAGCGCTGATCAGGCCCAACCCGAGTTGCGACACGGCGAGCGCCAACAAAACAAGCGGCATACCGGCAATCGCGTTCCAAAACCGCGGGGGCTGTTCGGTTTCAAATAAGGCGCGCATCGACATGCCGATGAGAATCGCGATGCCGACAGCAGCAAGGTAGGGATTGCCGGTGAGAAGCGCGAGTGCGATGAAGATGACCCCGGATGCTATGTCCAGCGCCGCCCGCACCTTCCCCTGACCGGTCCGCCTGCCGCCGGAAACGGAAAGCCGCTCCCCGGTGACAAAGAAGTCGGCCTTGCCGGTGCACAAGAAACGGATCGTCTCGAACAGCGACTGCGGAATCACCGAGAGGTGAACCATGGTGGACCACGCCAGAAAGAGGAAGCGGTTCTTCCACCGCACGCCTCTCATGGCCAAGGTCGAGAGCAGGGGGGCGACGATGCAAAGCAACGAAACGCCATAAAATTCCCATGAGAGCATGCGGCCCAATTCCGCATGCGGAATCGAGGCCACCCAGGGAAAGCCATATTGCGCCAGGCCCACCCGGACCACCCGGATATCGTAGAAGACAAGAGGCACGACCAGGCCTATGAACAATAGAAAGAGGAAGAAAACGCCCGACAGCAGGTTGCTGAAGATGAAAAGGGCCAGATCGAGCTTCTCGAACCAGGCGAGCTGCGTGCTGAAGGCCGCTCGCCGCCCGTACAGCCAAAACCACTGGCACGCACCGCGGCTGTATTTGGCCTGCTGCCCACAGTAGGAGCCGAGCGTAGGCGGCAACGCTTCATAGCAGACGGGATGCGGTGCGTACAAGCCACGGAAACCCCTCTCCCGGCACTCGAAGGCGAAGCCGACGTCTTCCGCCACAATCGACGGAAAGCCACCGACCTCGTCCCAAGCTGATCTCCGCACCAACGCACCGTGCCCCATTAACAGAGTGAATCCAAACCGCTCCCGGTAGGGGATATAGGTGTCCCACATGATGTCAACGACCGGGGACATGATTGCGGGTAGGCGGCGGCCTTCGTCGCTGCGGCTATGACAAGCAGCCTGCACAAAAGCCGCGTCCGGATCGGCAAGCAGCCGCGCCACTAGTTGACGCACGAAGTCCTTTGGTAAGACGCAATCGGCATCAACAACGGCGAAAAACGGAAATGCGGCGGCAGGACCGCGCAGTGCGTGATTGAGATTGCCCGCCTTGAAACCGGCGCGGTCGCGCCGGCGCACCACCACGGCCCGGCCCGGCTGGCCGGAAGCAAACTGGTCGACCTGCCGTCGCATCTGCTCGTCCGTGCTGTCATCAAGGAGGAAAAGCCGGAAGTTAGAATAGTCCTGGTCGAGGCATGATTGGGCGGCGGCCGGGTCGAAATCGTTCATGGTGGTATACAGAATTGCGACTGGCGGGGCGCCATGAGCAATGAGCAGGCCAGGAGGCGCTTCCCGACGAGCGACACGCAACAACCGGCTGGCGGCAAACACTACCAGGTGGTAGGCGGCGTACAACCAGAACAAAGCGAAAAAGAGTCCGAGCAGAATGGCCGCAGGCAGCCCGAAAGCCGATGGCGAAGACAACCCGGCGGAAAGAACCAGTGGAAGGTAAAGACCGCAGCAGAGCAGCCACAAAATCACGACAGCGGATAGGATCAAGCCGGCGTGCTCGACGAAGCGGCGGGTGCGCGCCGGCGCTCGCGGGATGGCTTGTGTGGTCACCGTTGGCCTGCCCGCCCGTTCGGTTTGGCAGCCGTCACTTGAAGCGGCGAACCGGAGACCGCTTCCCCAACGCGGCCGCCGAAACAGACATCCTGAAGGTAGATCGTCCCCGACATTTGTTCCCATTCGAACACAAACTCAAGCGCCTCCAGATGAGTCACGTCGATGCCCTGCCGGGCGTAATCATCCAGCGGAACAGCTACTTCCCGCCACTCGGTCGTAACGAGTGAGTACTTTGCGAGATCGACGAACTTGCGGGTAACGCCGTCATCGAGATAAACATTCGTTCTTTCCCCGCCGGCCTGTCCCTTGATCCTGAAACGCAGGTAGCGGGTACGAGAGGCATCGACGCCGCCCAAGGCTGCGGCCCAGCCGGCATAGGAGAAGTCGCCGCCGCCCAGGTCCAGGCCAATCGATCCTCCGTACGAAACTCGCAAGCTCGGTTTCGCCGCGCCTGGGGCACGGTTGGTCATAATACCGGCCGAAACGGCGGCGGCCCCGCGGCTAAATGTCCAGTTTCTGTGCTCCAGGCGGTTACTTTCAAGATCCACGCTTTGGAAATCATCGACGAGTATGTACTCGACGCCTTTCTGGAAGCGAATGTCGTCGACCAGGATTTCGCCCTTCCCGCTGCGTGCGGTCTCGCTGAACGAAATGCTGAACACGGATAACGACGAAAACTCTGCCAGTTCCGCGTAGGCGGCCAGCGGGATAGCCAGCGTTCGCCACCCAGCCGCGTTGGCGCTTCCCAGGTACCCGGCGACCGGAACCCGCACTTCAGCTCCCTTGGCGTTTTTCAGGCCCACGGAGAAGTGCCCTGGCCCGGACACGACTTTGACCCGCAAGGCCAGCGTGTCGAACTTCTCGACGCTCACTCGCTGCAATTCACTCCACAAACCGGCGTAGGCGCCCGAACGCGTGACGTCGTACTTCAACGACAGAGCGTAGCCGTTCCCGGAAGCCGCCTCTCCGCTTGGGACGCGCGCCATAATGCAGTTGTACGCGCCGGGATTAGTAAAGACATCGAAGGCGGCGCCCAGCATATTGGTGGACCGAGGCGTCTCGAAATCGTCCACCCATAGTTCTCTTTTCCCGCCGGCCAGTGGGTGCTCGGATCCGCGGCGGATCTTGAAATTGTCGATGTAGAAAGTAGCGTTGCGGGGATTGCGGCCGAAGTCCAGCTTCATGTACCCGGTCACGTCCCAGTCGCCCATCATGATCTCCTCGACTCGTCGGCGGGCCGTCTTGCGAGCCAGCATCTTGTCGAGATCCAGTGTGGCTGAATGCCATTGGCCGTCGGCGGCCACGCCTTCAATCCGCCCGATGCGCGCGATTCCGGTGTCCCTATGCCGCCAGTCGTTCTCGTCATCGGTGAATCCGATGTTGTACCAGGTCTTGCCCACGCGGACATAGAAATCGGTCTTAACTCCCGGACCGATCTTGTAGTCGAATCCCACAAGCGGGTAAACGTCCGCCTGGAAAGGCGTAGAATGAACGGTCACGCCAAAGGTGCCGCCGAAATTAAGGTTCGTCACCTTCAGGCAGTAGGTGCCGTCGGGAGTCGCCGACCGGTCGCGGCTGACGGTTGCGCCAAAATCGCCATCCCGGCCGGCCCATTCCCCCGTGTCTTTTTCGAAATCTTCAAAGACGAGAATGGCGTCGTTCGAGCCGGGCGGCGGCGCCGTTTTCGCCGGCGGCGCGGCGGCTCTTGACTGCTCTTGGCCCGATTTTGCGGCAAGCACAGCGAAGTAGGCGGCCTTCGCCGGCAAACCCTGGATGCTCGCTTCCAGCGTGTTCTTCCCGGCCCCTTGCGCTGTCGGCAGCGGGACCCATTCTGCGCGCTCGGAATCAAAGCGGAACAGGCCGCAATGATCGAGCTTCCGTGGACCCAAGCCGCCGTTCACATCAAACCGAAGGGTGACCGGCTTCATGAATTTGTCGCCGGGCTCGCGCACCGCGTAAACCGCGCCGACCAGTTCCTGGCCGGCCGGGAGTGGCGGTGCGCCGCGAAGAACCGGCGTGATGCTGTAAACGCGGAAGGGGGCCTGGAGGGCATGCTGCGGGAAGGAAAGCGTCACCTTGCGGTCGGCGCTCGAGACCAGGCCGGGAAGCGCCTGGGCAACCACTCCCCCGACTTCAACGACGACGCGGTCCTCCAACCGGCGGCCGTCCTTGCCGATCACGACCAGCCGGAGCGTGTAAACGCCGTTCAGATCGGTGGGGTCGCTGGCCGGGTGCCACGGCAGGTGCACCCACTCCTTCAAGCCGGTGTTCCAGGTGGCCAAATTGCCGCGAATGTCGATATCGCCCTGCATGTGCGGGACGTCGGCCAGTCCAATGCCGCAGCTCTGCTGGGGTTGTTCGGAACGCGCGATCAACCGCCATTCCTTCGGATTGGGGCCTTCACCAAACTCGACGCGGTATTCCTTAAAATCGGTGCCGCCCGCCACGCCAAACACGGGTACGTCCGCACGAACCAAGGCCCCATTGACAGGAACCGTCAGTCTGGCCGCCAGCTTTTCCCGGGTGACGTCGATGACGGGACTGGGTCTGGAAGCGTCGGTGGCATCCGGCGCGACCTGGATGAACGTGGGACACATGCCCCCGCCGCCAATCGACGGTCCACTGATGGCCGTTTCGGAACTGGTGCAGGGCGGGAGAGTCTCGGCCGGTTGCCCCATACCCGCACCCAAAACGGAATCGAGCACCCCGGTCGCCGTTATGCTCCGGCATTGGCTCTGGCCAACCAGCCGCCCGATGCTTCCCAACAACCCCGGGCCGATGCTGATGGCGCCGGGAAGTCCGACGAGACCAGCACCTGGAAGCGCCGTAGCTCCCTTCACACCGCTGCCGCCCAATCCATACGGGTCGAAAGAACTGACCGGGTTGTTGAAAACGTACGAATAGGCGTTGATGCCACCGGCCAAGCCCAACGGGCTGGGTTCGAGGAACCGCCCCAGCCACGACGAGTACCACCGGGCGCGGTTATAACCGAGTCCGAGCACGCTGTCATAGTAGGAGCCCGTGAAAAGGAACGGATTGCCGAACTGGCTGATATTCGACGGTTGGCCGAAGGCCCGGTAACGGTAGCGCTCAACGACGTTTCCGTTTGGGTCGGTCAGTTCGGTGGTGCTGAGCAGGGCGTCGTGCAGGTAGAAATAGTCCTTGCCGCCACGCCGCATCGCCAGCACGTCGTCCAGCGCTCGTCCCCAGGTGTAGCGGGCCAGGGTGAAGTGCGCGTCGTTCTCCTCGATGGCGATCTGGTCGCCGTCCCAGAGGAAGTGCGCAGTGCCATTCTTGTCCGTCCGAGACGCGAGCCGCCCTAATGCATCATAACCGTAAGCTATCGTTTCTCCCGAGGGCAGGCGCGCCAGCGTCAGCCGTCCTTCCGCGTCGTGTTCGTAGGTGGCCAGCTGGCCGCCCATATTCACCAAGGAAAGGTTGCCGTTTAGATCGCTGCCCAGTTTGGCGCCGGTTAATTCGGTGTATTGGTTCAGCGCATTGGTTGTGTACACGGTCGCGGCCGACCCGCGGCCGTCCTGCGTGACAACCACCCTCCGGTTGCCATCGGGGTCGTACGAAAACTGCTCTTGGACGGCGTTGGGATATGTCACACCGATCAACTGGCCGGTTGTGTCGAAGCTGTAACTTTCCTCGCCGTCCGGTCCGGACTTGCGAACGCGATTACCGGCAGGGTCGTACTGATAATTCCAGCGCGAGATGACCCAACCGGACCCATTCCGGTCGGTTACCGAAGAAACACGCCCCGCCGGGTCGTAATATTCGTACTCCGCATACGTCTGGTTGCCACGCCGCCGCTTCACCACCTGCCCGGCCAGGTTATAGACGTACTCGACAATGGTCCCTTCCGCCGGACAGGTAATGGCGGTGAGGTAGCCAGCTTTGTTGTAGGAATACACGAGCAGGCGGCCGTCCGGATCGGTCATCTTAGCTCGCCGGCCCATCGCATCATATTCGTATACAAAGCGGCGGCCCCCTGGGTACGTGGTGCGCATGAGGCGGGAGAGTTTGTCGTATTCGAAATAGATGGTCCCCGCCTGGTTGGAAGCCGAAGTGAGATTGCCGCGGGTGTCGTATTGGTAAGTCCACTGCGAGCCGTCGGGGAAGCTCTTGGCAGTAAGGAGGCCACGCGGGTCATAAGCGTACTTGACGGTGCGGCCATCCCGCCGCCTGCGTTGAACTACGCGCGTTCCGCCGTCATCCGAAATGTCGCTGGATTCCGTCGCTCCGTCGGGATATACGATCCTAGCCAGGTCGCCGGAGGCCGAGTAGGCAAACGAAGTCTGGTTCTGCTTGGCATCGACCAGCCCAGTGACCTGACTGAGGTCGGGTGAAAAACTGAGGCTGGTAACACTGCCATCCGGAGCGGCGATGCTGATGGGATTGCCCTGCCCGTCATAACCAATCTGCCAGCCATGCCCGTTCGGATCGGTGATGCTTGTCAGGTTCAGGTTGCGGTCGTACGTGAACCTGGTCGTATTACCGGTGTTTTCGCGCACCTCGGTGATGAGGTCCGCCTCGTTGGTCGTAATGGTGGTCGCGCGGCCAAGCGCGTCGGTGATCGTCTCCGCCCCGGTCTTCTCATCGTAGGTGAATGTGAGGGCGTTGAATCCGTCGCTGCGTGACACCTGGCCGAGCCGGCCATCCGTATCGTACGAGAAGAACTGCTGGCTGCCGTCCGGCAAGTTGACCTGGACCAACCGATGTTGATCGTCATACGAGTAGCCGGTAACGTTGCCCAGGATGTCGGCGATAGAAGCCAGTTCGCCTCCCGAAGTGCAGGAGTAGTAGACCGTCCGGTTCTCCAGGTCCGCGGAACTCACGATTCGTCCGGCGCCATCATAGTTCAAGGCAATGTTCTGCGCGCTGTTGGGGGTGGAGATGCCCACCAGCCGGCCATTCGGCCCGTAGATATTGCGGACACGGTTGCCGTTGCGGTCCTGGAAGGATTCGAGCCGTAGGTCGCTCCTGAATCGCCATAGCGAACCGCCCGGCAGCCGCAATTGGAACGAACCATCGGGATCGCGGGTCAAGCGGGCTCGGTCGCCGGGCATCGATTGATAAACGCCGCCGGACAGGCTGCGGTAGTAGCGCGCGCTGCCGTCCACGTCGAAAAAAGTCACCGAACCGTCGGTGCCCTCCTCGATCCGGACGGCATGGCCGTGCGCCCAGCCATAGCCCAGCACGCCGTTCGGCACGCGCACCGACGAATCGTAGCGGAATTGGCGAGCGAACTGCAGCCCCATTCCCATGTAATGCTGGAACAGGTCGGTGCCGCTGGCCAGCAGCCTGTGCGTTTCCGTCATGTGCGGGTACAGCGTCACCTCCAGGCTGTATGATCGTGTGCCCTGCTCGTCCTGCACGCTGGCCGCAATCCGGTAGTCGCCGGCCGGCGTCAATCGCCAGGTCGGCCAGCGATAGTAGAGGCTGCGGCCGTCGGCTGAAAACGCCAGCGGCTGAATGCCCGAATCGTAGCCGGTGGCCGCGCTGGTGATTCGCACCGTCGCCTTGCTCGTTGACCGAAACGGGCCGTCGGCCACCAACTGGACCATGACCACCTGGCCCACCCGGAAGCGGCTCGTCTGTCCGTTCTCGATGTAAACCAACAGACCTTCCTGCCTGGCCGCGTCCGGCGCCGCGAAAAGGGACGACCACCCGGGCGATACCGCCAAAGTGATCAACAACATCAGCCATTCGCGCGCATGCTCCATGTTGCTTGTTCTCTTGTCTTGCCGCTGTCCTTGGAACGCGGTATTACGGGCAGTACCACAAGCCGGGCGAAGCGGCGACCGCGTTACTTCGGTTGCCCGACTGGTCGATCAACGTGACCATGACGAACGTCGTCATGACCAACTGCCTGGCCGGGATTGTAAAACTGAACTGGATTCGCCCCGAGACCTGGTCGGGAACATTCAAAGCCGGGGAAGCGATGGTGGTCTTGCAGATAATCGCATCGATTTCCAGCTTTGCGCTGCTTTCCGCGGCGCCGTTGTGAACGATGTCGCCGTCTACGTCCTTGAAATCGAGGCTGGCCGAGAAACTCGCCAGCCCGCCGGCCTGTTGCTGGCCCGCCATTACCGTCACACTGGAAATCGCCGGGGCGCTGCCGGGCACGGTGGGACCGGTAACGGCGAAGGTGAGCGCGTTACTCTGGGTGCTTCCCGTATCGGAACCCGTTATGAACACCGGAATCGCGGCGGCAGCGCGGAGGGCGCTCACGGACAACGCGACGGTCAACGTGTCCAGCAAGCCATTTTGAACGACGCCTAGCAGCTTCCGCCCGCCGAAATTCAGCAGCGAGTTCTTCGTAAAGTTCAAACCCTTGGCAACCAAGCTGACGTTTGCCGAACCGGTCGCTGCCGTCGCCGGCTCGATACTGAGCAGCCCGCTGCCTCCGGCGGATACTACCGGGGCGGTCGCATTGCCCTGCTGCACGACGATTTCCGGCGTCGGCTCAGTGAAATCGGCCGGCACCTGGATGTTGATCTGGTACAGTCCCACAAAATATGGGGCAAGCCCGGCAAAAGTGACGGGAACGCTTCGTCCTGCCAGTTTCACCGCCGGCGCCAGATTGACGATCGACAGCGGTGAGTTCAAGGCCGGGTAACCGGACGGCGTGGGCGGCGTGACGGCGCCGAGGCCGGTAGCATAGAGCGTCAACGCGCCGCCTGGCCTCACTGGGTGAGCAGGGCTCACCAGCGTGCCGTCCGGGTGCACGACCGCGCTTGGGCCCCGGCCGGTCTGGAGAACCGAAAAAATCCCGGGATCGGCCGGGACCAGGCTGATGGGTACCCCCGTGCTTGCCTGGGTGCCATTCAGAACAACCATTCCGGCCACGGAAACGTCGTCGGGCAATTCGAATGGCACTTGTGCGTTGATTTGGCTCTCCGATACGTACAAAAGCGGCGCCGCCAGGTGGTTAAAAAACACCTGGGTCTCGGTGCCCGGCAGCTTGATCGGAAGCGGCAGGCGGTCAGCCACAACAGTCGTCCGCGACAGGCCACTGCCGAAAATGGAGACAATCGAGCCGCGCGCCACGGTGATGACACCGCCTTGCGGCCGGAAACTGGCCCCATTGACAACGCCCAGTTGCTTGACGACCGGCGTTGCGGTCTGGGCGGTCAGTAACAGCGGCCACACCGATACCACGGTACAGAAGATGAGCCATACTTTCGGTGTCAGACGCATGTTCCGACTGCCTCGCCGGACGGGCACTGGCGTTCCGGCGTTCCGCGAACGTAAAAGGGAATCACCGTACCGCCAGCGTCACCGTATTGCTCATGTTCCCGTCTTGGATGAAAACCAACTCGGCCGCACCGCTCGGTGCTACGCCGGCCGGTATCTGCACGTTGACCTGGTGGAGCCCCACGAATCCGGGCGCAAGGCCGGCAAACTGAACGACGGCAGGCTTGCCTGCGATGCGAGCGTAGACCGGCATTGTCACCTGCGCCAGCGGTTCGGCGCCGGGGGCCGGCTGGCCGGACGGCACAGGCGGCTCGGTAGCGCCGAGACCGGTACAGTACACCTGTACGATATCGCCCGGTGCGGCTGGCGCATTCGAGTCGACCAGCAAGCCCTGTGCATTCAGAATTGCACCCTGTCCCGTGCCCTGCTGGTTTACAGTGAAGATGCCGGGCTGGGAGGCGGCCACGGTGATTGTTTCCGGAACCGCGTAGACTTGCTGCCCATCGTCGCCGCGCACTTTAATCACCGCGCTGTGCCGGGCGTTCGCCGCCAGCTCGGACGGAACCTGCGCGTTGATCTGGCCTTCGCTGGAGAAGAACAAGGGAGCGTCCCGCCCGCCGATGCTGAGGACCGCCCCACCGAGCATCGTTTCCAGCGGCTTCTGCGAGGCAAAGTTCAAGCCGCGAGCCAGATTGCGGCCGAAGACGGCAACAATGCTGCCGGGTGCCACCGCATTGCCGCGTGCGAAACTCGCGCCGTTGACTACACCTCCCGTATAAACGGCGGGCAGCTTACCATCCGAACTAACGGTGCCCATCACTTGCACCTCCGCCGACGACAGCGGCGGCCGCATGGCCCGCACGGTGATAACAACCTGACCCAAGTTCGAGGGCCGCCACGTGCCGATGTAAGTGCCGTTGTGAAGGTTTGTCAACAGCAGCGGTGGGTCGCCGTTGGTGAAGCTGGCTACGACGGTAGCGTCGGTCGCGGCCGCGCCACAGTCGTCGATGACCTGTACCTCGATGGGAGTGGGCCATCCCGCCGGGGACGATAGGGAAACGCTGCTTCGCTGGACAGCGAGAAGGCGTTGCGGCACGCAACCGCCCGTCGCTTGTTCCCGGCTGTGCACGGCGGCGGGTGCCGCCCCGGCGCCCACAACGACGAACAGCACGTTTACAACCTGCGGAGCACTGCCATCGGTGAACAGCACCGTCATCGCGGCGCGGTACGCGCCCGGGGACAGCGCGCCCAGAGCGGGCTGGACGGTAATCGTGCGGTCGTCCGCCGGCGAAACAACAAAGTCGCGGGGCAGCGCATCGAGCCACACTCCACCATCGGAAGTGAGCAGCCCGACCCGAGCGGCTAATTCGCCGGGAACCGGTGTCGCAACGCGCACCGTTTGCGAGCCCGGAGACGAAGCGCCCACGCGCGCCGCGAAGATCAACCCTGTCGGGCGTACGATCGGCCCGGGATTGGCACCCGGCGGCAGCACGTTCAGTTGGATCGTGACGAACTGCGGGGAATTTTTCGCACCGGGCGCATCGATCCGCACGATTCCGCTGTATTGCCCGGCCTTCAAACCGCCGGCGTTCACTTGAACATCGATGATGGGAACCAGCAGAGAGCCAGCATCGCTGCGGCCGTCTGCCGGCGTAACGCTTAGCCAGTTACCGCCCGATAGGGTGCTGGCCTGCGCGGTCCAGTTCATCTGGCCCTGTCCGGCGTTCAGGACCCCGAAGCTTTGGGAAGGCACGGTCGTACCGCCCTCGACGCCCGTGAAAAACAGTCCAGATTGGCTCAGCAGAATGGCCTGGCTGACTTGCGAGACCAGCAGCGTGACGCCAACGGACTGCGATTGGCCCCCCGCGGAGCTCTGAATTCGCACGGATCCGGTGTAGACACCGGGCGCCAAACCCGAGGCGTCCACGCTGACCTGCAGCCAGGCCGGCGAGGCCGAGGAAGCACTGCCCGAAGCCGGGAAAGCGCTAAGCCACTTGCCGCGGCTGTTCGTGTCGGTCGCAGCAGTCCAATCAACGGTCCCGCCGCCTGCATTGCCAATGCGCACGGAAGCTGGTGAGGGATTGCCGGCGCCAGCATGAACGTCGAAGTTGAGCGAGCCTGGTTCGGCGGTCAACTGCGGCTGCGAAGCCGCTTGCACCGTCAGTTCCACGCTCGTGGTTTGCAACGCCGGCGAGGCTAAGGGTGCCTGAACGATCACCGAACCACGGTATAGGCCGGGCGCCAACCCCGCCACGTTCACCGACACCGAGATTACAGCGGGCACCGCGCCGGCCGCCGGGCTGGCAGCCAACCAGTTACCGCTCTCGGTAGTCTTCTGCACGGTCCAGCCAAGGCCTGTCACCGGACTGATGACCGACAATTGCTGGGCGGCGACCACTGGCGTTCCGGCGGCCGCGGAAAAAGATAGCTTCGAGGAGTTAAGCAGGAACGAGGGCCGGCCGACCAGAATCTTTCGGATACGGTCGTTGCCGGAATCCGCCACGTAGAGGTTGCCGGTTGTGTCGAATGCCAGACCGCTGGGAAAAGCAAGTCCCGCGCTGGTAGCCGGTCCGCCGTCTCCGGAAAACTCCGCAGTGCCGGTGCCCGCCATCGTATCGATGATTCCTGACGGCGTTACCCGGCGCACCCGGTGATTGCTCAACTCGGCGATGTACAGATTGCCGGCGGAATCCAGCGCCACGCCCGCGGGGTCGCTTAGCGAGGCAGCGGTGGCCATGCCTCGGTCTCCCGAATATCCTTTAGTTCCGCTTCCGGCTACCGTGCTGATGACGCCGGCCTGACTGACCCGGCGAATCCGTTGATTGTTCTGGTCAGCAATATAGACGGCGCCGGTCCAGTCGACCGTAACGGCGGCGGGACCGTTCAACAAGGCCGCCGTCGCCGCCCCTCCGTCCCCTGAATATCCCGCCGATCCGGTCCCGGCCACCGTCGAGATGACGCCAGCCGTATTTATTTTGCGCACCCGGTTGTCTACCGCGTCGGCAATGTACAGGTTGCCGACTGTGTCGACTGCAAGGCCGAACGGACCGCCCAGGCAGGCGCTCGTTGCTGGTCCGCCGTCGCCTGGCGCATAGCAAACGCCGCGGCCAGCAATGGTGCTGATAGTTCCCGATGGTGTCACCTTTCGGATGCGCTGGTTGAGCGTATCAGCTAGATACACATTCCCGAGCGAGTCCACAGCAACGCCATAGATTTCCTTGGTGGCGGCATTGGCGGCCAGTCCCCCGTCGCCAAGAAAGGCGGGGATCCCTGTGCCGGCCAGCGTTGTGATCGTTCCGTCGGTCGCCACTTTTCGGACCCGCCGATTGAAGCTATCGGCGATATACAGGTTGCCAGCCGCATCGGCGGCAATCGCCTGCGGCGAGTTGAGCGATCCGGCGGAGGCCGGATTGCCGTCGCCGCCGAACGCGAAGAAACCGTTGCCGGCAACCGTGGCGATGACTCCCGCGGCGTTCATTTTGCGGATGCGGTTGTTCAGCGTATCGCCGATGTAAACGTTACCTGCCGCATCGACAGCCACACCTTCGGGTTGGTTCAAATTGGCAGCCAGCGCCCCGCCTCCGTCGCCGAAAAAGCCCCGTGTGCCATTTCCGGCGATGGTACTGATCAGTCCGCTGGCGCTGACCTTGCGAATCCGCTGCCCGACGCTATCGGCGATGTACAGACTCCCGTCCGGGCCAAAAGCCACAGCGGCGGGCCGGGTCAAATCGGCAACCGTAGCCGCCAAACCATCGCCTGGACTCACGGAGCCGCCGCCAGCCACCGTGGAAATGACGCCCATGGAGCTGATCTTTCGAATGCGATCGTTGTTGCTGTCAGCGACATAAACATTTCCGGCTGCATCGACGGCCAGCCCGGATGGCCGGTTCAATGCGGCGTTCGCCGCCGGACCACCGTCGCCGGAGAAACCTGGAACTCCTATTCCCGCGATGGTAATTACGTCGCCAGCCAGATTGACCTTGCGGACACGATGGTTGAATGTGTCGCTTATGTACAGGTTGCCCGCCGTGTCGACTGCAACTCCACACGGAAAGTAGAAGAAAGCAATGGTTGCCGGTCCGCCATCACCTGAGAACCCGCGGGTTCGACCTGCGACTGTCGTGATGATTCCCGCCGGAGTTACTTTGCGGACCCGGTCGTTAAAGCTATCGGCAAAGTAGAGGTTGCCGGCTGAATCCACTGCCAGTCCTGCCGGTAAAGAGAGAGAAGCGCTCGCAGCCGATCCTCCGTCCCCGGACAGGCCGGCGATGCCATTGCCCGCGATTACAGTAAGGTACCCAGCCGGGCTGATCCGCACAATCAGGTTGTTGCCGCCATCGGCCGCATACAGGTTGCCCGCCGAATCGAGTGCCATGCCCCGTACCTGTCCCAGCGGGGCGCTCAAAGCAGGTGCGTTACCGCCACGAAAGATCCACGCACTACCCGCGGCGGTGCTTATTACTCCCTGCGCGTGGAGAAACGAAAGCGGAGCAAGGCTTGATAGCAGCACGATCATTGCTATCCGCGCTGACTCCGCGCGGGCAGCAGTCCGCTCTACTCGCTTGGAATGCGCACAAGCACTCCCGGCTCCGCGCTGTTGCCGAAAAAGCAACTGAGAAAGCCTCCTTCGGCGTCGGCAGCATAGTAGCACGGTTCAGCAGCGTTTTCTAATCCAAGAATGAGCCTGAAAGTGGGGAGCGTTTCCAATACAAATGAGCCTGAAAGGGCGGAGGGCAAGGGCTCCAGGAGGAGCTCTCCTTTCTGGCAAGCGGGGAGATGGGGGTGCAGGGGCAAGAGGGCCGGGCTGATTGTACCACAGAGAATTGCCGCGCTGGCGCGCCGCTCTCCGCCGCTGCGCGATACGGCTTCGCGATGAGACGGTTTGGTGTCCACACCGCCAGCGCACGTCGCAACGCAGGCATCTCGCCGGTTCCAAAACCAACTGTTTTGGGAACGGGTAAACCGTGGCAGCCGGCCTGTTTTAGTTCAATCACTTGGCATTGGCGGGAGAGGCGGGTTTTTGGAACGGTCGAGCAGCGAACCCGCAGGTGGAAAAGGCGCCAAAGACTACTTCTGTGGCCTCCAAACAACCATTCCGACAGCGAGAACGCGCACTACTTTCATTTCTGCCATCCTGTCGCCTGAATCAGCTCCAGGCATTCGCCTTCCGCTACCCACTCCCTACTTTCGTCGCGAGTCGGAGATCGCCAGACTGCTGTAATTCGGGCAACGACGAAAAAGTCGGTGGGTGGATACGCTCTTCTCACCAAATCGACAAAACGCTCCGGCGCCGGGAGCCGGCAGGAGACCGTCGAATCTCCGAAGTAAAGGTTAGCGGCGTCAGCAGCGCCCCCGAGCCGCTGCAGACCTCGGCGGCGCGGCCTGGCATTTTCACCCTGGGGCCGCCCTACGGCAACCAGGGCGCCATCCTGATCGCCAACAGCAACAAGCTGGCCATGCCGGTGACGGCCGGCGTGCCGGGCGAGCCAACCACGGTGGGCGGTGTCATCTCGATCTACTGCACGGGGCTGGGGGCTACCGAGCCGGCGGTGGCGTCGGGTCAGCCGGGACCGTCAGCCGAGCCGCTGGCGCGGGTGAAGGCGCTGCCCACGGTCACCATCGGCGGCCTGCCGGCCACGGTATCCTTCGCCGGTTTAGCGCCGGGCTTCGCCGCCGTCTACCAGGTGAACGCGCAGGTGCCGGCGGGGGCGGCGGCGGGAGATGCCGTGCCGGTGGTCATCACCCAGAGCGGCGCCAGCAGCAACACCGCCACCATCGCCGTGCGGTAGACTATGGGCTGTGGGCTGTAGGCTGTAGGCTGTGGACTTTAGCTGTGGACTGTATCGAGACGGCACGTCCTCGGCGCCGCCCCGGTCGCTGTCTCCTCCAGCCTATAGCCTCCAGTCTCCAGCCTCTTGTCTGTGCTACCATCTGCGAAGCCCTAGTGGAGGCGTTTCATGCAGTCAGTCCTCCGCCCTTGCCTGGTGCTTGCCCTGGCCGTAGTAGCAGGCGCGCCAACGCCGGCGCAGGCGCAGAACATCATCACTACCGTCGCCGGCAGCGACTTCATCTTTCCGCGGTCCACACGGGCGCTGGATGCGCCGCTCAGCGGCGTCACCTGCGCGGCTGCAGATGCGCGCGGCAACGTGTACCTTTGCGATGAGACAAGCAACATCGTGGCCAGGATCTCGCGCGACGGAATGCTGGCGGTGGTGGCCGGCAGTGGCATCCGCAGTGGAGGGTTTTCCGGGGATGGCGGCATGGCAACCGCCGCCCGGCTGAATTTGCCGCAGCGCGTGGCGCTGGACGCAGCCGGCAATCTGTACATCGCCGACACTTCCAACCACCGCATCCGCAAGGTGAGCCTGGATGGGATCATCAGCACGGTTGCCGGGACCGGGGAAGCCGGGTTCTCGGGAGACAAAGGGCCGGCCACGGCCGCCCAGCTCAACATGCCGTACGGCCTGACCGTAAGCACTTCCGGCCTGTTGTATATAGCGGACACCTTCAACAATCGGGTGCGCCGGGTGGATTCGACCGGCGCCATTGATACGGTGGCCGGCGGTGGAGACGCGTTGGGTGACGGCGGCCCGGCCGCCGGCGCAAGCCTATATCAGCCGTACGATGTCGCGGCGGATTCCTCCGGCAATCTCTACATCGCCGATCTCGGTAACAGCCGCGTGCGAAAGGTGAACTCCCAGGGCGTCATCAGTACCCTGGCTTCCGGCATTGGGCACGCCCGCGGACTCGCCGTGGATGCCATCGGCACCGTGTATGTGGCCAACGGCTACGGCTACAACCAAATCCTCAAGATAGAGTCCGGCGGAAACATGAGCGTGGCAGCCGGAACGGGCGGCTCTGGGTTCAGTGGGGACGGGGGGCCGGCCACGGCAGCCTGGTTCAATGCGCCGCCGGGTGTCGCCGTGGATGCGGCCGGGAATCTCTATGTTGCCGATCATGGCAACCGCCGGGTGCGCAAGATCAGCACGCTGGGAAGCATCACGACGCTGGCGGGCAGCGGCCAGCCGGACCTGGCGGGTGACGGCGGACCGGCGGGCGGCGCCACGTTGAGCCAGCCCGCAGGGATTGTCTTCGATGGAGCGGGCAACCTCTATGTGGCGGATGCGGGCAACCACCGCATCCGCAAGATCAGCCCCCAAGGAGTTATCACGACGGTGGCCGGGGGTGGAAGCGCTCTCGGCGATGGTGGCCCGGCCACAGGCGCGATGCTCGCCAGCCCCCAGGGCCTGGCTCTGGACCGGATAGGCAACCTCTATGTCGCCGATACGGGCAATCACCGGGTTCGCAAGATCGATCTAAGAGGCGCCATCAGCACGGTCGCCGGGAATGGGAAGGACAATTGGGACTCCGTCTTCAAAGGAGACGATGGGCCCGCCACCGGCGCGAGCACGGTTGTGCCCACCGGTGTGGCGCTGGACGCGGCTGGCAACCTTTACATTGCCGAGAATCATCTGTTCAGAAGTTGCGTCCGCAAGGTGAACCCGCAGGGAATCATCAGCACGGTGGCTGCCGCGGCCGGTCTGACTAGACCGTATGCCGTCATCGTGGACGGGACGGGCAACCTCTACATTTCGGAATCCGGCGGCCATGCTTACTGCGACTTCGGCCCTTGCACGCGCGTCCTCAAGGTCGACCCGCAGGGAGTCATGACTACGGTGGCGGGCGGCGGAAGCGTCTTGGGTGACGGCGGACCCGCCACCAGCGCGGTTTTGAAGGGCCTGGCCGGCATGTCCCTGGATGCTCTTGGCAACCTCTACATCGCCGAAATGGGGAACAACAGCATCCGCAAAGTGGATGCCAGCGGTGTGATCAGGAGGGTGGCGGGGAATGGTACAGCGGCTTTCACCGCTGACGGCGACGCGGCCACTGCTGCCGGCCTGAACGCACCGCGCGGCGTGGCCGTAGACTCAACCGGCAACTTGTACATTGCCGATACGGGCAACGACCGCATCCGCATCGTCTGGGCGCGCCCGGCCACCTATTCTGTCACGCCCCAGAAGCTGACCTTCACCGCACAGGCCGGCTCGGCGCTTCCAGTTTCCCAATCGCTTTCGCTGATATCCACTATCAACGGCGTGCTTTGGGGCACGACAGATGTGCTCACACAAAGCGGCGGAAGCTGGCTAAGCGTCTTGGCCAACACCGGGCGGATGCCGTCGCTGCTCCCGGTCTCCGTAGACCCGAGGAATCTCGCTCCCGGCACGTACCAGGGCACCGTGGAGATCACGGCGCCGGCCGCCGCTACCCCTGTGATCACGGTGCCGGTGTCGGTGACAGTGGCCGGCGGCCTGGCGGCCGGACTCTCGGTCGTGCCCGCCAGCCTGGATTTTCGCATGCAGGCCGGCGGGGCGGCGCCGCCCTCCCAGGCCCTGCGCATCGAAAGCGTTAGCGGAGGCGAGCTGACCTGGACGGCGGGCGTGGCTACCGCGGTCGGAACGTGGCTTTCGATCTCGCCAGCAACCGGCAGCACGCCCGCCAGCTTGCAGGTCAGCGCGAACCCTGCGGGGCTGGGGGCCGGCTCCTATTCCGGCTCCGTTACCGTGCGCAGTTCCTCCACCAGTGCGAGCGTGACGGTGCCGGTGAACCTCAACATCTCGGCCTCGACGGCCGGCGCGCTGCTGCTCAGCCAGACCAGCCTGCTGTTCAAAGCGGTGCAGGGCGGCGGGGCCGAGCCGCCGCAAACCTTCGGCGTGCTGAACGCCGGCAGAGGCGCCATTGACTGGACGGCGCAGGCCAGCGAAAGCTGGCTCAGCATCTCGCCCGCCTCGGGCCGCAGCGATTACGGCAGCGCGCAGATTCCGCTGGTCACCGTCTCGGTAGACCCGACGGGGCTGGCCGCCGGTTCCTACGTGGGCCTGATCCGCGTCAGTTCGAGCAACGCAAATAACTCGCCGCAGGTGGTGAAGGTGGAGATGCAAGTATTGCCGGCGGGCACCAAACTGGGAGCGTCGGTGCGACCCACCGGGCTGATCTTCGTGGCCGCGGCCGGCGGCGCTTCCCCCGGCGCGCAGGAGTTGAGCGTGGCCACGCCGGAGGCCAGCGCCATTCAGTTCGTGAGCCAGCCGATTGGTGGAAGCTGGGTGACGCGCTTCCCGGATGCCGGCAGCGCCAGCCGCGACAATGCCGGGCGCATTATGGTGCAGCCGGCGGTGAGCAGCCTGTCCAGCAACACATACCGCGCGGGCCTGACGGTGATGACCATGAACGACGGGGCGCTGCACCCCGTCAGCCTGCTCCTGCTCGTGCTGCCTGCCGGAACCAGCATCCAGGCCGCTCAACTTTTGCAGGAAGCAGCGGACCTGGGACCTTGGACCTTGGACTTTGGACTACCGATTCCGGCGGCCGGCTCCACCTGCACACCTTCGAAGCTGCACGTGCAATTCACCAGCGTGTTCGCGACCTTTCAGGCGGTGGTGGGCTGGCCAACCACCGTGCGGGTGCTGGTGCGTGACGACTGCGGCAATCCCGGCGTCGGCGCCAACGTTGTCCTTTCCTTCTCCAACGGCGATCCGCCCCTGGTGCTCACCGATCTGAAAAACGGCCAGCACCAGGGCGCCTGGAGCCCCAGCGGATATAGCCCGCAGGTGATCGTGACGGCGCAGGCGCTATGGCAAAACCTGCAGGGGCAGGCCACCGCCGCCGCACAGTTGGGCCTGAATCCTAATCCCAAGTCCGTGATCCTCAACCAGGGTGGCGTGCTGCTGGGCGCGGGCTTCGAGCGCGGCCCGGTGGCCCCCGGCAGCATCGTCTCGCTGTTTGGGCAGAACCTAACCACTAGCGCGGCCATGGCCCAAACCTTGCCTCTGCCCCGCACGCTCAACGGGGTACGCGTGCTGGTGGGCGAGAAAGAAGCGCCGCTGTTCTACGTCGGTCCCAGCCAGGTCAACGCCCAGGTGCCGTTTGAGCTGGAGTCCGACCGCCAGCTTCAGGTGCGGATCGAGGTTAACGGCGTCAGCAGCGCCCCCGAGCCGCTGCAAACAGCGGCAACTCGGCCCGGCATTTTCACTCTCGGCCCGCCGTATGGCAACCAAGGCGCCATTCTCATCGCCAACAGCAACAAGCTGGCCATGCCGGTGACGGCCGGCGTGCCAAGCGAGCCGGTGGCGACCGGCGGTATCGTTTCGATCTTCTGCACGGGAATGGGGGCCACCGATCCGGCGGTGGCGTCGGGGCAGCCGGGGCCATCAGCCGAGCCGCTGGCCCGCGTCAAAACGCCGGTGACGGTGACCATCGGCGGCCTGCCGGCCACGGTATCCTTCGCCGGTTTGGCGCCGGGCTTTGCCGCCGTCTACCAGGTGAACGCGCAGGTGCCGGCGGGGGTGGCGGCGGGCGATGCCGTGCCGGTGGTCATCACCCAGGGCGGCGCCAGCAGCAACACCGCCACCATCGCCGTAAGGTAGGCTGTAGACTGTAGGCTGGAGGCTGGAGACCGCAGATTGGAGGCTGGAGAACATGAAAAGAACAATTACGATGGCGTTAGCGTTCGTTGTGGCTGCCGGCTGGTTGGCCCGGGCCGAGGAGGCGGCGCCGGCCGTGCTCACCGTGCCCAGCGAAATCAAGCGCGTGGTGGTGATCCGGCTGAGAAACAACACCGACCTGCTCAAGGGTCTCGAGCAGGCCGTTCAGAAGGAAAAGATCAAGAACGGCGTGTTCCTGAGCGGCGCCGGGTCTCTGACCAGCTTCCACGTCCACACTGTCAACAACACAACCTTGCCGGCCACGCAGTCCTTTACCAAGCAGGCAGGAGGTGTGGACCTGCTGGCCGTGACCGGCTATGTGCTGAACGGCCGCGTCCATGCTCACATCACGCTGGTCGATGACAAGAAGGCCTTCGGCGGCCACCTGCACGAAGGCACCACGGTGTTCACGTTTGCCATCATCACGCTGGGCATACTTGACGACAAGCCTGACCTGGGCCGCTTCGACGATTCCAGGTGGTAGTAAGAAGAGTGCTGAGTGCTAAGTGCTGAGTGCTGAGTAAGCCACGGCCACTCAGTACTTAGAACTTAGCACTCAGCACTTCACCGGGCCAGCACCAGGCAGAGAATGCCGGCGAAGATCACGGCGGCGGCCAGCAGGCGGCGCAACCCGAAGCCTTCCCGCAGCAGTACCCAGCCTAGAACGGCGGCGAACAGCACGCTGGACTCGCGCGCAGCGCCCACGTAGCTGACCGGAGCGATGCGCATGGCCGCCAGCACCAGGGCGTAGCCACCCAGGCAGAAAAACGCCACCAGCAGAATCCGCCGCCAATGGCAGCGGAATTCGTCCCCCAGGTTTACGCCCCGAACCAGCCAGACATAAGGGAAGAAAAACAGGGCCGTGCCGCCGAAGGAAAGGCAGCCCAAGGCCAGCGGCGAGAAATAGCGCACCGCGGCCTTGTCGGCCACCGAGAAGATGGCGATGCTGGCGCCGCTGGCCAGTGGCCAGAGAACATTCAGAGAGCGGCTCCCGAGCGAAGAGAAGCGCCCGTGCAAGACCAGAATACCCAGGGAAACCAGCAGGATGCCCGCCAACCCCAGCGCACTGATGCGTTCCGCCAGCGCCACGGCGGCCCCCAGCGCGATGAACACCGGCGCCGAGCCGCGCGCCACCGGGTAGGCTACCGTATAGTCGAGGCGATGATAGGAAGCCGACAGCGTCAGCACATACAGCGCTTCGCCCAGGCTGCTGGCGGCCAGCAAGGCCACTGAAACGGGCGTGAAGCGCACCGGCAGCAGGAAGACCGCCGGCAGAGAGAACACGAACCCGGCCGCCATCATCCACCAAGTGAAGGCATATTTCTCACGGCTGCCCTTCACCGCCAGGTTCCACGAAGCGTGGCTGGCGGCCGACAGCAGCACCAGCATGAGCGCGGCAAGGGGCATAACGGAGGCTGGAGGCCGGAGGCAGCAGTCCATCGCAGCGGCCTACAGCCCACAGCCCACAGCCTAGTAATGCTACACTGAGCTTTCAGCAAGCATGCCCGGGAAAATCTCCATACCGCAGACGCGCGCCATCGTGCTGGTCCTGCTGGCGGCCACGCTGTTAGCTACCGGCGTGGCTTGGCTGCGTTCGCAGCGGCAGGCGCGGGTGCATCCCGAGCTCCCTGCCCGGATCCCGGCCGACATCAGCCAGAGCGCGGGCTTCAGCCTGTCGCACACCGCCCAGGGGCGCACGGTGTACACCATCGGCGCGGCGCGCGTGCGCCAGCAGACCGAAAGCGGCAAGAGCGTGCTGGAGGAAATGGAGATTATCACTTACGGCGCCAAGGGCGACCGCCACGACCGCATTGCCAGCAAGCGGTGCGAATACGACTCGAAGGCCGGGCGCGCGCACTGCGCCGGCGCGGTGGAGATCGAGCTGGCCAGCCTGCCCGGCCAAGCGCCTGCCGCTGCGGCCGCTGCTCCGCCCGCCAGAAGCGCCGCCGAACATCGCATCACCGCCAAGACCAGCAGCCTCACCTTCGAGGAAAAGAGCGGGATGGCCTCCACCGAACAGCCGGTTGAATTCCAGTTCTCCGGCGGCAGCGGCCGGGCCGTAGGCGCGGTCTACGACTCGAACCAGCGGACGCTGCAACTGAAGGCTGAGGTGCAGATCGAGCTGGTGCAAGAGGTCCAAGGGTCCAAAGGTCCAAGGGTCCAAGGGTCCGGCCAGCCGGTAACTACCAGCCCCCGGCCGCTTGCCCCGCACACCGTGGTGAAGGCGGTGCAACTGGTTTACACGCAGCGCGACAACAAGATCCAGCTCCAGCACGCGGCCCTAAGCCAGAACCTGCCGAACGGGCGCCGGGAAATATTCGGTGATGCAGCGGACCTGATGCTGGACGAGCACAACGAGGTGCGCGGAGCTGAAATCGAGGGCCATGTCCGGCTCGACGAAACGACCCGGGAGGAGACGGGGCCGGCGAGCCAGGAGAAAGCCGGCGAACCCGCGCCGGCGCCGCGCACGCGGGAAACCCACGCCTCGGCCGATCGCGCGCACCTGACGTTTGGCGAGAAGCAGGCCATCAGCCAGGCGTACTTGATAGGCGCCGTCCGCGTTCAGAGCACCGCCGCCGGCGACCGTTACGAGGCGCGGGCCGATCTCCTGGAGTTGTTCTTCACCAACCCGAACCACGCCCTGGGGCAGGTGGAGTGGAAGGGCGGGGCGCGCATGGTGCTGGCGCCGGGCGGCCAGGATGCCGACACCCGGGTGATCACCAGCGAAGCCATCGAAATGTTCATGAAACCGAATGGCGAGGAACTGTCCATCGCCCGGACGCTGGCTCCCGGACGCCTGGAACTGGTGCCGAACCCCGCCCCCGCCCGGGCCGCCTCCAACACCGGCCGACGCACCCTCACGGCCGACCGGTTGACCATGGAGTTCGGCGACGACAACCAGTTGCGGCTGCTGAACGCTGAGAAGGCGGTGCGGCTGGAAACCGAGGTGCGCCCGCGAAGGGAGGCTGGAGAGCGGAAGCCGGAGGCGGGAGACCCGCGGGCAACAACCCCCACGCTGCGCGTCACCACCAGCGATCACCTGGCGGCGCGCTTCGACGCCGACGAGGAGTTGGAGTCGGTCGAACAGGCCGGGAACTTCCGCTACCTGGAAGGCGAACGACAAGGGACCGCCGAGCGGGCCCTGTATACCGCGGCCGACGAGCAGACGGTGCTGACGGGCGCGCCGGGAAGGAACCCGGAGGTGCGGGATTCGCATACGCGCACCTCGGCGCGCCGAATCACTCTCGATCAGAAGAACGATACCAGCATTGCCGAGCAGGAAGTCCGATCCACGCACGTGCCGGAGGAAAAAGCCGGGAAGACGGCTTCCACCGGACCGCTGTCGGGCAAGGAGCCGGTGCACGCCATCGCCGACCGCATGGTGAGCAGCGGGCGCGGAGCGGTCACCCGCTATGAGAGCGCGCCGGGCGGACCTCGCGTGCGGCTGTGGCAGGATCAGGACGTGATCGAGGCCCGCGGCGTGGTGATTGAGCGCGAGCAGCGGCGTATGACCGCGCGGGGCGACGTGGCCACGGTCCTTTCCGAGCGTGCCGGCGCGTCCCCGCAGGCCGCGGGCGCGGCCAGGCCGCCCACGCCGGGCGGCCAGGCGCAGCCCCTTTTTGTCACCGCCGACAGCTTGGTCTACACCGACAACGATCAGCGCGCGCATTACCAGGGGCGCGTTGTGCTGCGGCGCCAGGAAAGCGTGCTGCGGGCGGCGGCGCTGGATG
>Ga0315295_10000812_pt1 | contig 26539 bp, 21 predicted proteins | sample YL17G14_0_MG_FD_204453 | JGI IMG/M metagenome (GOLD analysis project Ga0315295, IMG submission 204453) | Sediment microbial communities from Yellowstone Lake, YNP, Wyoming, USA - YL17G14_0 | ecosystem: Environmental > Aquatic > Freshwater > Lake > Sediment | place: USA: Wyoming | collected... | reverse complement strand
CACCCAGGGCATGTGGTTCACGCTTCCTGACAGCGTCGTGGCCGTAATGGACCCCCGCGTGGTAGGCGACACCCTCTCGGGCTTGGCCAATGTCCTCTTGAACATCGCTCCCCTGTTCCTAATGAGCGATAAGAGGGACCTCGGGGTCGCGGTTGAGGTGCGTTCGACCTTCGATGGGAAGCCTACCGTCTACCTGTACGATTCTTATCCGGGCGGGGTCGGGCTTTCTGAGAAGGCATACAAGCTTCTGCCGGAGATGCTCAAGGCGTCGCAGGAGCTCATCGCATCGTGCTCCTGCGTAGACGGGTGCCCGGCGTGTGTCGGCCCCGCGGGGGAGACAGGCAAAGGAGCCAAGCAGCTCAGCCTGGATATCCTGAGGTCGGCATCGAGGTGACCTCCTCCTGTGAAGGACCAGAAAGACGTCTTAGGCCGCCTGAGGGACATGATCCGGGACATGGAGCGGGCCCGAGGGTCCGGCGACGGCTCCCCGGTGTTCCCTCAGTTGCCGCCCGTGCCGAGGATCGGACCGGGTAGCTGCGTCCTCCGCGATGTGTCGCCCGCTTCCGTGGACACCACCGAGGGGGAGCGCCTGCGCATCATCCAGGCCGCGTATCCGTCGGGAACCGTACCGGAGCTGCTCAGGATCCCGGCAGGGGTCTTCCAGGCGTTCCGGTCTCTGGAGCCGGATCTCGAGAGCGTGGACGGCTGGCTCTTCCTCGACATCGAGACCACCGGCCTCGCGGGCGCGGCGACCGTGGCTTTCCTGGTCGGCCTGGGCGAGTGGACTGGCGACTCCTTCCAGGTGACCCAGCTGTTTCTGAAAGACCGCTCTGGAGAGGAGTTCCTCCTGGACGAGGTCGCCAAGCGGCTCTCCGGCCGGCCTGTCACAGTGACCTTCAACGGGAAAGCCTTCGACTTGCCGGTCCTCCGGGGCAGGTTCGCCATGAACGGGATGCGCCCCCCAGTCTTCTCCCGCGTCCACCTCGACCTCCTGTCTCTCGTGAGGAACATGGGCAGGCGGCCTGAGTATGGACAGAGCCTCAGAGAGGCTATCAGGAGGTTCACCGGGGCCGCCAGGGACGGCGACATCCCTGGCCACCTGATCCCTGCCCTCTACTTCGTCTACGAGCGGGACGGGGATGCTTCGGTGCTGGAACCTGTCATGAGACACAACCGGTTGGACGTCCTGGACATGGCGTGTCTATCGTGGGTCTTCGGGCACGTGCTATCGGGCGAGCTCGATGCAGGCGACGCCGCTGCCCTGGGCGGCGCCGGCAAGCTGCACCTCCGCAAGGGAAACCTCAGCCTCGCCCGGAGATGCCTGGAGACCGCCCTGAGCGACCTGCCTGGCGAGAGCGGAAGGGGCCCAGCCGGCGTGGGGAGCCTCCGCCTCCTTGGCCACGTGCTGCGCAAGCAGGGTGACTGGAAGGCGGCGCGGGAGGCCTGGGAGCGGGTCGTGTGTTCCGGCGAGGCCAGGGACGAGGACTACTTGTGGCTGGCGCGGTGCTACGAAGTCTCGTCAGGAGACATCCAGAGAAGCCTGGAGGTAGTGGACCGCGCTGTCTCCCTGCACGAATCCCTCGGTCACGAACCCCCGCCCGCGCTCCTTGGGCGGAAGAGGCGCCTGGGGCGACTCTCGAGCGCGGCCAAGCGGGTTATACCCCCTATCCTCCCTTCATAAGTATTAGCAGCGGAAGGATGGGCCGGGGCGCGAGTCTCTGCCGCTTCCGGAAGGGAGGAAGCTTTGGCGTGGTCATCTATTTCCGGGCTGGGACCAGAAAGAGGGTCATCCTCGTGCTGGCGTTGATCCTGGTCCTTCTCGGGGCTCGCGTCGGGCTCTCGCTTCAAGGGCCGAAGCAGGAGGTCGCAGCGAGGATCTCCCCGGTCAGCCGCATCAACACGGGGCAGCCCGACGTCGGCATCATCGTGGACGTCGCCCAGGCGCGGCCGGAGCAATTACAGGCAGCGCTCGCGACACTGGAGACGCTGAAACTGCACTTGACCTGGTTCATGGATGCTACCACGGTCGAGGCGCAGGCGCCCCTGGTGAAGGAGATAGCGTCGAAGGGGCACGAGATCGGGATCAAAGGCACCGACCAGAAACCGCTCGACCGGCTCTCCCAGGTGGACGTGAAAGACCGCATCCTTAGGACCCGTCAGGCCCTGGCCAAAGCGGGGGTGGAACCGGTTCCGTTCATGTACCCGCCGCTTGGACGATACAGCGACACCGTGCTGACCGTCGCTTTCCAACAGGGGTACCAGGCAATCAAGCCTATCTTCGACGCGAGCACAATGAGGGGGAAGGAAGATATGGCCGCCGAGAAGATGGCGGGCGCCCTGAAACCCGGGGATCTCATCCTCCTGCGCGTCGGGCGCACGGGACTCGACCCGGAACAGGGCTACCTGGCGAGCTTCATGACGTGCCTGAAACAGCACGGGCTTTCGCCGGTTCCCCTGTCCGTCCTGGTGAAAGGCGTGAAGTAGGCCGCGAGACGCTGCTACGCAGGCCCAGCGCAGGGCGGTATCAGATGACTCCCAGACCCGCAAGCTTCCTGACGAGGGATGACATCAGCCGCACCAGGAGTCCGGCGGGGGTCCTCTTGTTGGTCCACTCTCCGGTCAGGAGATCGGTGCGGCCGACGACGTTCTCGCCCAAGCGGAGCCAGGCCTGCCCGATCACTGCTCCTCCCGGGCAGGGTGCCCTGACTTCCGGCGGGAGCTCCAGGTCTATCCATATCCCGGAGGAAAGCCTGGGCACGCAGCCTATGAGGTCGCCGGCGCACACCACCGGCACCCGCTTCTGGATGCCCCCCCGGCTTGGGACCGCTATGAGCGTCTCCCCCGCCCGCGCGAGCAGCGCGACGCGGTAGTTGGCAAAGCCGTAGTCAAGGAGCTTGGCCGCGTCGCCCCACCTGTCGTAGGAGTTCAACACCACGGCCAGGAGTCTCATCCCGTCCCTCGTGGCGGACGCGACCAGGCACTGCCCTGCCGACTCGGTGGTGCCTGTCTTCACCCCGTCGGCCCCGAGGTAGGCCCACAGGAGGCGGTTGGTGTTGGCCAGCTGGACGCGGGTCTCCTGCTTGGCGTCGATGGCATCTTTCTCCTTGGTCGCGACCAGGCACTTGAAGTATGGGTGCTTGAGGCAGGTCCGCGCAATGAGGGCCAGGTCGAAGGCCGTCGTGTAGTGGTTAGGGTCCGTGAGCCCGTGTGGGTTGGTGAAACGGCTGTTGATGGCGCCGATCTCTCGAGCCCGCCTGTTCATCATCTCGAAGAAAGCCTCGGCGGTCCCGCCGACGTGCTCGGCGATGGCCCACGCGGCGTCGTTCGCGGAGCTCAACATCAGGCCGTAGAGCAGGTTCTCCAGGGAGAAGACGTCCCCCGTCTTCAGGTACATGGTGGACCCCGGCTCGCCGGCGGCCGTCCTGGACACCGTGACCAGGTCCTCCAGCATGCCGTTCTCCAGGGCGACCAGCGCGGTCATCATCTTGGTGATGCTGGCGGGGTACATCCTCCTGAAGGCGTTCTTTGAGTATAGGACGGCACTGGTCTGCCACTCCAGGAGAACTGCGGCCTCGCAGGAAACGCCGGGCGGCGGGGCTGTGACCGGCGGAGCTGTCGCTAGCGTCCCCGCAAGAGCGTCGCCGGCGGGGAGCAACGACATGACGAGAAGGCAAGCGAGGGCAACGGACAAGGTCTTTGCGAAAGGGGCGCCCCTCTTGGTCGCGGATCGCCTCATGCCAGCACTTCCTCGGGCAGATGCTCAAAGGACTTAAGAGAACAATATGAGGACGTGCGGCAGACAATACCTGCTATCCAGGCCTCACTGGCTCTTTGCCTCGCTCCGGATGGTGATCTCCTTGACCGGGCCGAGCTCCCCGGGCGGGCCGAGGTCCTTGCCATTGAGGGTCAGCGAAATCACCCAGGGCTTCCCCGCGCGAATCACTATCTCGGACTTGGCCGAGACCTTCTCCTCGGTCCCCGGAACCAGAGTCTTCTCGAAGGCCATCTTGCCGTCTACCGAGACCCTTACCCAGCAGTAGGAGTCGGCGTCCTTGCCCGCTTTGATCGTTAGCTCCAGAGGCGTGCGGTCAATCATATAGAGCGTGGTCTCCTTATCAGGGTCGGTCCGCACTATCTTCGGCTCCGGGGGCTCCGGGGGCTCCGGGGGCTCCGGCGGCCTAGTCCCTTCTCCCGACTGGGCCGGCGGGCCCGGGGTGGCGCCCGGCCCCACTACCTCGCCGGCGTTCTCACGATTAACAACGATGAACACGGCCACAGCCACCACGAAGAACAGGGCGAAAGCCCATGGGACCGGCCGAGGCGACCTGCGCGGGTGCCGGGCGGGCCTGCGAGCTGCCGCCCCGGCGCCCGCGTCAGCCTGCAAAGACGCGGGCCTAACGGGTGGCGGGCTTGCGGGGGGCTTGACAGTCCTGACGATGGTCGGAGGAAGAATGGGCACACCCTTGACCTCGGGTGCCTGAGCCTCCGGTCTCGGAGCCGGAGGCGCGCCTTCCTCCTTCGAGGGTCTCTGCCGGCCAGCCGCCGGCGGCTCTATCTTGGATTTCTCGCCTCTTGGCCTCTCGCGGGAAGGTCCCGCCGCCTTGAGGTCCAGGATTTCCTGGTAGGCGAGCGAGTACCTGAGGCCGTCGAGGCCCAGGAAAGTGGAGTAGGTCTTGAGGAAGGCTTTGAAGTAGGTGCTCCCTGGGGCCGTCGATTCGTCGCCGTCTTCGACGGCGCGAAGGTACTTGGCGCGGATCCTGGTCCTGTCGCTGGCCTCGTCTATGGAGAGTCCGAGACTCTCCCGGCGGCCGCGTATCTCGGAACCCATCTCCGCCAGCCTCTCGCGGTACTGTTCCTCTCCGGCCACGAGCTCCTACCTCCTCTTTGCTGCGCTTGACCCGGCTACGGGCGGAGCCTCGTGATCATCCTCGGGAACGGCGAGGCCTCCCTCAGGTGGTCCAGGTGGCAAAGCCACATGACCATCCGCTCGATGCCCAGTCCGAATCCGCTGTGGGGCACCGACCCGTACTTGGGGACATCCAGGTACCAGCCGAACTCCTCAAGCGGTAGACCGTTCTCGACTATCCGTTGCTTGAGGAGGTCGTAGTCGCTGATCCTCTCGCTCCCGCCGATAATCTCGCCGTACCCTTCCGGCGCCAGGAGGTCCGAAGCCAGGACCACCTCAGGCCTTTCGGGGGCAGGCTTCATGTAGAACGCCTTCACCTTGGTGGGATACCTGGTGACGAACACCGGTTTGTCGAACATCGAGGCGATGGTGGTCTCGTGGGGGGCGCCGAAGTCGTCGCCCCACTCCATCTCCACGCCCTGATCGTGCAGCGCCTTAACGGCGTCGTCGTAGCTGATCCTAGGGAAGGGCGGCGTCACGTTCCGGAGACCCTCGGGGTCCCGCCCAACCCGGCGCAGCTCCTTGTCGCGCCTTTCCAGGACTCGCTTTACCACGAAGGAGAGCATCTCCTCTTCCAGGACCAGGAGTTCGTCGAAGCTCATGAAGGCCGCTTCGGGCTCCAACATCCAGAACTCTGTGAGGTGCCTCCGGGTCTTGGACTTCTCGGCCCTGAAGGTCGGACCAAAGCAATACACCCTGCCCAGGGCCATTATGGCCGCCTCGTTGTACAGCTGGCCGCTCTGGGACAGGTACGCCGTCTCGTCGAAGTACCTGGTGGCAAAGAGCGTGCTGGTCCCTTCGCAAGCGTTCGACGTGAGGATGGGCGCGCTGACTTCCAGGAACCCCTGGCCGTCCAGGTACTCCCGGCACGCGCGCATCACTTCGGCGCGTATCGCGAGGATCGCGGCCTGGGTGGGCGTGCGGATCCACAGGTGCCGGTTATCCAGCAGGAACTCCGTCCCGTGCTCCTTCAGGGATATGGGATAGTCGGGCGCGGCCTCCGATACGATGCCCACCGCCTTGACCTGGACTTCGTACCCCCCTGGGGCTCTCTCGTCCGTGCGGACAACTCCGTCGACGATGATCGATGACTCCTGGCTCAAGCCGCCGAGCTGCTGGAAAAGCTCCTCCCCGACGTCCGTCCTGGTGACCACGCACTGGACAGTGCCTGTCCCATCTCTCAAGATGATGAACATCACTTTGCCGGACGAGCGCCTGTTGTAGAGCCAGCCCTTCAAGCGCACAACTGCGCCCTCATGTGCGTGGAGCTCCGAGACCCGGACATACTCGACTTCACCTGGTGAGGACAACGTACACTCCTCCCGCGAGACTTGCCATGTATAACATCGATCCCAGTCAGGCGCTTTCTTCGCAGTCAACCAGCTTCAAGGTATGGGAACCGTGGCTCCTCCTCTCGGTGTCGTGCCGCCGGATGCCGCTTCCAGGTCGGACAACACCCTGCCGAGCTCCTCCATAGCCCTTCCATAACCCGCCCAGTCAGCGGCCTTCAGCCGGTCCTGGGCTTCCGCCCACAGCCGGTTTGCGCGGGCGATGAGGCCCGCGACGTCGGTCGGCTCGCGCGCCGGCCCGCCAGGAGTCGGGGGCAGCGGTGCCTGGGTGCCGAAGAGCTGAGATAGCGCATCTTCGATCGACGTCCCCATCACCACTTTGCCGCCGTAGTACATCAAAACGCGTTTTAGCTCAGGGATCTTGACCTTCTCTGCCTGGATGAAGAGCGGCTCGATGTACAGGAGCGAGTCCTTGATAGGTATGGTCAGAAGGTTCCCACGGATGACCTGGGATCCAACCTGGCCCCACAGCGTCATGCTCTCCGATATCTTCGGGTTCTGCGAGAAGAGCGACTCGACCTGCATGGGCCCGGGGACCAGCTTATCCTTCGGGAAGGTGAACAGGATCATCTTCCCGTAGCTGGCCGGGTCACTGCGGGCCGCCAGCCAGGCCGTCATGTTGGGCTTGCCGCGGGGAGTGAACGGGGTCATGAGGACATATTCCGGGGACTGCTCGCCCGGGATCGTCATGACCACATAGTACGGCTCGACGCGCTTCTCCGCGCTCCCGTAGATCTCCGACGGGATCTCCCAGTAGTCCTCCTTGTTGTAGTAGACGTTCGGGTCGGTCATGTGGTAAGTCAGGAGGACTCTTGCCTGCATCTTGAACAGGTCTTCGGGATAGCGGATGTGAGATTGGAGCGAGGATGGCATCTCGCTCATGGGGCGCAGGAGGTTGGGGAATATCTTGGCGTATGTGGCCAGGACGGGATCCTGCTCGTCCACCCGGTAGAACGTCACCGTGCCGTTGTAGGCGTCCACCACGACTTTCACCGAGTTTCGCACGTAGTTCACCTTGGTCACCGGGTCCGGCTGGCTGTAAGGGTAATTGGCTGATACCGTGTACGCGTCCAGGAACCAGGACATCCTTCCATCCGCTATGACCATGTATGGATCGCTGTCGTACATGAAGAACGGCGCGATTGCCCTCACTCGCTCCACTATGTTGCGCCTGAACATGATCCTGGACTGGGGCGTCATGGCGCCCGAGACCAGGATCTGGTAGTCCCTGAACCGGAGCATGAACGCCAGCTTGTTGAGGAACCCCCCGGCGGGTACCCCGGCCTTGCCCTGGTAGAAGGTGGGTTCGACCCCTTGGACGTCGGTCCTGGGGTAGTTGAACTCCGGCTCCTTTGTGTTGACGATGATGTACTGGTTGGTGAGCTCGCCGAAGTAGATCTCCGGCCTGTCCAGCCTCAAGTCTGTCGTGGTCCTGGGAGGCACGTCCATGAAGTAGAAGTCGGGCAGGCCGTCCCTGGTGACCTCAAATGACGGGCTCATGACCACTCCGTAGCCGTGGGTGTACTTGAGGTGAAGGTTTATCCAGGTGTTGGCCTCCGGGGGGAGCGACTTCAGGTCCAGCTCCCTGGGAGAGAGGAACACCTGGCGGTACTTGCCGTTAACCGTGTACCGGTCGACGTCCACGTCGTTGAACTTGTAGTACATCCTGATCTCCTGGACCTGTGTGTACGTATCTTTCAGGACGCGGTAGTCCCACAGCCGGAAGTTCCGGACGGTGCCGCTCTCTTTCTGGATATCCGATATGGTGAGGTCCTCAGAGGCAGCGAACTCGACGCGGCGGATTACGTCCAGGTTGAACGCCTGGCGGGTGTACTGGATGTTGTGCTGGATGAACGGCAGCTCGTAGGCCAGCTCATTGGGTGAGACCGTGAACTGCTGCATAAAGGTGGGGTAGGCGTACCCCACTACGATCGACAGCACGACGAGTCCAACCACAGAGTAGGCGATAGACCTGAAGCTGCGGATCACCAGGCCGACCAGCGAGAGGGCGGCGCCTAGGAGCGAGGCGACCATCAAGACTCGAAACGCCGGCACCTGGGCGTGAACGTCGGTATACGACGCGCCGAAGGCCACTCCGCGGGGGGAATACATGAGATTCCACGTGGCGATCTGGTAACCCCAGGCCTTGAGCGTGAACAACACTGCCGCCAGCACCGACAGATGGATCGTTGCCCTGCGCTCTACGATGATCCGCCTCGGAGCGAAACGCAGGTCGCCAAGGATGAAGTACACGATCGCCGACACGGCGAGTGCGGCCAGCGTCGCCACCCAAGCGTGCTGCTGGATCAGCATATAGAACGGCAGGCTGAACAGGTAGAAGCTCACGTCCTTGCCGAAGAGCGGGTCCTTGATCCCGAAGGGGGTCCGGTTGAAGTAGGCCAGAACGACGTGCCACTGGCTGTACGCGGCGATGCCGCCAAGCACACCCACGATGACAGCGGGCAATAGGACCCAGCGCCTAGCCGTCCTCGGCAACGTCATGGGGACCGGCATGACCAGGCCGCCCACAAGCGTGAAGTCCTGCCGGCGCCACAGTATGGCTTCCAGGTTCACGAGGGTCACGAGGAAGAATGCCAGGCCCCCCAGCAGCGCGAGGCTAGCCCGGGCTGTCAGGATCTTGGTGAACACGGGCAGGAAACCGACCTCCCTGAACCATAGAACGTCGCTGTAGAACGTCGCGAGTCCGGTGGCCGCCAGGCCGATGGCGAGAGCGATTCCGACGAGGATCCAGAGCCACCTTTGTCTGGGCATCTTACGAACCTCCCTGTGCTTTGAGCGCCTGGGGAGCCAGGGCGCGGTCCCACATGGCGAAATAAAGGCCTTCCCTAACCTCGAGCCCGAGGTCGGTAAGGACGTTTCTCACGACTCCTGAAGTGCGGGTTTCCTTGAAGCCCAGCTCGGGATGGCGGAAGATGCCCTCGCCGGTTTCGATGATCTTGCTGCTGTTCTGGCGTATCTGTTCTAGGATCTGGCTTTTCAGTCCCTCTCTTGTCATTAGTGGAATTCTAACCTGCCTCTCTTCACGTTATCCCATGGAAACTTCTAGGCGGGGGGTCTTTATCCTGCAGAAACCTAAAGAAGCATAGCGCCCCCGGGATCGCGCGCAGTGCCCTCACGCCAGGAGAGGGATGTCTCTGGCGCGAAGCGGAATTGGGGCCTCAGGGAACAGCGCTTCTGTGACGAAACCGCCGACGAGTCCCGTGATGACGGCCACGAGCGCGGGGTCTGCACAGAGCTCGAGGGCGATCTCGCCGGCGATCCCCGCCGCGGCGCCTCCCACGACCGCGGCCGAGATATCCCTTTCGGTGATCGGCGGCCCGAATGCGGCTGCCGCGCCGAGGTCAGCGGAGAGAGTCGTCAGGATCCCAATGAACGCTGCCCTCAGTATCGCTGAGGGGTCGAAGCGCGGCGGAGGCGTGGGCGGGAGACAAGGACGCGGGCAACCAGGATCCTTCTCGCCCCAGTCGCCCCTACGGTCCTTCAAAGGGGAAGCCCCGACGACATGGTACCTGGGCCTTCCAGCGCCTCTCACTGTCCCAGCCCCCAACCCCGGATCGTGACATAATATTCCGTTTCGCCCCGGGAAGTGCCCGGTTGTCGGCCAGTGAGAGCCGAAGCCCGCCTCTGCAGTCACTCATATTCCTCGGTGGGAGACTGGTTGTTACTTGATCATGGGGATCTTCAGCCCGAGCCTCTTCCCTGTCTCGATGGCGTCTTCGTAGCCGGCGTCCGCGTGTCTGGCGACCCCCGTCCCCGGATCGGTGGTTAGCACCCGCGTCAGCCTCCAGGTCGCGTCCTCGGAACCGTCCGCAACGACCACCATGCCGGCGTGGATAGAGAGACCGATGCCGACCCCGCCGCCGTGGTGGACCGATACCCAGCTGGCGCCGGACACCGCGTTGACCAGCGCGTTCAAGATGGGCCAGTCAGCTATGGCGTCGGATCCGTCCTTCATCCCCTCGGTCTCCCTGTAGGGAGAAGCGACCGAACCGGTGTCCAGGTGGTCGCGCCCGATCACGATGGGCCCTCTAAGCACCGCGTCCTTCACCATCTGGTTGATCTTGAGGCCGAACCTCTTCCTCTCGCCTAGCCCGAGCCAGCAGACCCTGGCTGGCAGGCCCTGGAACTGGACGTGCTCTTCCGCGTTCCGGATCCACCTTGCCAGGGACTTGTTCTCCGGGAAGAGCTCGAGGACGGCCTGGTCCGTGGCGAGAATATCCTCCGGATCGCCCGAGAGGGCGGCCCACCTGAACGGCCCCCTGCCCTGGCAGAACAAAGGACGGATGTAGGCGGGCACGAAACCTGGATAGGCGAACGCGTCACCGAAGCCTGCGGCCTTGGCCTGGCCGCGAAGATTGTTGCCGTAGTCGAATACGGTGGAACCCCGCTTCTGCATCTGGACCATGGTCTCACAGTGCCGCCTCATCGACTCCATGGAGAGCTTCACGTAAGTTTTCGGATCCTTCCCGCGGAGGTCCAGCGCTTGCTCGAAGGTCATCCCGCCCGGAACGTAACCGTTCAGAGCGTCGTGGGCCGAAGTCTGGTCAGTCAGCACGTCCGGGATGATGCCCATCTTCAGCAATTCCGGGTGCGTGTCGCTGGCGTTGCCCTGGACGGCTATCGACAGGGGAGTCCCGGCCGCGAGAGCCTTCCTGGCCATGACCACGGCTTCGTTCAGGTCCTTGGCCTGCACGTCCACGTACCCGGTGTCCAGTCTCCGCCTTATCCTCGCGGGGTCGACCTCGACGATGATGGCTACGCCGTCGTTCATGGTGACGGCCAGGGGCTGCGCCCCGCCCATCCCGCCGAGGCCGGCGCTGAGGACGAGCTTGCCTCTCAGGCTGCCTCCGAACTTCATGTTGGCCAGAGAGGCCAGCGTCTCGTACGTGCCCTGGAGGATCCCCTGCGTGCCAATGTAAATCCAGCTGCCGGCGGTCATCTGGCCATACATCGTGAGCCCTTTGCCTTCCAGCTCCCAGAAGTCCTCCCAGGTAGCCCACCTGGGCACCAGCATGGCGTTGGATATTAGGACCCGTGGAGCCAGGCGGTGTGTAGAGAAGACCGCCACAGGTTTGCCTGACTGCACCAGGAGGGTCTCCTCGTCCTCCAGATCCCTGAGGGCCGCCACGATCGCGTCGAAGCACTCCCAGTTACGTGCCGCCTTACCTGTCCCGCCGTATATGATGAGTTCCTCGGGCTTCTCACCGACCTCCAGGTTGTTCATGAGCATCCGGAGGGCGGCCTCCTGCTGCCAGCCCTTGCATGAGAGCGCCGGGCCTCTCGGAGCCCTGATGTTTCTCGCCACCTATCCCGACCTCGCTTTCATTGAGCAGACTGGACCTCATATGGTCTTCTTGAGGATCTCCAGAATTCCTTCAGCGAACTGGGCTTGCGCCACGACCTCGACCCTGGCTGCTACCTCGGGATGAGCGTTCCCGACGCACGCGCTGTGTCCTGCCCAGGCAAGCATGTCAAGATCGTTGAGGCTGTCGCCGACGGCCAGCACCTCTTCCCGGGCGACGCCCAGGGTGCCCGCCAGGAATTCCAGTCCTCCCGCCTTGGACACCCCTTCAGCCTGGAGCTCGATGAGGTGAGGCAGGCTATGGAGCACCGTAATCCGCGGGCTCCAGAGAGACCGGAAGACCCGCACGTATGCGGCAGCATCGCCAGGCGGCACCCTGACCGCGACCTGCGTGGGGGCGATCCCGAGCGTGGAGACCGAAGGAACTACCCTTATGTCGAAGGATAGACTCGCGGAGTACTGCGCGGTGTCGGGCCCCGACCACTCGGTGACCATGTGTTTCCCGACGATCAGGTAGAAAGGCAGGCCTTCGCGCCTCAATTCCCTCGCGATGCTGGCCGCCGTCTTGGGGTCGATGGGTTTCTCCATCAGGGGTTCCCTGCCGAGGGCGGCCACCATGGCGCCGCCGTTAGTGATCACAGGGTCCGCTATCTCCAGGTGCGAAAGGTATCTCTCCACCGCGCCGAACACTCGTCCCGTCGCTATCGTGAAGTGCACACCTCTGACCCGGCAGTAGTCTACGACCTCCTTGGCTGTCGCAAGCCCCGCTCCCCCAGGGCCCAGGAGCGTGCCGTCAAGATCGCACGCTAGGAGTCTCACAGATGCCCGCGGCCGATTGTCGCCAGGTTTCACCAGATCACCTGCTAGCGCAGCATGTTCAGTATCTTGGGTCCGGTCCTCTCGACGGTCTCCTGCATCCTCAAGACCAGGAGCGCGAGGGCGTCCGGCGCGGCCTCCCCTTCCGCCGTCGCCCGGTACCAGATGACGTCCCCATCGACGGCGAACCTGCCCGGGCCTGTACCGGCCTTGTTGCGATCGTCCAGGTACGATGCCACGACGGGCGACAGATGCCTGTCGGGCCCGAGCCGCACCACGGGGATCTCCATGGTGAAACAGGATCCTCCCCGGCTGTCCTGCGTCACGTGGACCTCGCAGTGCCCTCGCACCAGCCTCAGGTAGCCGGGGGACAGCTTGGTGTCGAAGCCTTTCTCCCTGAACGCGGACAGGACCTCTCCGGACAGGCCGCGTTCTGCCACAGGACCCCTCCGTTCTAATGTATACTCAGGGCGTTGAGGTGGAGCGTCTTGGACGGGATCACGCTTAGTGTTATACGGTGCGAGATAAAGGGATACCTCCCTCTCAAGGTGCAGAAGGTCCAGCAGCCGGGCAAGAGAGAGGTCGTCATGTCTCTCTGGAACCCGCAGCTGCGCGAACGCCTCGTCCTGTCTCTGGAGGGCGAGAGCCCCTTCTTCGGGTTCTCCGGCGAGAGGAAAGAGAACCCCCTTGCGCCACCCGGCTTCTGCCTGGTTCTCCGCAAGCGGCTCGAAGGCGGGACGCTGGCGGACGTACGGCAGCACGGCCTGGACAGGGTCCTCTATCTGGATTTCGACGGGCACGACGACTTCGCGGGCCGGACCCGCTACGTATTGGTGTCGGACATGGCAGGCCGCGGTCAAAACGTCGGCCTGTACAAAGACGGATTGCTGGAGGCCGCGCTCCTCCTTGTTGACGGAGCGAGGTTTGACCGGGGCAGACCTTACAGCCCACCTGCCCGCGACCGTTTTGACCTGCGGGAAGTCCGCCGCGAGGGCGACCCCGAGGAACGCCTGGTCCAGGCGCTCCTGGCCGTGGAGGGGACGTCCTTACAGGTCCTCGGCTCGACGGTAGAGGGCGTCGGGAAGGAGCTGGCCAGGGGCATCCTGACCGCAGCCAGACAGGGCCCGACGTCCCGGTTCAGCCAGGCAGGAGCTCGGTCGACGGCCGGCGTCCTCCTGGATCTATCGCTCATCCTCTGCCCGGAGGAGATCGGCCCGGGCAGCCCCTGCCCGCCGAGACCGTGTGTCTACCTGTCACCCAAGGGCCCGGTCTTCCACGTATTCCCTTTGGCCCACCTTGCGGTCGACCAGGAGTTCTCCACGGCTCTTGAAGGTGCCAAGGCGTTCATGGAGAGGACGTCGGAGCTCCGCATAGTAGCGTCGCTGCGGGCGTACGCCGAATCGCTCCACAGGAAGACCCTCAAGAAGGTCCAGTCCAGGCACGATGCGCAGCTGCAGGACCTGGGGAGGTCCCGCGACTTCGACAAGTACAGGGTCTGGGCTCAGCTCATCGACGCCAGCGGAAAGAGGAACCCGCCAGGTGCGTCCGGCATGACCGCCACTGACTACTACAGGGATCCGCCCGAGGAAGTGATCGTCCCGCTGGACCCAAGGTACGGGTCCCGGGACAACGCGCGGATCTACTACCGGACGTACGCCAAGCTGGCGCGCGGCGAGAAAGTGTTGGCGGAGTCAATCGCTGACCTAAGAGCGGTCCTGGGCGGGCTAGTCGATGCCAGGCTGGTCCTGGATGCCGCCGTGGACGCGGAGGACCTTGTCAGAGTCATATCGAGGCTGGAGCCCATGGCCAAAGCGGAGGGGATCGCGGTGCGACCGCCCAGAAAGCACCCTGTGACCACGCGCAGGTCCCGCGGCAGTCCCCTCACAATTCCCGGCGCGACTCCCATCGAGACCGTCGAGGGACCGGGAGGCTCCACGTTCTTCGCGGGCGATAACGCCAGGCAGAACGACTACCTGGTCACCAGGCTCAAGAAACCCGGCGACTTGTGGCTGCACGCCAGATCTCAGAGAGGTGCGCACGTCTTGGTCCGCCCACCCGCCGGTCAGCCAGTTTCCGATGAGGCGCTGCTGGCAGCCGCCAGACTGGCCGCACAGAAGTCGGGCGCCCGCGGTTCGACCAAAGTGGAGGTCGACTACGTGGACGCCTCGAGGGTAAGAAGACCCCGGGGCAGCGCCCCAGGGTTTGTGACTTACACCGGTCAGAAGACAGTCGTGGTCACGCTGGGTCGACCGGAGTAGCCCCCCAGGGGCTGCTGCAGCCAGACCGTCAGCCTACTCCCGCCGGCGGGTTTGCGCCCAACTCTACTTCCACGCCGCCCCTACTAGCGTGGAAAGGTCCCTCAGCCCCTCCGTCTCGCAGTAGGACTTGAGGTCGTCGACAATCCGCCTGGGCGCCAGGGGGTCTACCAGTAGGCTGGAACCGATGGCCACCGCGCCCGCCCCTGCCATCATGAGCTCCAGGACATCGCGGTAGCTCGTCACACCTCCCATGCCTATCACCGGCACGGTGACCGCCTGGGACACCTGGTAGACGCACCTGACCGCGACGGGCTTCACGGCGGGCCCCGACAGTCCGCCGGTGACGTTGCCCAAGACGGGACGCCTCGTGTGGAGGTCGATGACCATCCCGACCAGCGTGTTGATGAGGCTCAACGCGGTCGCGCCGCCCTCGACGGCAGCCCGGGCGGTCGAGACGATGTCGGCGGCGTTGGGCGTCAGCTTCACGATGAGCGGCCCTTTCCAATTGCGCCTGACCGCACGAGTGGCCCTGTAGCAGGATCTGGCATCCATGCCGAAGGCCATCCCTCCGGAGTGCACGTTGGGGCAGGAGACGTTGACCTCAAGGGCATCTACCCCGTCCACCCCGCTAAGGATAGAGCCAAGCGCGGAGAACTCGTCGTACGTGTCGCCCGAGATGTTGACGATGATCGGGACGCCGAACTGCTTCAGCCAGGGGATCTTCTCTCTGACGATGACCTCGGCGCCTGGATTCTCCAGGCCGATGGAGTTCAGCATGCCTGCCGGGGTCTCGCATGTCCGCGGGGGACGGTTCCCGGCTCTGGGATGAAGCGTGGTTCCCTTCACGGATACAGCCCCGAACCAGGAGATTTCCCCCACTCTGACGTATTCCTCCCCGTATCCGAAGACGCCGGATGCCGCGATGATCGGGTTCTTGAGCTTGACGCCGGCTATCTCAGTGGAGAGATCAACTCCGCTCATCCTACGCCTCACCTCCCGGCTCGAGGTCCACCTGGTCTGCCCGGAAGACCGGTCCCTCCAGGCAAGCGTGCAAGTAGCTTTCGGGCTCGCCTGTCTTCGTGGCGGCCTTCACCGCGCAGCCCCGGCACAGCCCCGTCCCACACGCCATCCTCTGCTCGAGTACGATGTAAAGGTCGACGCCGGCCTCTACGCAGAATCTCTTCGTTTCTCGCATCATGGGCACCGGACCGCAGGTCACGGCGACGTCCCCTATCTTCACTGAGCGGAGCGCGGGAGCAGCGATGTCCGTCACAAACCCCTGCGCACCCTCGCTGCCGTCATCGGTTGCGACGGTCACTGCGCAACCGATCTTTAGAAACTCGGAGCTATCGAACAGGAACTCCGCGCTCTTGGCGCCGTAGAACAGCGTAACGTCGTATCCGGAAGTCTTCGCCGCGACGGCCAGGGGGTACATGGGCGCCAGGCCTGTTCCACCTGCAATGATGAACATCCGGCGGCGAGCCGCCCCGGCCTTCGACAGGGCCAAAGCGGCCAAGTCGAGCCCGTTGCCGAGAGGGCCAAGGACCAGGACCTCTTGTCCGGCAATCCAGTTCGCCATGATCGCGGTCCCCTGGCCGACTACGTCCCAGGTTATCCTGATGAGTCCGGAGGAGGGGTCGACGAGAGAGAGGCAGAACGGCCTCCTGAGGAACGGGTCGTTTCCCGGCCTGACCTTGACCAGGACGAACTGGAGGGGTTTGGCCCTCCTGGCGATCTCGGGGGATTGGAGCAGGGCGCGGACGATCCGCCCCCTCCCCTCCTCCACCGAAAGCACCTGCGCCAGCTCGTCCACGATCCCCTTCATGAGAGACTCCTGTCCTTCATGACGATCCTGCCGCCGACGATGGTCGCGCACGGCACCCCGGTCAGCCTCCAACCCGCGAAAGGCGTGTTCCTGCCCTTGGACAGGAACTGCCTGGGGTTTACCGAGTACTCGTAGTCGGGGTCGATGACGGTGACGTCCGCCACCGCCCCTTCCCGCAGCGTCCCGCCCTCCACACCCAGGATTCTGGCGGGGTTCAGGCTCATGACTTCGGCCATCCTGAGCCAGGAGATGATGCCGGGCCTGACGAGCTTGTCGATGACCAGGCTGGCCGAGGTTTCCAGGCCGCTTATGCCGTTCTCGGCGTAGTCGTACTCCACCCACTTGTCGTCAAAGTGGTGCGGAGCATGGTCGGTGCCGACAGCGTCGATGGTGCCGTCAGCCAGGGCCTTTCTCATGGCCTCGACGTCCTCCTTGGACCTGAGAGGCGGGTTCACCTTGGTGTCGGTATCGTACCCCGTCTCCAGCACTGCCTCCTCGGTCATCGTGAGGTGGTGGGGCGTGACGTCGCAAGTTATCTTGAGGCCGCCGGCCTTGGCTTGCCTGACCAGGTCGGCTGAACCTTTCGTCGAGATGTGCGTGAGGTGCAGTCTCCCGCCGGTCAGGCGGGCCATCATGATGTCCCTGGACACGGCTATCTCCTCGGCCTCGGCCGGAATCCCTCGAAAGCCGGCGATGGTCGAAGTGAGCCCCCTGTTGATCTGTCCTCCCTCGGACAGGGTCTTGTCCTCGGGGTGGTCGATCAGGGCGTTCCCGAAGGACTTCAGGTACTCCAGCGCGCAGCGTAGGACCTCGGCCGTCGCTACCGGCGACCCGTCGTCGGAGAACGCCACCGCGCCGGCGGCCTTCATCTCGCCCATCTCGGCCAGTTCCTTGCCGGCTCTCTCTTTGGTCACCGCGCCTATGGGGTAAACCCTGACGCGGCCCACCTGTTTCGCTTTCCTCAGTATGCTGGTCACCACCGCGTCGTTGTCGGTGACGGGATCGGTGTTGGGCATGCAGGCCACAGCCGTGAACCCGCCTATGGCTGCGGCCGCCGTGCCGCTCTCGATGTCCTCTTTCTCCTCGAGACCGGGATCGCGCAGGTGGACGTGGGGGTCGATGAGGCCGGGCATCACGATCTTGCCTGCAGCGTCCAGGACCTCGACGCCTTCAGCCTGGAGGTCCTGCCCCACCTTGGAGATCTTCCCGTCGACTATGAGGAGGTCGGCAAGCTCGTCCCTCTGAGATGACGGGTCAACGACTCTTCCGCCCTTTATGAGGAGGTTCACCGCCATTATTCTCTGCCCCCCAGGATGAGATAAAGGATGGCCATGCGCACGGCGACTCCGCCGGTGACCTGGTCGAGTATCACTGACCTCGGCGAGTCCGCCACGTCCGTCGAGATCTCGACTCCGCGATTCATGGGGCCCGGGTGCATGATCAGGGCGTCGTCCTTGGCGAGCGCCAGGCGCTCACGGGTCAGCCCGAACACGTCGTGGTACTCCCTCTTGGACGGGAACAAGCTCTTGCTCTGCCTCTCCAGCTGCAGCCTCAGCGAGTAGACCACGTCGGCACCGTCGATGGCGTCTTCGACCCTGTTGTACACCTTGACGCCCAGCCTCTCGACGAGAGGCGGGATCAGGGTCGGCGGCCCGGCAACCGCGACATCCGCGCCCATCTTGGTGAGGCCCCAGATGTTGGACCGGGCGACGCGCGAATGGAAGACGTCGCCCAGGATGGCCACCTTGAGGCCACGGATCTTGGACTTGTACTCCAGTATCGTGAAGATGTCCAGGAGCCCCTGGGTCGGGTGCTCGTGCATGCCGTCGCCGGCGTTGATGACCGGCACGTCCAGGACCTTGGCCAGGAAATGGCACGATCCCGAGACTGGGTGCCTCATGATGACGACGTCGGTGCCCATGGCCTCCAGGTTCCTGGCAGTGTCGGAGAGAGTCTCGCCTTTCTGGACCGAGGAGCCCGAGGGGGAGATGGACACAGTGTCTGCGGACATGTACTTGGCCGCCAGCTCGAACGAAGTCCTGGTCCGGGTGGACGCCTCGTAGAAAAGGGTGCAGACCACTTTGCCTCGGAGCGTGGGGACTTTCTTTATGGGACGGGAGAGGATCTCTTTGAGGGAGCGCGCGGTCGACAGGACCGCCTCCATGTCTTCCTGGCTCATCTCCCGGAGCGACAGAAGGTCTCTTCCTTTCAGGGCCAAGGCTTAACCCTCCTCATGTTCTCGTCTTGGAGCTCCCGGGCTAGTCATGCTCGGCTATGACGACCTGGTCCACTCCGTCGACCTCGGTGAGCTTCACGTGAACGACTTCCTTGGACGACGTGGGAACGTTCTTGCCGACGTAGTCGGCGCGGATCGGCAGCTCGCGGTGACCGCGGTCGATCATGACGACCACCTGGATGTTCTGGGGTCGACCCAGGTCAATGAGCGCATCCAAGGCGGCCCTGACGGTCCGGCCGGTGTAGAGGACGTCGTCCACCAGGATGACCTTCTTACCGGCGATGTCGAATAGGATGTCGGTCCTGCCGACTATGGGCTGGTCGGCCTTGAGGGTCAGGTCGTCACGGTAGAGGGTGATGTCCAGCTCGCCTACGGGGACCTCCCGGTTCTCGATCTCGGCAAGGTACTTCTGAAGGCGCTGCGCCATCGGCACCCCTCGCCTCTGGACCCCGACCAGGACCACTTCGTCCAGGCCCCCGTTCTTCTCCACGATCTCGTGAGCGATCCGGATGAGGGACCTCCTCATCTGGTCCTGATCCATGATCTCCGCTTTTTCCATCATCGCCATGCCTGACACCTCCCTAGGTATGTTGGGTCGGCCGGACAACAAAAAACCCGCAGATAAGCCCGCGGAGTCTGCCTTCGGTTGGCCTCGGGTCTGTCATTGGGACCGCTTCCTTTTCGCCTCGCCGGGCGCGAATTAAAGGACTCGGACGCTTGTCCAACGCGATCATAATTCACCTGCGGAAAAGGAGTCAAGGGAAAAGGTGGGGGTACACGCTGGATAGAATGCTCCCGAGGCTACTTGAGTGTCCTCTCGAAGAAGACCGCGATCGCTTTGCTGACCTCGGCACGAGCCGGGGTCACCGTGCCGCCTACGGCGTTTAGGCCGTGGCCCGCGTTCTTGACTACCAGCAGGGTGGAGTCCACTCCCGACTTCTGTAGTGCCCGGTAGAGCCTCTGCGACTGGTCGAGGGGCACGACCTCGTCCTTATCGCCGTGCAGGATCAGGAACGGGGGGTCGTCGGCGGTAGCGTAGGTGACCGGGCTGTACTTCCTCAGCAGTTCCCTGGCTCCCGGATCGTCCACGTTCACTCCGAAGGCCTGCGCCACGGTCCCCTTGGCCTTGCCCTCCGGGATCCCGTCCAAGTCAGCCGGACCGAACATATCCACGACGGCCCGCACGCGGCTGGACTTCACGGGCAGGTCGAAGTCGCCTTCGAGGCCGTCCTCCGGACCGGTCACGCCCATGAGCGAGACCAGGTGGCCTCCGGCGCTCCCACCGATCAGACCCAGGCGCTCAGCATCGATGTTGAGTTCCCGGCTGTTGCTCTTCACGTACCTGATGGCGTACTTGACGTCCTCGACCTGGCTCGGGACGGTGTACTTAGGGGCAAGCCGGTAGTTGATGGCGATGACCACGAACCCCCTGGACAGAAGCTCCGGGGTCTCCGTCATCCCGGCTCCTCCTGACTTGTCGCCGCCCGTCCACCCGCCGCCGTGCACGTACATCACCGCTGGGAAAGGACCGTTACCCTTGTCTTTCGGCGTGTATACATCGAGGAGAAGTTCCACCCCGTCGACGGTGCGGTACTTCACGTCCCTGCGTACGGAGGCCGTGGCGGACAGATCGTCTCTCCTCGGACCAGTCGACCCGGTCCTGGGTTGACCGGCCTCTCGTTTGGGAGAACACCCGGCGGTCACCAAGCAAGCGAGGAACACAGAGAGAAGTATCCGAACGTCGAGAAAATGCCCTCTCTTGTGAGCCATGCCCAGTGGTCCTCCCGTCACCTGGATCCATCGGCTCGATCATAGCAGCCGACGAGCGAGCATAGATGAAGCTTTCGTTAAGATGCTGGTCATGACCAGTTGCTTCGGTGGCTGAACAGGAATGCTCGCTCCCAGGCAGAAAGATTCAGATGAAAGAGGAGGGGAGATATGATCATCGACGTCCACAACCACTTCTACCCAAGAGAATACCTGGATGCGGTGAAGAGGGGCGGGTGCGTCGCGAAGGCGGTCGAAGACTCATCCGGGAACCTTCTCGTGGTCTACGAGGGAGACTTCAACGTGGTCGACCGCGGGCACGCCGATGCCGCGTTCCGCCTCGAGGAGATCAGGAGGTACGGTATCGACTACCAGGTGCTATCGATGACAACGCCGGGCGTGCATATCGAGGAGAAGTCGCGGGGGATAGATCTGGCGAGGGCCGTCAACGAGGGCTTCGCCGAGCTCGTCAAGGCAAGCCGTGGGCATTTCCAGGCCATGGCTGCCCTCCCACTGAATTCCCCTGAAGACGCAGCGTCGGAGCTGACGTACGCCGTGAGGAGGCTCGGGCTCGTCGGCGGCACGGTATTCACCAACGTAAACGGCAAGATGATCGATCTCCCTGAGTTTGAACCCCTGCTGGCGGCCGCGGTCGAGCTGGATGTCCCTCTCTTCATCCACCCGACGACTCCCGTCCCGTCGACCGGCTTCCTCGAGTACAGGCTGGCGGCGACCGTAGGGTTCACTGTGGACACGACAGTGTGCGTAGCCAGGTTGATCTTCTCCGGTGCACTTGACCGCTTCGCCCGTCTCAAGATCATCTCCTCGCACCTCGGCGGCACGCTTCCGTACCTGGCTGAACGCCTCGACCGGGGATACCTGGCGTATCCCGAGTGCAGAAAGGTCAAGGGCCTGCCGTCGGAATACCTAAAGAGGATCTACTACGACTGCGTGCTGTTCGACCCCAGGACGGTCGCCTATGCCATTGGGCAGATGGGTGCGAGCCAGTTCATGGCCGGCAGCGACTACCCTCACCAGATAGGCAGCCTCGCGAAATCTGTCAGGGTCATCGAGGACCTTCCCTTCGGCAACGACGTCAAGGAGCAGATCTTCAGCGGGAATGCCCGGAGGGTTTTCAAGGTCTAAACTCGGGAGGAAGACAAGTGTCTCTGCCCGGTAGGCCACATCCAAAGGATTAGCCCGGCAGAGCCGAGAATTGAGGACACTCGTGAGTCTGTCTCCGCAGAGCTGTGGAGGCGCCGAGACTCGCCCGGTTTCAGGTAACACCCGATGTGGGTATACGAGGAGGGTTCTCTATGGAAAGGACCAAGGTGACCGTGACCACTCTCCACGAGAAAGTGACCAAGAAGCAGAAGATCACCATGCTCACGTGCTACGACTTCCCCACCGCGATCCTGGAGGACAGGGCCGGCATCGACATCATCCTGGTCGGCGACTCCATGGGCATGACAGTGTTTGGCTACGAGAGTACTCTCCCGGTCACCATGGACGCCATGATCCTACATGCCAAGGCCGTCCGAAAGGGCGCGCCCAACCCGTTCCTTATCGGCGACATGCCATACATGAGCTACCAGGTCAGCATCCCCGAGGCTATCAGGAACGCGGGCAGGTTCATGGCTGAAGCGGGCTGCGACGGGGTCAAGCTGGAGGGCGGCAGGAACGTGGTCGACGTGGTCGGGGCTCTGACCAAGGCCACGATCCCCGTGATGGGCCACATTGGCCTGACCCCCCAGTCCATGTCCCAACTGGGCGGCTTCAAGGCCCAGGGAAGGGACGCGGTGACGGGCAAGAAGCTCATCGACGACGCCAAGGCCCTGGAGGAAGCGGGGGCGTTCTCCATCCTGCTGGAGGCCATACCGCCTGAGGTCGGCGCGGTCATAACCGAGCGGTCGACCATCCCGATAATCAGCATCGGCAGCGGGCCCAACTGCCACGGACAGCTCCTGATCGTCCACGACATGCTCGGCTTCTTCGATCAGTTCACGCCCAAGTTCGTCAAGAAGTACGTCGACCTGAACGGCGTCATGCTCCAGGCGTTCAAGGAGTTCATGAAGGACATCGAAGAGGGAACATTCCCCGCGCCTGAGCACTGTTACACGATGAGGAAAGGCGAGGCCGAGAAGCTGCAGAGGCTCCTCCAGTGCTGATGGAGTTCCGCGAGATCCCAGGCACGCAACGCCGAGGCCAGAACATCCCGAGGAGGTATGAACGATGATCGACAAGAGAGCCAGAGAAGCCCTGGAAGCGGTGGGCATCCCTCCAGCCGACCTTAACGACGTCCCTTCGAGTCCCATCACGTTCCCGGACGGCGCCAGCTACCGAATTGAGATCTCGGGTATAGAGCGCCTGTCGACTCTTGAGGCGCTCATCGACGAGATGGACAAACAGAACACTGTGGTCCACAGGCTGATCTGCACGGTGATGGGGGCGACCCTGCTCACGAGGGAGGAGCTGCACGCGTTCGCCAAGCTCGCCTCGCAGAAGAAGCTGGAGGTCATCATGACCCCGGGTCCGAGGCCTCAGTGGGATGTGGGCAGACAGGTCGCTACTCCCGAGGGAGCGGTGTCCGGCCTAAGGATCAGAGGATGCGACAACCTCCGGTACTTGATATCGGACATGCTGAGGTGCGTGGACCTGGGGTTCAGGGGATTCCTGGTATGGGACGAAGGCGTCCTTTCCATGGTCTCGGAGATGCGCGACAAGGGCATTTTCCCCAAGGACACGGTCTTCAAGGTCTCCATCTTTGCCGGGCATGCCAACCCCGCCGGTGCCAGGCTCCTGGAGAAGCTCGGGGCCGACACCTTCAACCCGGTCGTGGACCTCACCCTTCCCATGCTGGCGGCCATCCGTAAGGTCGTGAAGCTCCCCCTGGACCTCCACGTCTACCTGTTCGAGTCCTTTGGTGGTCAGAATAGGATGTGGGAGACTCCTGAACTCGCCAGGGTCGCGTCGCCGTGCTACCTCAAGATCGAGCCCGGCGTGTCGGTCGGAGCGCTCTACAAGCCGTGGGTGGGGCCGGATTCCCTTGCCTTCCTGGCCAGGGAGAAGGTCAAGCAGGGCAAGATCATCCAGGAGATCGTGAAGGACACCCGTCCCGAGCTGAAGTGCTCGGAGCTGGGCGCCCAGGGGCTGGCCATCCCGGTGGTCTGACCCTGGCGGTTGTCCAGGCTGTCTGACCCGGTCATCGTGAACGAAGGGAAACCCGCCTCCCGCTCGAACACACGCAGGATAGCGGGCGAGGAGGCGGGCTCTTCCTGATTACGATTAGAGGAGCCGGCTGCTCGCTCTACTCGAAGTACATCGCAAAAAGCACCCGTCGTCGCCCCACCCGATCGCCTTCAGTAGGTCTCCCCGGCGTCCCCGTCCTGAGAACTCGGCCACCATGGCCAGCGTGTTCAGGTGACTCTGGCTGCCTTGGCCTGAATCACGCGCTGACTCAAGCTGCCACGGCCATCGTTGGGTGACATCGGCTGCAGCGGCTGATATCGCTTAGCGACGTGAGCTGTCTTGACCAAGATAAGGCGCCGACCTCGGCCACCGCAGCTACCGTCCGCCGACGGTGGCCGCCACGGACAGCATGCCGCGACGACCCTTGCTGTCCCGGGTCAGATCGCGCAACGACCGAATCTGCGGGAGCCGGTTTCGTCTCACCCGTGACCCCGGTGACGATATGTCCGCCCGCGGTGTCCCCTGTAGGAGCAGGCAACACAACTCTCGACTTCCGGTCATAATGATAGTAAGATAATTGAAACCACGGTGGATAGGCTGTGACGGGGACGAGTAGCAGGTCACCGGGCAAAGAGAACCGGCGCGCGGTGGGATGCCGGTGCCCAAGGAACCTCGCGAATATCACCCCTGAGCTGGCGGCTGAACCTTAGTAGGCCCGCCCGTCTTGCCCGCGTTAGGGGGCAGCAAAGTGAGCGTAGCAGGGCAAGCGCGAAAGTCGGGCCCATTGAGCGGCTTTCCTAGTGCTGACCGGCGACGCTAAGCTGGGTGGTACCGCGACGACAGGTCGTCCCTTTGCGGGACGGCCTTTTCGTTTCCCCGCTGACCGTGGGCGCCGGGGAAACTAGCCGCGGTGAGCAACGGAGGTGCATCAGGATGGGCAAGTTCCGAGAAGTGTGCCCCAAGAAGCCGGTGAATGACGCCGAAAACGCCGTTCTTCAGTACTGGCGGGACAATAGCATCGCGGCCAAGAGCGTGACCGAGCGTGAGGGCCGTCCCGAGTTCATCTTCTACGAGGGCCCGCCTACTGCCAACGGCAGGCCGGGCATCCATCATGTGCTGTCGAGGATGCTCAAAGACGTAGCCTGCCGCTATAGAACGATGCAGGGCTACCATGTGCGGCGCAAGGCCGGGTGGGACACTCACGGCCTCCCCGTCGAGATAGAGGTCGAGAAGAAGCTCGGGCTTTCATCGAAGCCGGATATCGAGGATTACGGCATCGAAGCGTTCAACAGGGAATGCCGCGAGTCGGTCTTCGCCTACCTCAAGGAGTGGGAGGATCTCACCGAGCGCATCGGCTACTGGATCGATATGGACCGCCCCTACGTAACGCTGTTCAACGACTACGTGGAGACCGAGTGGTGGATCCTGAAGCAGTACTTCGACGCTGGCCTCATCTACGAGGGCCATAAGGTGATGCCTTACTGCCCGCGCTGCGGGACCCCCCTTGCTTCCCACGAGGTCGCGCAGGGGTACGAGGAAGAAACCGTCGACTCCATCTACGTGAAGCTCAAGGTTACGGGCAAGGAGAACGAATACCTCCTGGTCTGGACGACCACGCCGTGGACGCTCCCGTCCAACGTGGGCGTGGCGGTGAACCCGGAGCACACCTACGTCAGGGCCCGCAGAGGGAACGAGGTCTACTACCTGGTCAAGGAGCGCATGGGACCCGTCCTCGGCGAAAGCGCCGAGGTCCTTGAGGAGTTCACGGGCAAGTCCATGGAGTATCTCGAGTACGAGCAGCTCTTCCCCTTTGTGAGGCCTGACGGCAAGGCGTTCTTCGTTACCCTGGCGGACTATGTCTCCACCGAGGACGGCTCCGGCTTGGTCCATATCGCCCCCGCTTACGGTGAGGACGACTTCAGGGTATGCCGAGAGTACGGCATCCCAATGTTCCACCTGGTGGACGAACAGGGGAGATTCGTCCCGGCCGTCACCGACTGGGCGGGCATGTTCGTCGTGGACGCGAACCCTCTAATCACGAGAAGGCTCCGGGACGAGGGGAAGCTCTTCAAGACCGAGCGCATGACCCACTCCTACCCTCACTGCTGGCGTTGCGAAACGCCCCTCATGTACTACGCCAGGAAGTCCTGGTACATTGCCACGACCAAGTACCAGGACCGCCTGATCGAGGCCAATAGGAAAGTCACGTGGTACCCGGAGCACGTTGGCACGGGGCGCATGGGCAACTGGTTGGAGAACCTGGTCGACTGGTCGCTGTCCCGCAACCGGTACTGGGGGACGCCGCTCAACATCTGGAGGTGCGAGGGGTGCGGCAAGCTGGAGTCTATCGGGTCGAGGAAGGAACTGGCCGAAAAGGCAATCGAGCATGTCGACCCCGAGACGTTCGACCCGCATAGGCCCTTCGTCGACGAGATCCATTTGCGCTGCTCGTGTGGCGGGCGGATGACGAGGACGCCCGAGGTCATCGACTGCTGGTTCGACTCGGGCTCGATGCCTTACGGCCAGTGGCACTACCCGTTCGAGCACAAGGACGACTTCGGCAAGCTGTTCCCAGCCGACTTCATCTGCGAAGGGATCGACCAGACCAGAGGCTGGTTCTACACGCTCCTGGCCATCTCGACGTTCCTTTTCGACGAGCCGGCGTTCAAGAGCGTCCTGGTCAACGACCTGGTCCTGGACAAGATGGGTCAGAAGATGTCCAAGTCCAAAGGCAACACCGTGGACCCCTGGGACATGATCGACAAGTTCGGCGTGGACGCCCTCCGCTGGTACCTCCTGGCGGTATCGCCAGTCTGGCTGCCGACCAAGTTCGACGAGGATGGTGTGAGGGAGGTCACGTCCAGGTTCTT
>Ga0315295_10000811_pt1 | contig 26547 bp, 28 predicted proteins | sample YL17G14_0_MG_FD_204453 | JGI IMG/M metagenome (GOLD analysis project Ga0315295, IMG submission 204453) | Sediment microbial communities from Yellowstone Lake, YNP, Wyoming, USA - YL17G14_0 | ecosystem: Environmental > Aquatic > Freshwater > Lake > Sediment | place: USA: Wyoming | collected... | reverse complement strand
ACGGTCCACAAGGTCGGCGTCGGGCATGGCCCGAAGATAATGCCCGTTCAAATTCTCGAGCTTGGCGAAGTCGAACCGCGCGGCCGACCGCCCGATGGCGTCGAGATCGAACCAGCGGATCATGTCTTCCATCGCCATGATCTCGTCGTCGCCATGGCTCCAGCCGAGACGCACCAGATAGTTGCGCAAGGCCTCAGGCAAATACCCCATGGCCCGATATGCTTCCACCCCGAGCGCGCCGTGGCGCTTGGAGAGCTTGGCGCCGTCTGGCCCATGGATCAGCGGCACATGGGCGAAGATCGGGGTCTGCCAACCGAGCGCGTGATAGATCTGCGTCTGCCTCGCGGCATTGGTGAGGTGGTCGTCGCCGCGGATGACATGGGTAATACCCATGTCATGGTCGTCAACCACCACCGAGAGGTTATAGGTGGGCGTGCCGTCGCTGCGGAGCAGAACCAGATCGTTGAGGTCCTTGTTGGGGACGACGACGCGGCCCTGCACCCGGTCCTCGATCACCGTCTCGCCCTCGCGGGGTGCCTTGAAGCGAATGACGGGAGTAATACCGGACGGCGCTTCGGCATGATCGCGGTCGCGCCAGATCCCGTCATAGCCGGGTGACCGACCTTCCGCGCGCGCCCTCTCACGCATGGCGGCAAGCTCGTCGGGGCTCGCATAGCAGCGATAGGCCTTCCCTTTGGCCAACAGCTGTTCGGCCAGCTCCCGGTGGCGCACGGCGCGGGCGAGTTGATAGACGGGCTCGCCATCCCAATTGAGCCCAAGCCAGCTAAGGCCATCAAGAATGGCGAGGATCGCCCCCTCGGTCGAGCGCGCCTGGTCAGTGTCCTCGATGCGGAGTAGCATTTTGCCGCCCTTGGCCTTGGCATAGAGCCAGTTGAAGAGCGCGGTACGGGCGCCCCCGATATGCAGATAGCCCGTAGGCGAAGGCGCAAAACGCGTGATGACGATGTCGCTCATGGGCTGGGCAAACCCTTCGATGAATTGAACGGAACGTGACGCTGGCGTGATGTAGCATAGGGGCGGGGAAAGGTCAGGGGCAGAGGCATCCAAGACGCCCAGCCGGGGCGAGCGCGCATGGGAGAGCGAGGGGGGTCCAGGGGCACTGAGACTCGCTCGCCGTTTATCCTTGCGGCTCTGGCGCGCTCGCTCGAAGTCGAGTCCGAACGCTGGTTTCTTTGGATTACCGGTGCTTTTCGCCGGCGGTGTCCTTAGTTATTTTGCGGTTCCCGACGAACCCGGCGCGGCATCGGCCGCCGCTCTGGTCATCGCCGCAATCGGGTTCTGTCTGGCGGTGATGGACCTTGGCCTCGGCCTCGTCATTGGCAGGTCCGTGCTTCCGCTTGCCCTCGGCTTTGCGACCGCCAAGCTCCGCACCGAGATGGCACGCGCTCCAGTCCTTGCCAAGGAGATGCGCAGCCTGGCGGTGAAGGGCTGGGTCGAGCTCTACGAGCGGCGCGACAAGGCCAGAACCAGGGTCACTGCGAGTTGAAGCCGGAGGAGAGGCCCTATCGCGGTCGACCGGCGCATGCTGCAAGCGGATGGCGCCTCTGCGCTCTACATCGAGGGGTTGTCGATCCGCAGCGAGAGCGTCGCCGAGACGCGTGGGCGAGGGCCTTTGGTGCCGGAGCGTGCCGTGGCGAAACCGTCTTTACCCGCGGGCCAGGCTTACGCCCGTGACCAAGTCGCGGCCGACGATGACAATCACGACAATGACGCCCGCGCTAAAGGCAATCCCGACGAATGAGGCCCTAATTGACCTCAATACCGGCGGAGGAGTCCGACGAGGCGCCCCTGCACGCGCACCCGGTCGGGGCCGAAGATGCGCGTCTCATAGGCCGGATTGGCGGCTTCGAGCGCAATCGAATCCCCGCGGCGGCGCAGCCGCTTCAGGGTCGCTTCCTCCTCATCCACGAGCGCCACGACGATGTCGCCGTTATTGGCGTCGTCGCATTTTCTGAGGATGATGGTGTCGCCGTCGAGAATGCCGGCTTCGATCATCGAATCACCTTTGACCTCAAGCGCGAAATGCTCGCCCTTGGTGAGCAGCTCGGGCGGCACCTCAATGGTACTCATGCGCGTCTGGATCGCCTCGATCGGAACGCCCGCGGCGATGCGGCCCATCATTGGCACGCTCACGGTCTGCGGTAGGCTCTCGCCCTCGGCGACTTGCGGCACGCGGCCGAGGCTTCCCTCGATCACGCTTGGCGAGAAGCCGCGGGAACGGCCGGCGCCGAGCGCCTGGGGCATCGACTCAGGCATCCGCACGATTTCCATGGCACGGGCCCGGTGGGGCAGCCGCCGCACGAAGCCACGCTCCTCGAGCGCTGTGATCAGCCGGTGAATGCCGGATTTCGACTTCAGATCAAGAGCCTCCTTCATCTCGTCGAACGAGGGGGGTATGCCCGTCTCTTTCAACCGCTCGTGGATGAACATGAGAAGCTCTTTTTGCTTCGATGTGAGCATCTGGTCCCTTCTAGCCGCGTCAGGGCCGCGCACCGCCCTTTGTACAAATCATGAACAGTTTATCTGTTCTAGTTGTGTTCCGCAAGCGCGAATGACCCCATATATCGTTTGGGGGCGCGTGGCCGGGTTAGGATTTCCCTGATTCGCATTGCCGAGGGATTAATTCGCTTGTGGCTCAGCGGCGCCCCGTCACCAATCATGGCCTCGGCTGGAGCCCCGGCATCCCAATGTTGGAGAAGGCGGTCGCAACCTCTCTCAGGAGCTTAAGAGTCCAGGGGAATGATCCTCACCCGCTCGCCACGCCGAAGCACCGGGGCATTCGGCGCCAGCACGATGAGGCAGTCGGCGCGGGCGAAGTCCGCCATCAGCGAGCTGTCCTGGGAGGGCAGGGGGCGGACCACTCTTTCGCCATTGGGTCCCCAGTCCGAGATGCCCCGCATGTAATGCTCGCGCGAGCCATTGGCCTCCAGGTCCTGGCCAAGCACGGCCTCCACCAAGCCCCGCCCGCCCCGGTCGACCCCAAGCAGGCGGTGCACCATCGGCACTAGGAACACGAAGGCACAGACAAGCGCGGAGATGGGGTTGCCAGGCAGCCCCAACACGCGTTGGCTCCCGATCCTTCCATAGAGCAGCGGCTTGCCAGGCCGCATGGCGATCTTCCAGAAATCAAGCTCAAGGCCCACGGAGCGGAGCGCAGCGCTCACGAGATCCCGCTCGCCGACGGAGGCTCCGCCAATGGTCACAAGAATGTCGGCGGCGCTCCCGGCGCGGGCGAGCGTGATGATGCTTTCCGGCGTGTCCTTGGCTATGCCGAGGCTCATGGCCTCGCCCCCTTGCGCCTCGACGAGCGCGGCAAGGCCGAATGAAACCGAGGCGATGATCTGATCCTGACCGGGATCGGAGCCCGGCGGCACCACCTCATCACCCGTGGAAAGGATCGCGACCTTGGGCCGGCGGCGAACGGGGAGCTCGGCGTGGTTCATGGCGGCGGCGAGCATCATCTCGCGGGAGCCGAGCTTCACGCCCTTGCGCAGCAGCACCTCTCCTTCCGTGAAATCCTGCCCGCACGGGCGGATGTGGCGTGCTGGTGCCGCTTCCTTGACGGTGACCACGCCATGGGCGAGCTCCGTGTCCTCTTGGATGACGATCGTGTCGGCGCCCTTCGGCACCGGGGCGCCGGTAAAGATGCGCACGGCTTCGCCGCGTCGAACTTCGCCGTGAAAGCCAGTTCCGGCCGCGGATTCGCCGATGAGCCGGAGCGTCGCCGGCAGCGCCGCCACGTCCTCCCCACGCACCGCGAAGCCGTCCATGGCGGATGCATCGAAGGGAGGCTGGGTCAGGCGGGCCGCCAGATCTTCGGCGAGCACCCGTCCGTGGCACCTTTCGAGAACAACGCGCTCGGCTCCGAGAGGCTCAAGTCCTCCCGTCACGCGGGCAAGCGCTTCAGATACGAAGAGAAGGGCCATGCATGGTCAGCGGCGATGCGCCCCTGCCTGAAAATTGCCGGAGCGGCCTCCGGTCTTCTCGATCAGCCGAATGCCGGAGAACACCATGGCACGGTCGACCGCCTTGCACATGTCGTAGATGGTGAGGCAGGCGACTGCCACCGCCGTCAGCGCTTCCATCTCCACCCCAGTCTTGGCCTCGACCTTGGCGGTGGCCTCGACGCGGATGCCGGCGGGTTCGCGCGAGGCCACGAAATCGACGGTCACTTGCGTCAAGGCGAGGGGGTGGCAGAGCGGGATCAGCTCATGCGTCCGTTTGGCCGCCATGATCGCGGCGATGCGGGCGGTGGCGAGCACATCGCCCTTCGGCGCTTCCCCCTGCAGAATCAGCTCAAGCGTCTTAGCTGCCATGGCGACGAAGCCTTCCGCGACCGCGCTCCGCTCGGTCACCGCCTTGACCGAGACGTCGACCATGCGGGCCTCGCCCGCCTCGTTCAGATGGCTGAGGCCGCGCGCCGTCATTGCGCGGCCTCTCGCTGCGGTGTGGGACGATCCGGTCACCGGCAAGCCGGTCAGCAGCGCCCGCGTGGCTTGCGCCACATCGGCAGCCCGCATCAGACTTTCGCCGACGAGGAAGGCATGCACGCCGTATTGAGCGAGCGCCGTCACATCGGCGTGGCCAAAGATGCCGCTCTCAGCGATGACGATACGGTCTTTGGGCACGCGAGGCGCAAGCCGCATCGTGGTGCCGAGATTCGTCTCGAAACTCGTGAGATCGCGGTTGTTGATGCCGATCAGCCTGGTGTCGAGGGCAACGGCCCGGTCCAGCTCGGCTTCGTCATGGATCTCGGCGAGAACGTCCATGCCGAGATCGTGCGCTGCAGTGGCCAGGTCCTTTGCGATCAGGTCATCCACCGCGGCCATGATGATGAGGATGCAATCCGCACCCCAGGCGCGCGCCTCGAGCACCTGGTAGGGGTCCAACATGAAATCCTTGCGGAGCACCGGCAGCGCGGTCGCTTCCCGCGCCAGCGTAAGGTATTCGGGGCGCCCCTGAAACGAGGGGGTGTCGGTCAGCACCGAGAGGCAGGCAGCACCTCCCGCCGCATAGGCGCGCGCCAAGGTAGGCGGATCGAAATCGGCGCGGATCAGGCCCTTCGAGGGGCTTGCCTTCTTGATCTCGGCGATGAGGGCGAAGTCCGGTCGCGCCAAGCACGAAGCGATCGTCGCCGCGAAAGGGCGCACCGGAGAGGCCGCTTCCGCGCGGGCGCGCATGACGTCTGGCCGACACGCGGCCTTGGCGGCTTCGACCTCGCGCCGCTTATAGGCCATAATGGTGTCGAGCACATGGGTGTTGAGGATCTGGGCCATGGCGTCAGACCTTACCATGGCTGAGCGGTACGAGCGCATCGAGCACGGCCTTGGCCTTGCTGCTGTCGATGGCGTTCGCAGCGAGCGCAACCCCATCCCGCAGCGTCTTTGCCTTGCCGGCGACAAGGAGCGCTGCCGCCGCGTTCAGCAGCACGATGTCCCGGAAGGCGCCCTTGAGCCCCCCGAGCACGGCGCGGATTTGGGCGGCGTTCTCCACCGCATCGCCGCCGATGAGATCGCCCGGCCTCGCATCGGGGAGCCCTGCATTGCGGGGCGAGATCCTGAAGGTCGAGACGCGCCCCGCCTCAAGCGCCGCAACGTCGCTGATCCCTGTGGTGGTGAGCTCGTCCAGCCCATCGCTGCCATGCACCACCCACGCCCTCTCGGCCCCCAAAAGGCCGAGCACCAGCGCGACCGGTTCCACCCATTCCCTCCCGAACACACCGATAATTTGATATTTGGTGCCGGCTGGATTGGCGAGCGGCCCAAGCAGATTGAAAATGGTGCGCGTGCCAAGCTCGGTCCTGACTTGCGCGACATGGCGCATGGCGGCGTGATGGGCGGGCGCAAACATGAAGCCGAGCCCGCAACCGAAGATGCAAGACGAGATCGTCTCGGGTGAGGCATCGATATTCACGCCGAGCGCGGTGAGCACGTCCGCCGAGCCCGAGCGCGAGGAGATCGAACGGTTGCCGTGCTTGGCCACCGGCACACCGGCGCCCGCCACCACGAAGGCGGCGCAGGTCGAGATGTTGAAGGTGCCCTTGCCGTCGCCGCCCGTGCCGCAGGTGTCGATGGCGCCGTCCGGCGCGCGCACGGGCAGCACCTTGGCACGCATGGCCCTGGCCGCGCCGGCGATCTCGTCCACGGTCTCGCCGCGGACCCTCAGCGCCATCAACAAGGCTCCGATCTGCGCCGGTGTCGCCGCGCCCGACATCATCAGCTCGAAGGTTTCGGCGGCTTCGTGCTGGCTGAGGCTCTTGCCTGAGGCGACCTTGGCGATCGCAGCGCGCAGATCCGCAGGCGTCGCCGTTCCTCCGAGCGCCGGGCTAGAGGGCACTGAGGGCTTCTCTCGGCGCCGGTGCTCTTGAGCGCCGCTCCACCCGGGCAAGATCGAGAAAATTCGCAAGCAGCTGATGCCCGTGCTCCGAGGCGATACTTTCGGGGTGGAACTGGACGCCATGCACGGGGTAGCGCTTATGCTGGACCCCCATGATCACGCCGTCGGCTGCCTCCGCCGTGATCTCGAGCGCGTCGGGAAGGCTCGCGCGCTCGATGACGAGCGAATGATAGCGCGTCGCGGAAAAATCTTGCGGGATGCCGGCAAACACGCCGCTGCCGCTGTGATGCACCTTGGACAGCTTGCCATGCATCAGCGTCGGGGCGCGCACCACACGGCCGCCATAAACCTGGCCGATCGCCTGATGGCCGAGGCAGACGCCCAAGATCGGCACCTCGGCTCCGGCGCGGGCGATCAGCTCAAGGCAGATGCCGGCGCGGTCGGGATCGCAAGGGCCGGGCGACAGCACGATGGCCTCCGGCGCCTCCGCCAGAACTTCGTCGACCGTGACCTTGTCGTTGCGGTACACGCGCGCCGGTGCGCCCAATTCGCCAAGGAAATGAACGAGGTTATAGGTAAAGCTGTCGTAATTGTCGATTAGGGTCAGCATAGGCGCCGTGTTAATCCCCCGCGACGCGCGCCGTCAAGTTCGGTGACTTCGCTCTTGTCCCGCGTCCCCGATGGTGGCGTCTAGTTCTGTTCCATTTCCCTTGGCGAAAGGAACAGTTCGAGCTTGCCGCTGTTCACCGTGACGTCGCTCCAGGCGCCGGCGGGAAAGCGCATCACCACGAGCCCTGCCGTCGGCATTTTGGCCTCCAGCCGATCCTTCAGGTGTCTCGGGCCGGAACCGATCAGGTCGAGCGCGAAAGTCTGGATTTCCGGGTTGTGGCCAACCAGCAGCACCTGGCCTGCACCCGCGCCGACGCCCCGCAACAGCGCCAGCATCTCCGCTGAGGTGCCGTGATAGAGGCCATCCTCATAACGGACCTTGGGCTCAGTCTTCAGCTGCGGCAGCACGAGCTCCAGCGTGTCCCGCGTCCGCCGCGCCGTCGAGCAGAGCACGAGGTCCGGGTCGAGCCCATGCTCGGCCATCGCCTTTCCCATCAACGGGGCTTCGACCGTGCCGCGCGCATTGAGCGGCCGGTCATGATCGGGCAGAGCCGTGTCCTTCCAGCTCGACTTGGCGTGGCGCAGGAGGCTTAAGGTCAACATGGCAGGGTGCGCACCATCGGGGTCACTGGCCGCGTTTGGCGCGCGCGGCGAAGCGCACGGCTTCCTCGGCGGCTCGGAACAGGGCTGAGGCTTTGCTCACACATTCGGCCTGCTCACGCTCGGGCGCCGAATCGGCGACCACGCCCGCGCCTGCCTGCACATACATGGTGCCGTCCTTCACCACCGAGGTCCTGAGCGCGATGCAGGAATCCATCTCCCCACTGGCGGAGAAATAGCCGACGCAGCCAGCGTAGAGCCCTCGCGTCTCCTCCTCGAGCTCGTCGATGATCTCCATGGCGCGCACCTTTGGCGCGCCCGACACCGTGCCCGCGGGAAAGCCCGCCATAAGCGCGTCGATGGCATCGAAGCGCGGATCGAGCCGGCCTTCCACATTCGAGACGATGTGCATCACCTGGCTATAATATTCGAGGAAGAAGCTATCGGTGACGCACACGCTGCCGATCTCCGCCACGCGCCCAACATCGTTGCGGCCGAGATCGAGCAGCATCAGGTGCTCGGCGCGCTCCTTGGCATCGGCGAGGAGCTCTTCAGCCAGCGCCTTGTCCTGTTCGGGCGTCGCGCCGCGGGGCCGCGTCCCGGCAATCGGGCGGATGGTGACGATGCCATCGCGCACCCGCACCAGGATCTCGGGGCTCGAGCCCACCACGGCGAAGCCACCGAAATTGAGATAATACAGAAAGGGCGATGGGTTGACGCGTCGCAGCGAGCGGTAGAGCGCGAAAGAGGGAAGGGTGAAAGGCGCTTCGAAGCGTTGGCTGAGCACTACCTGGAAAATATCGCCCGCGGTGATGTACTCCTTGGCGCGAGCGACCTTCGCCATATAAACCTCCGGCGCCATGCTCGGCTTCGGCACCGGATGAGCTGCTTCTGCCTCGAGGTCGCTCACATGCGGCAAAGGCTGATCGAGGCGCTCAAGCACCACCTTCAGCCGGTCAGCGGCCCGCGCATAGGCGGCCTTGGCACTGACGCCCGGCGCCGGCCTGACCGGCGTCACCACGGTCATCTCGTCCTTCACCGTGTCGAAGATCACGATCAAGGTCGGCCGCACCAGGATGCTATCGGGAAGCCTGAGCCTGTCTGGCTTGGTCGTGGGCAAATCCTCGATCAGCCTGACGGTGTCGTAACCCATATAACCGAAGATGCCGGCGGCCATGGGCGGCAGCTCCGCCGGAAGCTCGATGGCGGACTCGGCGAGCAGCGCGCGGAGCGAGGCAAGTGTCGCGAGCGGCGATGGGGCGAAGGCGGATGCGTCGGCCTGCGGCGCCCGGTTCACCACGGCGTGCGAGCCGTTGGCCTGCCAGATCAGGTCAGGCTCGCAGCCGATCACGGAATAACGGCCGCGCGCGGCGCCACCTTCGACCGATTCCAGCAGGAAGCTGTTCGGCCGTTCATGGGCGAGCTTGAGCATGGCCGAGACCGGCGTCTCGAGATCGGCGACGAGCCGCGTCCAGGCGACCTGCGGCGTGCCCGCGTCATAAAGCCGGGCGAAGGTGGAAAAGTCCGGCTCGATCGGTGCACCACCCTGTTGCGGTAACGGCGTAACAGAGGCGGCAGGAGCCGGGCTCATTGCTCTTCGCCGCCGCCCGCCAGCTTCGCCAGGGCCTGCTGGTTGACGGAGACGCCATAGCGGGCTTCTAGAGCTGAGAAATATTCGCCGATGATGTCTTCGCCGATGAACCCTGCGAGCCGGTGCTTCAGCTGCTCTTGGCTTGGCGCCTCGAGCAGGGGAGGCGGGGTGACCTTATCGACCTGAAAAACGATGCGCCCTTCGTCGACGCCGGAAGGTGCCGAGCCATACCCGCCTTGGGGCAAGGCGAAGGCTTGCGACACGGCGTTGGGAAGCACATTGATCGTCATGCCGTTGCGCTTCAGCGGCTCGGTCGTGAGCACCTGACCGTTGAGGTTCCTGGCAACGTCTTCCAGGGCCTTGCCGCCGCTTAGCGATTTCACCAAATCCTCCGTGTATTTGGCGAGGCGGCTCCGCTCTGCGTCAACGAGCCAGTCTTTTTTGAGTTCATCCTTCACCTGGTCCATGGGCTTCAGCTGCTGCGGCGTTACGCCCAACACCTCGTACCAGACGAGGCCCTCGTCCTTGCCGTCGAGCGGGTCATTCTCGACCGCCACATCGGTGGCGAAGGCGGAGTTCAGCAGGTCGGTCTTCACCGGCAACGTCAATGAGGTGCCATCGGGGGCTTGGCCGCGGCGATCTACCTGGTCGAAAACCTGATAGGTCAGCTTGAGCTTGTCGGCGACTTCCGGGAGCTGGGTCCCGGATGCGCGCTCGTCCTCGATGCGATCATGCAGGTCGAGGATCGCCCCTTGGGCACGGTCCTTGAGGATCTTCTTTTCCAGCTCAGGCTTCGCCTCGTCATAGGTGAGGACCTTGCCAGGTTCGATCACAGTGACGCGGAGCAGTGCCGTCTTGCCGAGCTGTCCGGCGACGGGCTCGCTCACTTTGTCCTTCTCGAGCTTGAAGGCGGCATCGGCGATCGCCGCGTCGGCCATCTCCGCTTGCTTCAGGAGCCCGAGATCGATGTCGCTCTCGCTCAGGCCTTGCTCCTTGGCGACGATAACGAAATCGGCGCCAGATTGGATCTTCTGGTAGGCCGCATCGGCGGCGGCCCTATCAGGGAAGGATATCTGTTGCACCTGCCGGCGCTCCGGGGTGCCGAGCGTGCCCTTGTCCTTCTCGAAGGCGGCCTTCAGATCGTCTTCGCTGATTTGCACCTTATCCTTGACGGTCTCGGGGGTGACGGCAATGACGCCGATCTTACGAAGCTCGGCTTGCGTAAATTTGGCGTGGTGATTGTCGTAATAGTTCTTGAGATCCTCCTCCGTCGGCTCGGGCACCGATCCTGCGGCGGTCTTCGGCACGATCACGTAGCGCAAGCTGCGTGTCTCGTTGTTGTAGTTGTTGAACGCCGTGAGGAAGACCTCGGGCGTGGTCGCTGTCTTGCCGACGGTGGACAGCAATTGGCGGCGCAGATTTTGCTCGCGCTCCTTGGCGAGAAAACTCTGCTCGGTCATATCGAGAGTCCGCAAGGTCTGTTGCAACGCGATCGGGTTGAAATTGCCGGTGGCGTCCTGGAAGGCCGGATCTTTCTTGATGGCTTCGAGCAACGCCTCGTCGCTGACGCCAAGACGAAGACTCTTGGCATGGGTGTCGAGCGCCGCCCCTCCGATCAGCCGTTCCAGCACGCGCTTCTCAAGACCTGTTTCACGCGCCTCCTGCAACGAGAGGTTCCGGCCCGCGCTCGAGCTCATGGATCGCAGGACGTCTTGCTGCGTGCGCGCATATTGTTGGGCGGTGATCTCGGTATCGCCAACTTGGATCAATGTTTGGCTACCATAGCCTCGGAAAATGTCCGCGATCCCCCAAATGGCAAAGCTTATGACCAGCAGTCCCATCAGGATCATGCCGAACAGGCGTCCTGCTCCTTTTCGCAAAGTATCGAGTGCCACGCCGCAGAACCTTCCTGTTGGCTGTTTGCATTCACCGCGCCGACGGGCCAATCTCTCGCGATTGCTCGCGCGGGCCGCGGCATCATAGGTAGCAAGACGGAAAGCGGCAAGGCAGCGTTCTAAGGCCCCGAACGCCACTGCCGGCCGGCCGAATTGCCGCCCGCGCGAGGCCACGACGAGGAATTGGGGGAAATTAACGTGAATGCCATCAGGCCGCTCGTCGCCGGCAACTGGAAGATGCATGGGCTCGGCGCCTCCCTGACCGAATTGAGGGCGCTGCTCGAGCTCTTGGCGCGCCAGCCTGTCCCCGAGACGGACGTCATGGTCTGTCCGCCGGCGACGCTCATCGCCCGCGCCCGCGACGTCTTGTCCGGAAGCACGGTCACGCTCGGCGCCCAGGACTGCCACGCTGAAACCGCGGGCGCGCATACCGGAGACCTCTCCGCGGAGATGCTGGCGGACGCAGGCGCCAAGGTCGTGATCGTCGGCCATTCAGAGCGGCGCGCCGACCATGGCGAGACCGACAGTCTCGTCGCCGCAAAGGCAGCAGCGGCGCATCGGGCCGGGCTCGCCGCCATCATCTGTATCGGCGAGACCGAGCCTCAGAGGCGGGACGGCCAGACGCTCGAAGTCGTCGGCCCTCAACTGGATGGTTCCCTGCCGGGATCGGTAAACGCCGCGAACACCGTCATCGCCTATGAGCCGGTCTGGGCGATCGGGACCGGCTTAACCCCAACGCCAAGCGACGTGGCGGAGGTTCATGGCTTCATCCGGGAGCGCTTGAGCAGGCGGCTCGCTGGCGCTGACGGCGCCCGGCTTCGCATCCTCTATGGCGGCTCGGTGAAGCCAAGCAACGCCCGCGAGCTTCTCGTCATCCCCAATGTCGACGGCGCTCTCGTTGGTGGCGCAAGCCTTAAAGCGACCGATTTCTATGGTATCTTATCGGCTTATTCGGGGATTCGCCGATGACGACAATCGGGAACGACATTCGGGTGAACGCCGTTGCAGCAAGGCGATCTTCGCCATGCTGCCGCCGTGGCTTGGCGGGGAACGGGCGTCTTCCAGCGGAGCTATGATGTCGCTGCGCCTCAACGCCATCGCCTTGCTGATTGCGGCAGCAGCACCCTTGATCGGGACCTGCGCCGTCGCCGAACCGCTCGACAAAGAGAGCTGCGCCGGCTTGCAGAACGAGCGCAAGCAGCTGTTCAACGCCGACATGCAGGCGGCGCTCGAACAGGGTCCCGATTGGGTCAAGAAACATCTGACCGATGAGGCGATCGAGCGCGTCAGGCGCTTTCTGAGCGTCGAAGAGCAGATCCAATTCCGCTGCCGAGGCGACGGCGTCGCCAAGGCTGTCGTCAAACCTACCGACGCTAAGGCTGCCGACGGAACGGCAACGGATGCCGCGTCGGTTCCGTTGCCAGACCGTAAGCCCACGCCAGCGTCGCAAGCCGATGCCAACGGCAACCCTAGCCAAGCCCTAGCTCATTCGGATAAGACACCGCCTGGCAAACCGAAGGCGACCCGATGATCACAGTGCTTCTGGTTATTCATATCATGATTGCCGCGGCGCTGATCGGCGTCGTGCTGCTCCAGCGATCGGAAGGCGGCGCGCTCGGAATTGGCGGCGGCGGGGGCTTCATGACCGGCCGCAGCGCCGGCAATGCGCTAACCAAGACGACGGCAGTGCTCGCCGCGATGTTCTTTGCCACAAGCCTCGGGCTGACCGTGATCGCGGGCCACCAATCCGCTCCGACGTCGATCTTCGGCGCTGGAACCGGCGGCGCGCCCGCAGGCGGGGAAGGATCCTTGCCCGGTCTCGTACTTCCGTCGGCTCCTCAGGCCCCTTCCAGCGCGCCAGCGCCCCAGACTCCCCAACCCACGCAGTCACCCTAAAGCCGGGCCTTAGCCCCGCATTCTCCGGATTGGTGGATGGGCTCACCTTTGGACTACGACTCAACGCGCTTTCAGTATATGTTCGAGGCCCATGGCGCGGTACGTCTTCATTACCGGCGGCGTGGTCTCCTCTCTCGGCAAGGGGTTGGCATCGGCTGCCTTGGGTGCGCTGTTGCAGGCGCGCGGCTATAGCGTCCGCCTGCGCAAGCTCGATCCCTATCTGAACGTCGATCCAGGGACGATGAGCCCCTACCAGCACGGCGAGGTGTTCGTCACCGACGACGGCGCCGAGACCGATCTTGATCTCGGCCATTATGAGCGCTTCACCGGCCGCCCCGCCTGCCAGGCCGACAACATCACCACCGGCCGCATCTACCAGCAGATCATCACCAAGGAGCGCCGCGGGGATTATCTCGGCTCCACCGTCCAGGTCATTCCCCACGTCACCGACGCCATCAAGGCCTTCATCACCAGTGGCAATGAAGGCGTCGATTTCGTCCTTTGCGAGATCGGCGGCACGGTCGGCGACATCGAAGGCCTTCCCTTCTTCGAGGCGATCCGCCAGCTCGGCAACGAGCTGCCGCGGGCCCACTCGGTGTTCATTCACCTGACGCTGGTGCCCTACATTCCGAGCGCCGGCGAGCTGAAGACCAAGCCCACGCAGCACTCCGTCAAGGAGCTGCGCTCGATCGGCATCCAGCCCGACGTGTTGCTCTGCCGCTGCGAGCGGCCGCTGCCCAAGGACGAGAGGCGCAAGATCGCGCTGTTCTGCAACGTACGCCCCGAGGCCGTGATCCAGGCGCTCGACGTGGCGAGCATCTACGAGGTGCCGGGCCGCTATCACGAAGAGGGGCTCGATCGCGAGGTGCTGGCCGCTTTCGGCATCCAGTATGCGCCGGAACCCGACCTCGAGCGCTGGCGGCAGATCGCCGAGACCATCGCCAATCCCGACGGCGAGGTGAATGTCGCGGTCGTTGGCAAATATACCGGGCTCAAAGACGCCTACAAATCGCTGAACGAGGCGCTCGTCCATGGCGGCATCGCCAACAAGGTCAAAGTCAATCTGCAATGGATCGAGTCGCAGACCTTCGAGCAGGAGGACGCTGCCGCCTATTTGGAGGACGTGCACGGCATTCTCGTGCCTGGCGGCTTCGGCGAGCGCGGCTCGGAGGGAAAGATCCAGGCTGCGAAATACGCACGGGTGAAGGGCGTGCCCTATTTTGGCATTTGCTTCGGCATGCAAATGGCAGTGATCGAAGTTGCCCGCGATCTGGCCGGCATCGAAGGGGCGAGCTCGACCGAGTTCGGCCCAAGCGAGGAGCCGGTGATCGGCTTGATGACCGAATGGATGCGAGGCGAGGAGCTGGAAAAGCGCCAGACCAACGGCAATCTCGGCGGCACCATGCGGCTCGGCGCCTACGACGCCGTGCTGGCCAAGGGCAGCAAGGTCGCCGAGATCTACGGCACGACGCGCATCTCCGAGCGCCATCGCCACCGCTATGAGGTGAACACGCGCTATCGCAATAAGCTCGAGGCCGCCGGCTTGAGCTTCTCGGGGCTGTCGCCAGACGGCCTCTTGCCAGAGATCGTGGAGATCCGCGAGCATCCCTGGTTCATCGGCGTGCAGTTCCATCCCGAGCTGAAATCGCGGCCCTTCGAGCCGCACCCGCTGTTCGCCTCCTTCATCGGCGCCGCCGTCGAGCAGTCGAGGCTGGTGTAAGCCGCCGAATCGAAGGCGCGGATGGCCGGGGCGAGCCCCGGCCATGAGGTGGGTTGTTTTGTCTACCTCCGCTTGCGCGGCGCCGAGGCGCCTGGCGGCACGTCCGATCTGCCAGCGCCGCGGTCGGGGATCACGTCGTCCGCGGCGAGAATGCCCGACTTGAACAAATAGCCCGCCGCGCCGGCACCGATCAGCGGCGCGACGATAAACATCCACACCTGGCTCAGCGCGTGGGGGTTGCTGGCAAAGCCGACAATGGCCGGCCCGAGCGAGCGGGCAGGGTTCACTGACGTGCCGGTGATGTTGATGCCGAGCAGATGGAGGGCCACCAGCGTGAGCCCGATGGCAAGCCCAGCGAGCCCGACCGGCGCGCCCCTTTGGGTAACGCCGAGGATGCAGACGAGAAACAGGAAGGTGCCGACCGCCTCGTAGATGAAGGCCGACATAGCGCTGTACTCACCAAGATAGCCGGGACCCCAGCCGTTCTGGCCGAGCGACCCGCCCCAGCCCGACGCCTTGCCTGACAGGATGAGGTAGAGGACGAGGGCGCCCGCGATGGCGCCCAGAACCTGCGCAATCACATAGGTGATGAATTCCGCGACCGTCATGCGGCCGGCGACGAGCACGCCAAAACTGACGGCAGGATTGATGTGACAGCCTGAGACCTGGCCGATGCCGTAGGCCATGGCCACGATGGTGAGCCCGAAGGCTGCCGCGATGCCGAACACGTCGACGGCGGTCGCACCGGTGCCCATCCCGGCGATGACCGCCGTGCCGCAGCCGATCAGGACCAAAGCAAATGTACCAATGAATTCCGCGATAGCCTTTTTCATGATGACGTTTCCCCCTAGCGAAGCTGCAATGATGCCAGACCGCGCCGCCTCAGAACAGCGGCCGACGCTCAGTGGGCGGATTATCCGACCCGCCATAACTAAATATAAAAATTGATATCAGGGATTTGCGCCAAGGCGCTTGAGTGCAGCTTCAAGATCTTGACGATCCTGGCTGCTGGGATTTCTGGCCAAGGCCGCACGGTAATCGGCAACGGCGCGCGCCTGGTCGCTCTTATGGTCGTAGAGCACGGCGCGGTTCGCATAAGCGTCTCTGAATTCTGGGTCGAGGGCGATGGCTTTGGTGTAATCGGCGAGCGCGCTGTCGACATCGCCCTTCTTCTCGTAAGCGACGCCGCGATCGTTGAAGGCCACGGGGTCGCTCGGATCGATCAAGATCGCCCTGGTGCAATCGGCGATTGCCAAGTCGCCTGCGCCTTTATCCTTATAGGCGACGCAGCGATCGACGAAGGCGTCGGCGAACTTCGGGTCGGTCTCGACGGCCTTGTCAAAATCCGCAAGCGCCTTACCGAGATCACCCTTGTCGCGATAGGCAACGCCCCTGTTCACATAGAACCTGACCTCGTTGAGATCGACCTCGATCGCCTGGGTGAAGTCGGCAATGGCGTGATCGAGATCGCCCTTTGTCTGATTGGCGGCGCCGCGGCGGCCGTAAACCAATGCAATATAAGGACCAAGGGGATCTTGCTGGAGAAATTGCGTGCAACCGTCGATCTGCTTGGCAACGTCCCCGGTTTGGTTGCAGTCGTCGATCGGGCTGGCGGCGGCCCCGCCGATCATGAGCAGGACGCTAACGCCGAAATACAATCCTCGCGATATCATCATCTTCATGATGCCACTCCACAGCGCACGGGCACTTCAGAATACGTCATCCGGCTGATAAAACTAACCATTAACGCGCGTCCGCAGACCGTGCTTACCGAAGGTTATAGCTTTTGGGGTCTCCGAGAGCCGAATCGCTCTGAGATTCCCACGCCTTCCATTTGCATGGTTACGACCGTTTGGTCCTGACTACCGCCGAGCGCCGCGTTTTCGATCGCCTTGACCTTATAACCTTGCTCAATGAGCTCCTTAAAGGATTGTTTTTGGTGGGTATCGTCCGCACGGGCAAATGGCATGGGAGAGGGCGCCTGCTCTACGCCATCACCCCGCGCTGGGCGGGATCGAGCATTGAGGCCCAGCTTGAGGCGGCGGGCGCGCTGTGGCGCGAGCATCCGGAGCTGAATGTGCAGACCCACATCGCCGAGAACCGCGACGAGGTCGCCTTCATCGCCAAGCTTTTTCCGGAGCGGAAGGACTTCCTCGACGTCTATGACCATTACGGTCTGGTCAGCCGGCGCGCCGTGCTCGGCCATGGCGTCTGGCTCTCGGAGTCCGAACTCGCCCGGGTGCATGAGCGGGACGCCTCGATCGCCCATTGCCCCACCTCCAACCTTTCTCGGCAGTGGCCTGTTCCCCTTGCACGCCGCCAAAGACGCCAAGCGGCCGATCCATGTCGGCCTCGGCACCGATATCGGCGCCGGCACGAGCTTCTCGCTGCTCGCCACGCTGAACGAGGCTTACAAGATTGCCGCGCTGATCAGCGCCCCGATCAGCGCGGTTGACGGGCTCTATCTCGCCACGCTCGGCGGCGCCCGCGCGATCGGGCTCGAGGACCGCTTCGGCTCGTTACAAGCGGGCCGCGAGGCCGACATCGTGGTGCTCGATCCCAACGCCACGCCGCTGCTCGACTTTCGGACCCGCCGCTCGCGCTCCTTGGAAGAGACCCTGTTCATTCTGATGACGCTTGGCGACGATCGCGCGGTGCGCGCGACCTATGTCGCGGGGGCGCTTGCCCATGCCACCCAGCCGGTTGACGCGTGAGCGTGCCGCCCCCATGGTCCAGCCATGACCGCCACTATCCAGCCCCAGCCGAGCGCCATTGTGACCGTGGGCCAGGCCAGCTTCGGCAATGGCCTGCCGCTCGCCTTGATCGCCGGTCCGTGCGCGCTTGAGAGCCGCGCGCATGCCTTTGAGATGGCGCAAGCGCTGAAGGAGATCGCGGCGAGGGTTGGGATCGGCCTTCTCTACAAAACCTCGTTCGACAAGGCGAACCGCACGAGCCTGACAAGCGTCCGTGGCATGGGGCTTGAGGAGGCACTGCCGATCCTTGCCGAGATCAGGGCGAGCGTGGGGCTGCCGGTCATCACCGACGTGCACGAGCCAGACCAATGCCACCGCGTGGCTGAGGCGGTGGATGTGTTGCAGATCCCGGCCTTCCTCTGCCGGCAAACCGATCTGCTCCTGGCTGCCGCCCGCACCGGCAAGCCCGTGAATGTGAAGAAGGGTCCGTTCCTCGCGCCGTGGGACATGAAGCACGTCGTGGCCAAGCTTGTCGGCGCGGGCAACCCGAATGTTCTCGTCACCGAGCGCGGCGTCTCCTTCGGCTACAACACGCTGGTGTCGGACATGCGCGCGCTGCCGATCCTGGCCGAAATCGGCGCGCCGGTGATTTTCGACGCCACCCATTCCGTGCAGCAGCCTGGCGGGCGGGGAGCTCAAAGTGGCGGCGAGCGGCGTTTTGTGTCGGTGCTGGCGCGCGCAGCGGTGGCCGTCGGGTTAGCCGGCGTGTTCATCGAGACCCATCAGGACCCCGACCGCGCCCCGTCGGACGGTCCGAACATGGTGCCGCTCAAGCAGCTCGAGCCTCTGCTCGCCGAGTTGATCGCGATCGACCGGCTGGTGAAGCGCCCGGGTTGACGCCATCCGTGCTATTTCGCGGCTGCTGCTTCGCCTAAATCCAAGCTGGGGATGCGCTGTATGTCGGGGAGATCAAAATCGACCAGCGCTCTCCCGTCGATCGCGGTCAGGGGCTCGTTCTTGATGTAGAAAATCCGAGCGCCGTAATAGGGCGCAAGCGACGGCCATATCGATTTAGGGTCCGTGATCGGGCAGAATTTTTCATCAGCGTCCTTACCGCAAGGCTCCTTGACCGCCGGCACCCGCTCCGAGAAGCCAAGCGGATGCCAATTGGCGTCGATCTGTCCCAATTCCGCATGGGCCGCATAATTGGGATCGCACCGAAACTCCTGCGCGAGCTTGCAATAGTCTGGATAGTTGGCGCCGTAGGTGCTCCAGGCCCAAACGTCTAATGCCGGCCTGTCCTGTCCGAGCTGCAACGCCGTCAGCGCGATAGTGCTTAAGCGCTCCTCGATGCCGAGCTTCTTGCCGGCGTCGAGCTTGGCGTCGACCTCGGCCACCGTCTGCAGCAGGCCGATCGCGCTGACTGGCGTGATTCTGCGAGGCTCGCGGCGAAAGATGATCGCGGAGACCCGGTCGCCATCCTCGACAGAAGCACCGAAAAGCCGAGCGGCTTCGGCTGCGGTGCGACCCCGCATCTCGTCATAGTCGGCGACGAGCGTGTAAGCCTGGCCGTCCTTGCCGAGCGACTTAAGTTGATCCAAGCGAGACTGAGGCTCGTTGGGCTTCCAAACGATCAAACGGATCAGCCGGTCGACGCGCGCATTGGCGAGGAGATTGTTGAACGACTGCGATGGACTGACGAGTTTGGGGGTTTCACCAAATCGTGCCGGCGGCTCTAGTTCCGCCAGCTCCTCCCACAGCGCGCCGGAAAGTCCGGCAATCGAAAGCAGCAGCCCTGAGAGCAACAACGCAACGGCGGTCAATTTCTGCCCGCCGCTAATCTCGCGGGGATCTTTGTTGATCAGGACGGAGGCGAAATAGGCTCCGCCCAGCACCAGAACCGCGCCGATGACGCCGAGACAAAGCCCAGCCAAGTCGGAAGGCGCGAGCTCGGCCAGCTGGAACGCTGCTTCGGGACTGCCACTCATTGGTTCCACCTATGCCTGAAGCGCTAGCCGCGGCCGCGATAGGGCGCGACACCCTGGTCCGGCAGCCAGAGACCTTCCGGCGGGACGCCATGCTGCCAGAACACATCGATGGGAATGCCGCCGCGCGGAAACCAATAGCCGCCGATCCGCAAGAAGCCAGGCTCAATCAGACCGACGATGCGCTTGCCGATGCCGACCGTCGCGTCCTCGTGGAAGGCGCCGCTGTTGCGGAAGCTCGCAAGGTAAAGCTTGAGCGACTTCGACTCGATCAGCCAGGCCTTCGGCGCGTAGTCGATAACGAGATGAGCGAAGTCCGGCTGCCCGGTGATCGGGCAGAGGCAGGTGAATTCAGGCGCGGTGAAGCGGGCGACGTAGAGCGTGTCCGGATGGGGGTTGGCCACGCGCTCCAGCAACGCCTCGTCGGGCGAGCGGGGGAGGGGCGTTGCCTTGCCAAGCTGCTTCGGTTTGCTCGCCTTGCTAGCCATGAGGCGGCCTACTCCGCCGCGCGCAAGCGCGGGTCGCCCGCGCTTGGTCCCGTATAGATGCAGCCTTCATGGCAGCTGTCGCGCGAGATCTGAATCTCGGCGAGACCCGGCAGTTGGTTGTGCAGCCGGTCCCACAGCCACATCGCGATCCGCTCCAGCGTCGGCGCTGACAGCCCCTCGACATCGTTCAAGAAGCGATGGTCGAGCGCGTCGCGCGCTTCCGCGAGCGCAGCTTCCAGATCTTCGAGATGCATCACCAAGCCGCTCTCGGGATCGGGTTCGCCTTCGACGGCGATGCGGGCACGGAAAGAGTGGCCGTGCACCCGCGCATTCGGATGGCCGGGTGGCGCCGAAGGCAGTCTGTGTGCGGCTTCGAAGAAGAATTCCTTGTACACACGCATGGCGGCTCTTTAGGGGGTTTTGCCGGGCCAAGCCAGGGCTCGACGCGCGAGGCTTAACGAAGCCCGAGCAGTTTATGGGTCTGCACGCTCAAGCGCCATTTGGGATGGGCAAGGCAATAGTCGATCGCAGCGCGGAGATTGCCGGGGGTCGTGGGGCCCTCGTCCATGGGCTGCAACAGGAAATGGGCGAAGTCGAGCTCTTCGACCTGAGTAGGATCAAGATCATTTTGCGGATAGACGAGCTTCAATTCGTCGCCGGACCGCTGCGTGAGCGGTGCGCCGGATTTGGGGCTCACACAGATCCAGTCGATGGCGCGCGGAACGGGGAGCGTGCCGTTGGTCTCGATGGCGATCTCGAACCCTGATGCATGCAGCGCCGCGATCAGAGGCTCATCCACCTGCAACATGGGCTCGCCGCCGGTGAGCACGACGAAGGGGGGCGTCCCACTGTTGCCACGCCAGGCGTTCCGGCAGACCTGGGCCAATGTATCAGCGTCGGCGAATTTGCCGCCGCCCGGACCATCGGTGCCGACAAAGTCGGTGTCGCAGAAATTGCACGTTGCAGCCTCGCGGTCAGCCTCGCGCCCCGACCAGAGATTGCAGCCGGCGAAACGGCAGAACACCGCCGGCCGCCCGGCTTGGGCGCCTTCGCCTTGCAGCGTGTAATAGATCTCCTTGACGGCATACATGGGCTGAAACTGGCCCTTCAAGCGGCTGCAGGCAAGGTGTTCAATCACTGTTCCCCGTCATCGCCGGGTTTGACCCGGCGATCCAGTACCCCCCTGACGTCGAACTTTTCGCGATGACCGGTGGCTACTGGATGCCCGCTCGCGCGGGCATAACACTCCTAAGAGGCCGCCTGCGTGCGAGAACCCGACGCCTGCCACGCCGCGAAACCGCGGGCGCGGAGCGCGCAAGCGGGGCAGGAGCCACAGCCATAGCCCCAGTCATGCCAGAGGCTGCTTTCACCTTTGTAGCAGGTGTGGGTCTCCTCGATGATCAGGTCGACGAAGGTTTGCCCGCCGATCCTTTCCGCCAGGGCCCAAGTCTCAGCCTTCGACAACCACATTAGCGGCGTCTCGATGGTGAAATCGACCTCGGTGCCGAGCCTGATCGCCTCCTGCAAGGCCCGCAAGGTCCGGTCGCGGCAATCGGGATAGCCCGAATAGTCCGTCTCGCACATGCCGCCTATCAGCACGTGCAAGTCTCGGCGGTAGCCGAGCGCCGAGGCATAGGTGAAAAACACCAGGTTCCGCGCCGGCACGAAAGTGCTCGGCAGACCCGAGGCCAGCATCTCGATCTCGGCGCCGGAGGTGAGCGCCGTGTCGCTGATGGCACCGAAACTGGCAATATCGAGCACATGATCCGGCCCAAGCCGCGCCCCCCAAGCGGGTAAGGCACGCCTGATTTCGCGCAGCACCATCTCGCGGGCCTGCATCTCGACGTCGTGGCGCTGGCCATAGTCGAAGCCGACGGTCTCTACGCGTGCGTAGCGGTCGAGCGCCAGCCCAAGGCAGACGGTCGAATCCTGTCCGCCGGAGAACAGCACCAGCGCACCAGTGTCAGTCATCGAGGAACGGCGTCATCAGCAAGGCAGCAAACCGCACATCTGGCTTTCGCTCCGCTCTTGCCTGGGTTAAGAGGGCTGACATTCGCATGAAAGTCCGTTTAGACCCTGCCGTCGTTCAAATCACGCCAAAAAAAGAGCAGCCATGACCACAATCTCCACCGTAATCGGCCGGGAAATTATCGACAGCCGCGGCAACCCAACCGTTGAGGTTGACGTGGTGCTGACGGACGGCGCCTTCGGCCGCGCCGCGGTCCCGTCCGGCGCCTCGACAGGGGCGCATGAGGCTCATGAGCTCCGCGATGGCGGCAAACGCTATGGCGGCAGGGGTGTGCGCAAGGCGGTCGAGGCCATCAACGGCGAGATCCGGCAGGCGCTCACCGGGCTTGATGCGGACGACCAGCGCGGGCTCGATCAACGCCTCTGCCAGCTCGACGGCACCGAGAACAAGAAGCGCTTGGGCGCCAACGCCATTCTCGGGGCTTCGCTGGCCAACGCCAAGGCCGCGGCGAGATCCCACCATCAGCCGCTCTACCGCTATCTCGGCGGAGCGGAGGCGACGCTGCTGCCGGTGCCGATGATGAACATCATCAATGGCGGAGCGCACGCCGACAATCCGATCGATTTTCAGGAATTCATGATCGCGCCGATCGGCGCGCCGAGCTTCGCCGAGGCGTTGCGCATGGGGGTCGAGGTCTTCCACGCGCTGAAGCACGCGCTGAAGGCCGCCGGCCACACCACCGCCGTGGGCGACGAGGGTGGCTTCGCGCCCAATCTCGCCTCGACCCGCGAGGCGCTCGACTTCGTCATAGCGGCGATCGCGGCCGCTGGCTTCAAGCCAGGCGAGGATGTCTATCTTGCGCTCGATCCGGCGGCGACGGAGTTCTACGCTGAAGGCCATTATCTGCTCAAAGGCGAGGGACGGCGCCTCACACCTTCGGAGATGGTAGCTACTTACGCCGAGCTCGTCGCCAACTATCCGATCTACTCCATCGAGGACGGCATGGCGGAAGACGATTGGGATGGGTGGCGCGCGCTCACCGAGGCTCTGGGAAGCCGCTGCCAGCTCGTCGGCGACGATCTGTTCGTCACCAACGTCACGCGGCTCAAGCAAGGCATCGACCAAGGCATCGCCAACGCCATCCTGGTCAAGGTCAACCAGATCGGCACCCTGAGCGAGACGCTTGATGCCGTGCGCATGGCGCAAGGCGCGGGCTATGCCGCGGTGATGTCGCACCGCTCCGGCGAGACCGAGGACGCCACCATCGCCGACCTCGCCGTCGCCACCAATTGCGGGCAGATCAAGACGGGGTCGCTGGCGCGGTCCGACCGTGTTGCTAAATACAACCAGCTCCTCCGCATCGAGGAGGAGATCGGGACTGCCGCCCGCTATGCCGGTCGGTCGGTGCTAAATCGCCGCCGCTAACCCGCGCTTAACCGTCCCGGCCCGATGCTGCGGCGTCCGGCCAACCACGATTGGCGCGGTCGACCTATCTTGCGGGCCTGAGGGAAATGCGTCTTCGATCCTTGATCTTTCCGCTGCTCGCCTGTGGCGCCGGCGGCTATTTCGCCTATCACCTCGAAATCGGCGATCACGGGCTCGAGGCACGCACCGATCTCGAGCGCCGCAAGCACGTGCTCGAGGGCGAGCTCGCGGGGCTCAAGGAAGTGGGGCAGCGCTTGGAGCGGGACGTGGCGCTGCTTAGGCCGGAAAGCCTCGACCCCGACATGCTGGACGAGCGCGCCCGCGCCATTCTGAACCTCGCCGGTCCCGACGACCTCATCATGCTGAAACGCCGGCCGCCCACGGAGCCGACCGGCGCGCTGCCAAAGCGCTGACGGATCCTGACCCCGGCGAAAGCCGGAGTTCTGCTCGATCCGTCACCTCCGTCATCCCGACCAAGGCCAGAATCTATCGGAAAATCATACCCTTATTATGCCCGATAGCGGCTTCCGCGAGCATGACGAGAAAGCGGCAGCTCTCTCCATTTCATCAAGAGCAATTGGGCCAAGTGATGAGATCGCCGTGGCTTTCGGGCCAATCCCAACTCGTGTAGCGTTGCGCGAGGAATGCGAGGAGCGAAGTTTTGACCACGCCTGCAAATGGGGCCGAGCCCATGCCAGCCCCAGACGCCACGCCATCCATCGTCCCGTCCGAGGCGCTGCAATCCGCGCTCTCGGTGGAACACGGAAGCGCGCCAAGCCTCACACCCGAACAGGAACTCCACGCCTATCGCCAGATGCTGCTCATCCGGAGATTCGAGGAGAAGGCGGGGCAGCTTTACGGCATGGGGCTGATCGGCGGCTTCTGCCATCTCTATATCGGCCAGGAGGCCGTCGTCACCGGCATGCAGATGGCGCGCAAGGACGGCGACCAGGTTATCACCGCCTATCGCGACCACGGCCATATGCTGTCGAGCGGCATGGACCCCAAAGGCGTGATGGCGGAACTGACCGGGCGCCACCACGGCTATTCCAAGGGCAAGGGCGGTTCCATGCACATGTTCTCCGTGGCCAAGAATTTCTATGGCGGCCACGGCATCGTCGGCGCGCCGGCACCGCTCGGCACCGGGCTCGCCTTCGCCAACAAGTATCGGGGCAATGATCGCGTCTGCCTCACTTTTTTCGGCGAGGGCGCGACCAACCAGGGCCAGGTCTATGAAAGCTTCAATATGGCCTCGCTGTGGAAGCTCCCGGTGGTTTATGTGATCGAGAACAACCACTACGCCATGGGGACGTCGGTGCATCGGGCGAGCGCCTTGGCCGAGGAGCTTTATCATCGGGGCTCGGTCTTCGGCATTGGGGGCATGCAGGTGGACGGCATGGATGTGCGGGCCGTCAAGGCCGCTGGCGAAGCAGCGATTGCGCGAGTGAGGGGAGGCGCGGGGCCGATGATCCTCGAGATGCGCACCTATCGCTATCGCGGCCATTCCATGTCCGACCCCGCCAAATATCGGAGCCGCGAGGAGGTGCAGGAGATGCGCGCGCATCGCGACCCCATCGAGCTGTTGGGTAAACGCATGCTTGAAGCGGGGATCGTCGACGACGGCCGGCTCAAGCAGATCGACAAGGACATCCGCGCCATCGTGGGCGATGCTGCCGAATTCGCCACCAACGATCCGGAGCCCGATGCGAGCGAGCTCTATACCGATGTGGTCGCTTGACCGACCGCTATTTCAACCGATCCGGACCCGCTGAGCCATACAGACCATGCCGACCGAAATTCTGATGCCGGCGCTCTCTCCCACCATGGACGAGGGCAAGCTCGCCAAATGGCATGTCAAAGAGGGCGACGAGGTCCGCACGGGCGACGTCATTGCCGAGATTGAGACCGACAAGGCGACCATGGAGGTCGAGGCCGTCGACGACGGCACGGTCGGCAAGATCCTGGTGCCCGAGGGCACCGAGCATGTGCCAGTGAATCAACCGATCGCGCTCCTTCTGACGGATGGCGAGGACACCGCCGCAGGGGCCTCATCCTTCGAGACACCGCCTTCGGCCGCTCCTCAGGATGAGGGTTTCGCGTCTCGCCTTAAGGAGGGCGCTCATGCGCCCGTCTCGAAGGTGGAGGCCCGCGATCTCGGCGAGGCGCCGCCGGACATCGAGAAGGCGCCGGCGGGGCCACAAAAGGCGCCGGCCGAGCTGCGCCCTGAAGCGGAGGTCCCTCCCGGCACCGAGATGGTCACCATGACCGTACGGGAGGCGCTCCGCGACGCCATGGCCGAGGAGATGCGCGCCGACGATAGCGTCTTCGTCATGGGCGAAGAGGTTGCTCAATATCAGGGCGCCTATAAGGTGACCCAAGGCCTGCTCGAGGAATTCGGCCCAAGACGCGTGGTCGACACGCCCATCACCGAATATGGCTTCGCCGGGGTTGGCGTCGGCGCGGCATTTGCGGGGCTCCGGCCGATTATCGAGTTCATGACCTGGAACTTCGCCATGCAGGCGATCGACCACATCGTCAACTCCGCCGCCAAGACGCTCTATATGTCCGGCGGCCAGATGCATTGTCCGATCGTGTTCAGAGGCCCGAACGGCGCGGCCTCGCGCGTCGCCGCCCAGCACAGCCAGGATTTCTCCGCCTGGTATGCGGGCGTGCCGGGGCTGAAGGTGATCGCCCCCTATACCGCCGCCGACGCCAAGGGCCTGCTCAAAGCCGCCATCCGCGATCCGAGCCCGGTGGTGTTTCTCGAAAACGAAATTCTGTACGGCCAGAGCTTCGAGGTGCCGAAGCTCGATAACTTCGTCCTGCCAATTGGGAAGGCTCGGATTGCGCGGGAAGGCTCGGACGTCACCATCGTCTCCTTTTCCCGGGGCATGGCCTATGCGCTCGAAGCCGCCAAGCGCCTGGCCCAAGAGGGGATCGAGGCGGAAATCATCGATCTCCGGACGCTTCGTCCGCTCGACATCGAGACGGTGGTCGCCTCGGTGAGGAAAACCAACCGCATCGTCACCGTCGAGGAGGCCTGGCCGGTCTGCTCCGTGGGCACGGAGATTTGCGCGGCCATCGCCACGGACGCCTTCGACCATCTCGATGCGCCGCCCATGAAGATCACCGGCGCCAACGTGCCGATGCCATACGCCGCTAATCTCGAGAAGCTCGCGCTGCCGTCGGTGGAGCAGGTGATCGCTGGCGTTAAATCCGTCTGCTACCGGGAGTGAGGCGCATGAACGAAGCGCCGATGGGCTGGAAGAGCGGCGGGTGTCACTGCGGGGCGGTGCGCTACGAGCGTGCTGGAGCTGGA
>Ga0315295_10000810_pt1 | contig 26550 bp, 22 predicted proteins | sample YL17G14_0_MG_FD_204453 | JGI IMG/M metagenome (GOLD analysis project Ga0315295, IMG submission 204453) | Sediment microbial communities from Yellowstone Lake, YNP, Wyoming, USA - YL17G14_0 | ecosystem: Environmental > Aquatic > Freshwater > Lake > Sediment | place: USA: Wyoming | collected... | reverse complement strand
ATGAATCGCTTCCGGCGCATCCTCATACGCTGGGAGAAGAAACCGGAAAACTATCTGGGTTTGCTTCATCTGGTTTGTGCTCTCATTACCTACCGTGCCACAGGTCTACTGGGATAAGCTCTAAGAGCAGGTCCGACGAGTCAGACAGGTCAGACCTAATTTTTGTGTCTTCGTGGCCAAAGAATCTCTTTGGCAGGCAAGTCTAAGAAATGAACTAACGAGCAAATATGATGACGACCCAGATTTATGATAGAGCTTTCAGACCTGCCTGTGTTTCCTTGTTTTCCATAAGGGCGCAAACTGTACGCGCAAAACTTCCCTCAACAGAAAAACCCAAGCCAAACTGAAAAAGAACCCTACGGCAGGCGGGTTAGTAAGATATGAAAAAGAAATCAAATTATGATAACAACCGTAATTATAATGTCCCTTGAACCTGCCTATCTCTACATATAATTATATCGCAAGTTTTGCTTTTGTGTTCAAAAAATTTCGTCAAATTTTTCCACTTTTATTTTCGGCCGGCTTATTAACGGGCCAGGGCTGGACGCCGCATCGGGCGGCCCAGGACTCATACAATGCCTTCAACTGCTCGACTTTTTCCGGGTATTTCCCCGCCAGGTTGTTCAGCTCCGTCCGGTCGGCTTCGAGGTCGTACAACTCCCAGCCGCCGGGATGCCTGGAAACCAGCTTCCATTTGCCCTGGCGGACGGCGCGGTTGCCCTCGTGCTCCCAGTAAATCGCTTCGCGTTCGATGGGTTTGTTCTCAAAGGCCAGCTGCAGGCTCTTACCCTCCATCGGTGTTATCCTGTTGCCCTTATATTCGACAGGGTACTTTGCCTGTGCGACATCAACGCATGTCGCCATAATGTCAATCAGATGCCCCGGCTGATGGCGAAGCTCGCCGCGTGCTTCGATACACACCGGCCAGTGGGCTATCAAGGGTGTGGAAATGCCGCCCTCATGGACCCAGTGCTTGTAAAGGCGGAACGGCGTATTACTGGCATTGGCCCACGGCTTGCCATAGGCGATATAGGTATCGGCCGGGCCCGGCATCACGCCATGGCCCGTATGGACCGGGCGGCCGTCGCGCGTGACGGCCGGTTGCATCCTGGTTTGCAGCTCATCCTTGCCCATAGGTTTGAGAACAGCCGGCTCCGAGGGGTCGGGCTTGACCGGGCCGGTACTGCCGTATTCCTCGGCACAGCCGCCGTTGTCGGCCAGAAAGAGAATCAAGGTATTCTCGAAGCGGCCGGTCTTTTTCAACTCCGAAACGATTCGTCCGACGCCCTGGTCGAGGCGGTCAACCATCGCCGCATAGACCTCCATGCGGCGCTGATACCATTCTTTGTCTTGCGCTTCCTCCCATGGCGGAACGCTTGAATCACGAGGCGTAATTTCCCACTTTTTCTCGACGATGCCCATCTCGATCATTCGCTTGTGCCGCTCTGCCCGCAACGCATCCCAGCCTGCGCCGTAGCGGCCTTTGTACTTGTCAATATCCCGCGGCAGCGCGTGCATAGGCCAGTGCGGCGCCGTAAAGGCAGCATACATAAAGAACGGATTGTCCGAGTTATGCTCACGAACAAACTTGATTGCGTTATCGCTGATGGCATCGGTGTAATAGAAGTCATCGCCAGGCGGAATCTGCGTGTTGTCGCGAGTCAGCGAGTTGGGATCGTAGTAGCTGCCCGCCCCGTGGATCGTCCCGAAGAAGCGGTCGAAGCCGCGCTGGCACGGCCAATTGTGCTTGTCGCCGTCCGGCTTGATGGATTTGGTCACGTGCCACTTGCCCGCCATATACGTGCTGTAGCCGGCCTGCTTGAGCACTTCGGCGATAGTCACGCAGCGATCATTCAGCTCGCCGCGATAGCTCTCATAGCCCTTGTCCTCCATCATGTGCCCGACGCCGGCCTGATGCGGATAAAGACCGGTCATCAGCGAAGCCCTCGTCGGACAGCAGCGGGCGGTGTTATAGAATTGCGTAAAGCGCAGCCCACCGGCGGCCAGCGCGTCCAGGTTGGGCGTACGGATTTCGCCGCCATAGCAGCCGATATCCGAATATCCCATATCATCCGCCATAATCAGCACGATGTTGGGGCGCTTGTTCTGGCCGACAAGTGACCGAGGGACACTTGCGCAGCCTGGCAGCGTCAACGCCGCCATACCCGCTCCTACAACCTTCATAAAGTCACGACGTGAATACTCATTCATCATTCCACGGCCCCTTCTATAAAGCTTTTTAATCTCGAGACGGATGCGGCACCGGCGTAGATTCTTTCTGCCAGTCCAGCTTTTGTTTCACTTTGCGAATGGCGATTCTGCGCTCCTCGCTCTGGTATCGCTTTTCCTCCAGCTCGGCGTGGTTCTCCCAGCCTTCCAGCACACGCGTCTCAAGTTCTTCACGTATTTGTTTGGATGCAGGATCATTCGCGAGGTTGTTCCATTCATTCGGGTCTTTGGATAAATTGAACAGCTCCGGCTCGTAGCCGGGAACGTAGGTCATCTTATGCCGGCCCCGCCGAATCATGCGCCAGCCGCGCCACACGCCTTCGCCATAGTTTTCCATAATCGCCTGGCCGGGCTGGGAGCTGCGCTTGCCCATAACCAGGTCGGACATGTCCCGGCCGTCACTGCGCGGGTAGATAGGCTCAATCCCGGCCAGACGGCACAACGTCGGGCCCAAATCCAGCAGACTGATCGGCTCGGAAATGCGCTGCGCCGGGATGCCCGGACCCGTTATGATAAACGGCACCCGGCTTGACCACTCGTACGCGGTATTCTTGAACCATAAGCCGTGCTCGCCAAGCATATCCCCATGATCGGTCGTGAATACCACGATGGTATTTTCAGCCATCTTCAGCTCGCCCAATAGCGCGACAATCCGCGCCAGGTAATCGTCGATCATCGTCGTGCGAGCCAGATTCGCATGACGAGCCTTGCGGCAAACTTCATCCGGAACCAGCTTGTCAAACTTGCCGTGCCGGCGCACCCATTTGACGTGCTCGTGCTCGCGCTTCTGGTAGTCCTCGGGAATATCCGGAAGATCGATATCCGCATCGGAGTAAAGATCCCAGTATGTTTTCGGCGCCTTGTACGGATGATGAGGCCCCGTGAACGACACGATGAGCATAAACGGATCGTTTTTACTTTTTCGCGCTATGCGTTTGAGCCCGTATTCGGTCCGGAAGAGCACCTCTTTGTCGTAATCCATATCGGGGGTATATCCCATCCCGGCCTCAAGGACCCGGTCGATGTTCTGTCCATCGTTGATTGCCACTTGCTTGCGATTGCTTCGCGTCCAGTCGAAGGTCGCCGGATAGATATCCTGCGTCCAGCGTTCATCCAGGCCATGCAACTGGTCCGGGCCGACAAAGTGCATCTTGCCGCACGCAATCGTCCGGTAGCCGGCGGCGCTGAAGCTGTGGGCGAAGGTCGGTAGGTCACACTGCAGAGGAGCAGCGTTGTCCCACACCTCATGGTTGTGCACGTGCAAACTGGTCATCATGGACGCCCTGGAAGGGGCGCAAATGGGACTGGGGCAATAGGCCGCATCGAAAACGGCGCCGCCGCCGGCCAGCGCGTTGATCGTCGAGGTTTTGACGCTGCGATGCCCGTAGCAGCCGCACATAAATGGCGAAAGCTGGTCGGCCATCAGAATAATCACGTTTGGGCCGCGCTTGCTGGGTTTGGGAAAGCTCGCAATAGAAGCCTCCACGGATTTCTCGTCGGGTCTGAACCGCCAATCGGTTATCTGCGCCGAAACGGTTCGTGGGAAGGCCATAGCCAGACCTCCCAGCCCGAGGGCACCCCCGGTGAGTTTCAACAAATCACGACGCGTGGAACGGTGTAAATTCATGATCATTTCTCCCTGAGGATCAGTTTTTCTTGATACGTTTAGCCAATTGATCTTCACCGGGGACCAGGTTCGCCTGGTGCAGCGCGACCTCCTGGCGAATATCCGCGATAACCTCCGGGTGGTCTTTGGAAACGTCATATTTCTCGGATGGATCATGGCCGATATGATAGAGCAGAGGCGGATCGTGAGTGACTTCCTTGTCCTTGCCGTAGGCCGACCTCGTAAAGAAATGGGCCTTGTACGGACCTTTGCGGACGGCGTAGAGTTTCGTGCCCCGGTAATAAAACATCGTGTTTCGCGGGCTGGGCCCAGTTCCGAACAAGGCCGGCGATAAATCCAAACCATCCACGACGCGATCCGTGGGCACTTCGGCGCCGGCTAAGGTCAGAATCGTCGTGTACAAGTCCATCGTGGCGCCCATATCGTTCACGACGCCGGGCTTGATTCTGCCGGGCCACCACATGACACAAGGCTCGCGCATCCCGCCTTCGAACGTGCAACCCTTGCCCTCTCGAAGCAGGCCCGCAGAGCCGCCGTGCTCATTGAAGGTCAGCCAGGGCCCATTATCGGAGGTGAAGACGACGAACGTGTCCTGGGCCAGGTCTTCGCGCCGCAGGGTCGTGAGGATTTGTCCGACGCCCGAGTCGATCTCCTCAACGATGTCGCCGTATAAGCCTCGCAGGCTTCTGTCTTTGAAGCTTTTTGAAACAAACAACGGCACGTGAGGCAGATTGTGCGCCAAATAAAGAAAGAATGGCCTATCCTTGTTCTTCCGGATAAACTTGACCGCCTCCTCGGTATAGCGATTGGTGATGGTGTTCTGGTCGGCGGGGCGCTCGATGATTTCCTCATTTCGCATCAGAGGAACGTTGAAGTACTCGACTTTAGGCTCAAGCAAAGCCTGCCGTCCTTCGCCGCCGACCCGGTCCATATCGTTACTGTACGGGATGCCGAAGTAGGAATCGAAGCCATTGTTGGTCGGCAAGTATTGCGGAAGATGTCCCAGATGCCATTTTCCGACACAGGCGGTGACATAGCCTTTGGTTTTGAGCGCCTCGGCCATGGTGACTTCACTTTGCGGTAGCCCACCCGCCGAATCCGGGAATAGCACGCGCCGATTGTCGTCGCACATACCGCTGCGAATGGGAAGCCTGCCCGTCAGGAGCGCGGCGCGGCTCGGCGTACAAACTGAGGCGCCGACGTAGAAATTTGTCCACTTCTGACCTTCGGCGGCCATTTGATCCACGTTGGGCGTCCGGATCGTCGGATGGCCGAAGCAGCCCAGGTCGCCATAGCCCAAGTCGTCGCAGAAGATGATAATAAAGTTTGGCTTTTTCGAGGATGGCAGGGTGGCTCGGCCATCCCCAAAGCCTTTGGCTTTGAGGCTGCCACCCATTGGCAGGGCGAGAGCTCCGGCACCCAGACCCAGGATTTTGATGAATTGGCGTCGGCTCATTGGAGGTTTCATAAAAGGATTCCTTAACTGACTTTTTACGTACTCAAGTTGTCACTCTACAGTATAATATCGAGCCGAGAATGGCCTTGCAAGCGCACGCTCTGAGCAATACCTTCCGGCCAGACGAACGTGTCATGTATAAGGATTCTTTGCCGTGAACCGAACAATGGTCGTTTCACTGGACGCCGCACAACACATCGACGAAGCGCTCGTCGGGCCAAAAGCTATGAGTCTCATCCGCCTTCGCCGAATCGGCCTTGCCGTTCCTCGCGGATTCTGCGTCGCTGCGACTGTTTTCCAAGAGCATTTGAAGCGAAATAACCTCGTTGATTTCACGAAAGCAACTGTTGCTGAGCTCGCCAAAGCTGACTTGCACGCTAAAGAGGCCATTTTGGTAAATCTGCGAGCAGCTATCATTAAACCCGCTCTGGTCGAGGACGCTCAGCGTGAAGTAGAAACGCACTATCGCGCGCTGGCCGCTCGCCATGTCGCGGTTCGTTCATCAGGCACAGCCGAAGACCTGCCGGGACATTCCTTCGCCGGGCAGTACGACACGTATCTGGGTGTGGCGGATTCGGCCGGCTGCATCGAGGCAATCAAGAAATGCTGGGCGTCGCTGTGGACGCTGCGCGCTTATGAATACCGGGAAAAGAACGGCTTCGACCATTTAAAAATCGGTATGGCCGTCATCATTCAAACACTGATCGCCGCCGATGTCTCCGGCGTAATCTTTACCGCCGATCCCCTAACAGGCGGACGCGGCAGAATAATTATCGAGGCCTGCTTTGGCCTGGGAGAAGCACTGGTCAGCGGCAAAGTGACGCCCGACAGATTCATCGTTGGCAACAGCAGTTATAAAATATTCTCACGCATAATATCAGAGAAAAAGATCGAGCGCACACTTGCCGAAACTGGTTTGATTGAAGAGCATGCTATCCCGCGGGAAAGATCATCTGTCTGCTGCCTGGACAACGGACAGATAAAGAAACTGGCGAAACTTGCGAAAAAAATCGAGACCCAATTCGGTTGTCCACAGGACATCGAATGGTCGATACACAAAGGAAAAATCTTCTTCCTCCAATCCAGGCCCATCACAGCTTTGCCGCCCGAGAAGTCATGGGAGGAACGCCAGATTTGGTGCTGTAATCCCGCCAAAGAAGTCATGCCGGATGTGGTGACGCCGATGACTCTGTCGGTCATTGATACGCTGTTGGCAGACTTCATAGACCCTATCTTCCGCGTGCTTTGCATGGACCGCGGCGAGCATCCTATTTACGGCCTTGTCGCCGGGCGAATTTACTTCAATGCGAACATCTGGGGCGCCGTGTTCCGGGACCTGCCCGGCACCGGAGGTCTCGATTTCATGAAACTGGCGGGCGGCCACAAAGGCTTACAGAAAGTCATCGACAGGCTGCGAAACGCCGACGACGAAGACCTGCCGGACATGAGATTCAAGCGGTACAAATTCTTTCTGAAAATCCCCCTTATTATTTTAGGCGCGCTTTGCAACACTCCCCACAAGGGTCGGCGCATTCTTGCAAAGGCGGCCGTTGAGACTGAAGAATGGCTCCGCCCGAATCCGGCAGGCATGACAACTGAAGAAATAGCGGCCTGGTGCCAGGAGATTATGACGAAACTCAGCGAACGACTGGGCCTGGTACTATACCTGTTCAGTGCCTTAGGAGCGCTCCCGTTTCTCGAAATCGTATGCAGGAGGTGGCTGCCGGACGGCGACACAAAGGCGGGAAAACTCCTGTCGGGTATTGGCGGTATGGTCGATGCGACGGCGGGTCTGGATATTTGGCGATTGGCCGCTGCGGCCAACTCAGATAATCACGTCAGGGATTGCATACTTTCCAAAGATGATTGGAACACGATTGAAGGCAAACTCTCCCAGACGGAGTCCGGCAGGGAATTTCTGGCCCACTGGAGCCGGTTCATGCTTCGGCACGGCCACCATTGCCGGGGTGAATTAGAGCTCTACAACAAACGCTGGAGCGAGACGCCGGATTATATCCTGAAGTTCGTACGCAGCCATATCACTCAGATGGACAAAATAGACCCGGTTCAAAGCTTCGCCACGACGGCAAGGCAGCGCCAAGAGTTGGAACAGCAGTGTAGCCGGCAGCTTAAGAACCCAATAAAACGGACGATATTCAATCATCTCCTTGCCCGTGCCCAGCACGGCTCGGTCTTTCGTGAGAACATCAAGAGCGAAGTCATAAAACTGCTGACGGCGATGCGAAAGCTGGTCATCGAGCTTGGCAAAAGGCTCGCAGACACAGGTGTGTTTGAGAAAGCCGACGATGTCTTTTTCCTGAGACGGGAAGAAATTGCACCTGTTGTGAATGGTAAGGAGCAGTTTGACATCCGCCAAGCCGTTGCCTCCCGGCGGGCTGAGTATGACAAGAACAGCTCAGTAATCCCGCCCGACGTCGTTTTTGGAAAATTCGACCCGGACAATTACATCCCTGATACCGAGGACGAGCAAACAAAGGTACTGAGCGGCCTCGGCGTCAGCCCCGGCAGAGCCACAGGCAAGGCACGGGTGATTCTGCGAGCCGACAGCGACCAGCAGCTCCTGGCCGGTGAGATTCTGGTAGCGCCGTTCACCGATCCCGGCTGGACTCCGTATTTTGTCCCCGCCGCCGCCATCGTTATGGATGAGGGTGGAGTGATATCACACGGCAGTATCGTGGCCAGAGAGTACGGCATCCCGGCGGTAGTCAACGTGGGCAATGGAACCAGGATCATCAAGACAGGCCAAACCATTCAGGTGGACGGCGATCTCGGCGTGGTCACTCTGCTCTAAAAGCCGGCGCCCGCCGGACTACCTGAGCAGCCACTGATGAACAAAAGCGGCGACGAGCCAGACCGCAAAGCTCGCACAGAGCACGACCCCCAGCGGCAGACGTTTGTGGAAACACACAAACGCCATCAAGAAGAACAAAATAGTCGGCACAATACCCCACAGCACACCTTTGGTATAAGCGGTCATCAAGGCGAAATCGCCGGGATGATCCAGATACAGCCAGATAAGCACGATCAGGCCCGTCAGGGGCATCACGGCAATCAGACCCGCCAGAGTCGGCATTTTGCGAGCGACCGCTGCACAGAAACTGATAACGCACACAATAACCAATAGCCTGATTGCGAATCTCATGTGGGACTGTATCCCCCCATTTGTTCATTTGAAGAACCGGATCGTCAGCGGATAGCGATAATGTTCGCCCCGGTTGGCCCGGACCGCCGCAATGAGCACGAAGATCAAATCAACCAGACTCACTACGCAGAAGATGACCGGTATCAGCCGTATTCCAACAAGACTCACGAAGCACACGATGGCGCCTACAGTGCCATAAAGGAGCATCGAGAGTTGGAAGTTTACGGCTCGCCTTCCCTGTTCGGCAACGAATGGAAATTCCTCCCCTTTCAACTGCCAAATGACCAACGGCGCCACGGCGCTGCCGATGACGGGCAGAATGGGCGAGAGCCCGGCAAGCCCCGCCAGATGGCAAACCATCGCCCATACGCGGGCTTCTTTTTCTATTTCTCCGGTTACCCAGTTCGAGTGCATATCGTCACCCTCTCTGGAACCGACGCGCTGCCCCAACGGCGAAACGTCGGAATGGCCGGCCTTTTCGTCGGCTTCTGTCATGACCCCGCTCCTTTCGGATTGCGCCGGCCGGGGGAACCATCCGGCGCAGGCTCTATTTGATGAATCGGATGGTCAACGGATAGCGATAGTGCACGCCGTCGTTGGCCTTGACCGCGGCAATCAGCAGAAAAACCACGTCAAAGATACCCACGGCCGGCAGCAGTACAAGGCCGATGCACATAAAACACAGAAGGGCCGCCCCAAGCGCGTATAGAATTATTGAAATCTGGAAGTTCACGGCCTCTTTGCCCTGATCATCGACGAAGGCGAAATCATCTTTTTTTATCTGCCAGATGATCAGCGGCGCGATGATACCGCCAAGAATCGGCGCCACAGGCAGAAAGGCGGCGAGTCCTGCCAGATGACAGAACATCGCCCACATACGGGCATCCCTGTTGGTCTCTTTTCCGATTCCCGGCTGCTCAACTCCGGCACTTTGCCCGGTGGAGGTCGCGCTCTGCGGCGCTTCGGCCGGTCTGGGAATTTCGTTTGTTTCCGCCATGATTCAGCTCCCTTCAATTCAGCTTTCTCTGCATTTTCTTACCGGCCGTCATTGTAATTGAAGGCCGGCCGAAGAAGCAAGGACAAAATCTGGCGCCCCACTCGACTTTGGGATGAGTCGGCGGGCTATTGCCCGCCTGCGTAACGGCGCGGTCCGGCGCTGCTGACGTCAATGGGTTCTATGCCGAGCTTCAGCACGGCAGAATCGGCTGCAAAACGCACGCGGCCTTTTTCAAACTCGACCAGGAGCGGGTCAACCAGCAGATTCTCCCCGCCGGATTCAAGCGTGTAGCTGCCTGTCTTGTTGTATTGTTCAAGCTTGTAACACTCCACGGCGCCTTCCGCGCTGAACAGCACGTTGTTCCGAAACGCCGTCATTGCATCCGGATTCTCAAATACAATCTTGTTTTGGGCCCAGATGACGTTTTTTTCGAAGATGTAGCCGGACGATCTGGGGAAAGTAAGCCTGCCGTCCTGATCGCTGACAAAGACGTTGTTGCGGATGGTATTTTTGAGGGCCATGTGGTTGTGGGAAGGCCGAACGACGCCGACCGAAAGGTTTCCCTCGACGAGGCAGTTTTCAGACCGTTCATCGAGATAATAGGCCGAGGCCCCATAGCCGCCGGTGTCGATAATGTCGCGGATGAAATTGCCACGCAGCACAAGTTCTTTTCAGGCGAAGCAGTAGATGCCGCCCCCATCGTGGAGCTCCGTCATCGCGCGGTAAATCAGATTATTCTCGATCCGGTTTCGCTCTCCGCCGCAATTGATGGCGGTGTAAGTGCAATCGTGGATCTCGTTATGACTGATTCGGCAGTCCTTACCGCCGCCCTGTAAAGCGATCGCGCTGGGATAGGTCAGGCCCACATCGTGGATATGGTTATCGCTCACAACGGCTTGCGTTCCACTGCATCTGACACCGCAGGCGCCGGTGTGATGGACGTGACATCTTTCAATCCGCAGGCCGTCACCCGAGGCCTTGATTCCCTGGCCGCCGGCGTTGGCGACTTCCAGCCCGAGCAGGCGGCAGTTCTCACCGAAGGATACGCAAATCGCACCGTCGAATTTGCCCGCCCCGAAACCGCCCGCTTCGAGCGGCGTGGTAGTGACCGAGAGCCTCAGGCCGCGAATGGTTATGTCCCTGGCCGGACTTTTCTTGGTGCCCGCAATGCGAATGATCGATTCGATGGTCGGGGCAATGACCTGGGCCTGATCCATGTCCTCGCCGGGCAGGGGCCAATAGACCAGCTTGCCGGCGGTGCGGTCGAGATACCACTGCCCCGGCTGCGTTAATCCTTCCCGCACGTTCCAGATGACGTATTTGTTGACCCCGAACGCTCCGGGCGGATGACCCGACGGGCTCGCAAAGGTCAAGGTTTGCGATTCGGCATCCATCGCAGCCAATCCGACCAGCGATTCATCCCACATGTGGTAGATGTTAATCTCCGCGTTGTTGACATCCAGCCAGGGACCGATATCCTCGGTGCGGTATTTCAACGTGGTTAACTCCTCGTTCGTCGGCTTTCGCTTCCAGCCGCCGCCGGTGCTGCTCATCCAGGGCACGTCGAATTTGCTGAGGTGCTCGAAGAAGCCCTTCTGAGGCAGGCGAGCACGCGGGCAAAAACGCCCGTTCACAATCAACGCCCGAAAGTCCCATGTCCTGTCCTTGACGCCGGGCAGCTCGGCCGAATAGAGCTTCTCGCCCTCCTTTTTCCACCCGACTACTTTCCTTCCGCCATAGAGACGAACATCCGCCCCGGGCGCTGACTCTATCGTAAGGCCGCTGTCTGCCGCATCCAGTGCGAGCGGTTCGGTAAAGAAGTATTGTCCCGCCTGTACGACGATTCTTTGAGATTGTCCGGCATCCTGCTTTCGAGCTGCGCGACAAGCGGCGTGAAGGGTGGCGAAGGGACCATCCGTACGGTCGGCATTGGGCTTCTGCCACCGCCCCGACCAGGAATCGTTGCCGTCTGCCGCAACAAACAATGGCTCGGTTCGGGCATTGATTCCCTGAGCAGGTGTGAATAGACAACCAACAATGAATACAGGCGCGACCATTTGGAAAATATATCGTGTCTTCATCAGATCTTCTCCGCTTGAGATTGTGGTGTCCGGGTTGGCTCAGCACTTTCCTTTTCGCCTACCACGATTGTCTCGGTCGCGCTCAACAGTCTGTAGCGAATTCCCCGCCAGTAGACGGTTCTGCCGAAGGCCGAGGAGACAATCAAAAGCAACATGAGTATCGACCAGAGCCAAAAGCCGAGCACGTCGGCGGCGCAGGCGGCCTTCATCTGATTTATGACTTTCGATTTATGATTTACGATTGGTGCGCTGCCCTCGGTGCAGCCGCAATCGAAAATCGTACATCGTAAATCCAAAATCCTGTGGGCCATTTTCTGGCGGAGTATCGCACGAAGCAATTGACTGAGAAAGAACACAACCGCCACGGCCGCCAAAACAGCGGGGAATCTCGAATCCCGAATCTCGAATCTCGAATTTGCCAGCCAGACCGCCAGGCCCGCTGCACCCCATACGCCTAAGACCCCATACAGACTGCTGAACAAACCGAACCACCACGTCTTCGGGGCGCTCACGCGGGTAATCAGGAACTGCCGGCGACCAAATTCAAAGAGCTCCCGCCATTTGGTTGCCTCGTATGAAGCCACCAGGCACGCGGGAACAAAGATGACTTTCATCCCGGCTTTCTTGACGGCACAACTGAGAGACAGATCATCGCTCAAGGTTGTTTGCCAGAGTTTATCGAGTTCGAGCCTGCGAAAAACCTCCACCCGGATCGCCATCGATCCGCCCCAGGCCTGATTGAAATGCGTGTTACCGAGCAACTGGGCGACCTTGGCATTCAGGGCCGAGAGAGCCAGGCTGGCCAGATTGTTCTTTTCCGGGACGAACCACCGGTAACCGCTGGCGGCCCCGTTTTTCCCCTTTCGAAGAGGATAGACCAAGTGACTGAGCCAGTTGCTGCGGACGCAGATGTCCGAATCGGCAAATGCCAGAACGTCGATACCCTCACCGACTTTCTGGTAGCAGTACAGAAGATTATGTATCTTTTGGCTGCATGAGCAACCCTGACCGGCAACGAATATTTGCACGTCCTGAACTTTTGAGCGGCTCTGAAGCTGATTCTTCAGCTCATGCAGCTCGCTGTAGGCGGGGTCCGACTCATCGGCGACCACGAACCAGAGCAGATAATTGTCATAGTCCAGCTCGAAGAAAGAGCTGATGTTTTCACGAAACGCCGAATCCAGACCTTTGCACGGGACAATCAGCACCGTTCGCGGCCGATACCACGAACGCTCTTTCCTGTACTTCTTGAGGGAGTAGCGATAGTTGTTATATGTCTGAAGCAGGAAGAGCAGTTGTGAGACAATCGCCGCCAGAGCAATGTAGTAGTACCAGTCCATTCCTGTCTCTTACATCCCGGGTTTTGGTCGAACGGTACGTCACGCCACGGAGGCCAGAGGCACGATTGATTCGATAAGCCGCTCAACCGTATACGACTTCGCCGGGTCGATCGAGAGCAGACAGCCGTGATCGTGATTCGAAGCAAGAATAATCAGATTCCTGCCCGCCCGGCTCCATCCCTGCTCCTGCGGCTGATGACCCAGCACGAAGATATCACTATCCAGCAGTTCGGCCATTTTGTCAAGCAGGCCCTGGCTGTGTTTCCGGCCCCACGTCAGGAGATAAGCCGAACCCGGCCTGACCACGTCGTTGACCTTCAGCGGCCTGCGCAGAATTCCTGGGTCGAACTTTTCGGTGAAACGGTCGCCCGGCAGCGAATGAGACATCCATATTCTGTTGTCACATCGGACCGCCAATGGCTGGGAAAACAGAAACTGTCTCACGGCCAGCTCAACCTCGCCGGCGCCCTGGCGGAATTCCCGTTCCAGTGCCGCGTGCATGGCCCGGTTCATCTCCCGGCCTTCCTTCATTACCTCGCTGTTGTTGATGAAGGCGGTATCATGGTTGCCCATGATCACGTGTACCCGGTCGGGAAAGTTTACTTTATAGCGGACAACATCGAACAGCAGCCGATAGGACAGGCAGCCTCCTTCCGAATCCTCGGGGCCTCCGTGTATGATTTCCTGGAGAATGACGTGTCTGTCGGGATTGTCAGCTAAATCGGCAAAGGTGACGATCCGTTCGAAATTCCGGCGATGGCCGTGCAGGTCGCCCGTCACAATCACATCACCACCGGCGGGTAAACAAATCAGATTACCGCGTCGAAACTTGTCCGCGCCGTTGGCTTCCGTGCCCTGCTTCAGCAAGTCAATTACTGTTTGCGGCATTTTTATTCGTCTTGATTTTGCCCCCGAATATGCTGTGCACCATCAGGTCCAGCCTTGATATGACCGTCATCATGTTGGACGGTCGATTTACGGGGTCATCCTCAATGCAATCCATGACGAGTTTTGAGATTCCGGTCGGTAATTGTTTTTTCAATTCGTGAGGTGCCCGGCGCGGCACTGAGACGGGCAGGCCAAACTTATTCTTTTTGGGTATCAGGGTCGGGGCATGCTTGCCGGTCAGGGCCCAGTACATCGTCGCGCCGAGGTTGAAGATGTCGGTCTTGGGACTGAGCGGCTTGCGTTTGACCTGTTCGGGGGCAATGTAGTCCGGCGTGCCCTGGATTCTCGATTTGACCGTCCCGATCTTGCAGCTCTGACCGAGGTCTATGATTTTGATCGGGCCGGCCTTGCTGATCAGGATGTTGTTGGGTTTTATGTCGCAGTGGACGAATCCATGCTGGTGCATCGCGTTCAGGCCGGTTGCCACCATCCGGAATACAAGCAATACGTCACCCAAGCTCAGCGCAGGGCCATCTTCAAGACTCGTGCCGTCGAAGTATTCCATCGAAAGAAACATCTCTCTGACCCGGAACATACTGCGTATTTTCCGCAGCTCGAAGCATTTTCGGACATAGGGGTGATCCACGGCCCGAGCCACTTTGTACTCGGTTTCCATCTGCTCAAAGACTCGTGAATCTTCCGGCTTTTCATAAATGACCCGTTTCAGGGCCACTTGAGTCCCATTTTCTTCGTCTGAGGCCAGGTAAATGGTGCTCCGAGCGCCGGTTCCGATGCGCTTGAGTATAGTGAAACCTCCAACATCGAGTATGTCTTTACCCATTTTTATTGGCGATAATCCAGGATTTAACTATAACAAATATAAGACCTTACGCCCCTTAGATGCGCCAGAGGGGCGTCTTGTTCGGTTATTTCGCCCGTTTGACGGTTGAATCGCTGCTTGTATCGGACGCGGAACGACCCAAAATCTCAACGACTTTCCTTCAAAACAGCCTAAAAAACACAAAAACCATCCTTATATCGAACGCCAAACCGACTCACTTGAATTTGGCAAAACCAGTAGTATACAACAGAATCGCACTCTCATCCAGTATCAGGCCGATTTTTCGCACTGCCGGCAAAAAAAGAAGCCCTTGACAAAATCACTTGAATTGGGATAATGCTTTCAAGTGAATCGGACGAAGATGGTTCTTGTGGCGCAAGATGCCGATATCTGTGCCGTTTCATCGGGATTCCCCGATAGCTCAACTGGTAGAGCGAGCGGCTGTTAACCGCTAGGTCGTAGGTTCGAACCCTACTCGGGGAGATAGAAACAAAACCACGAACCCGCTGAGATTCGTCGGTGAACCATAAAATCAGGGGAAACGGGAGGCAATGGGAGTCCCGCTTCCCCCGTTTTGTTTGAGGCAGTAAGGGCCAGTCATTTGCACACGCAGTCCGTCGAGCAATGGATGCACGACCATACCTTCGGCCAAGAGAGAAAAAAAACCGCTGAGCGTCGCACGTTCATCGTCATCATCATCACGGCTTTGACGATGACCGTCGAGGTCGCGGCGGGGATTGCCTTTGGCTCCATGGCGCTTCTGGCGGACGGGCTTCACATGGGTAGCCACGCCTCGGCGCTGGCCGTTTCCGCATTCGCTTACCTTTACACCCGCCGCCACGCACGAGATGCGAGGTTCAACTTCGGCACGGGCAAGGTGAATTCGCTGGCGGCTTTCGCCAGTGCCGTGATGCTCGTTCTGTTCGCCCTGGTCATGGCCTCCAAGAGCGTCGAGCGGTTCATATTTCCCGTCGCCATCGAATTTAATCAGGCGATTTTCGTGGCGGTTCTTGGCTTGGTCGTCAATGGCGTGTGCCTCGTCATCCTCGGCGGACACGGCCAGGCGGGCGATAAAGCCAGCCATCACGACCATCCGCCTGCCGAGGATCACAGCAGCGGCCACGATCAGCAGGGCCATCCCCATTCCTTTGCTCACCACCAGTATAAGGACCACAGCCTCTGGGCCGCGTATATCCACGTGCTGGCGGACACACTGACCTCGCTGACGGCAATTTTTGCCCTTGCGGCGGGCAAGTATCTCGGACAGAATTGGCTCGATCCATTCATGGGCGTGGTCGGCGCGGCTCTTGTGGTCGTCTGGTCGTGGCGGTTGCTCCATTCTTCGGCCCGCGTGCTTCTGGATATGCAGGCCCCGCAGGAAGTGAGCGACGGGATCAGGAAAGCCATTGAATCCGAGGGTGACAATAGGATTTCCGACCTGCACGTGTGGTCCGTAGGCCCGGGGATATACGCGGCGGAGATTGCCGTTGTCTCTTCGGAGCCTCTGGAAGCCGAGGGTTACTATAGCCTCCTTCCTAAAAACATCGGAGTGGTGCACGTAACAGTCGAGACGCGGCGGTGCACATCCGCTACCCACGAAATACCCTGATGGCAATTCATAGACTGGAACCTTTTCCGGCAGGCTTCACCGGGTGGCTGTAACGGTGTTGCAAATTGCGCCGGGACGGCGTATAAATGGGGCCGCCATGACGCACGATACAGAGAAACAAATTGAGCAGCTACGGGACGAGATTCGCCGGCACGATTACCTCTATTACGTGCTCAACCAGCCTAAGATCAGCGATCGGCGGTACGATGAGCTCTTTGCCGAGCTCAAGGCGCTGGAACAGGCTAATCCACAGCTTATAACAGCCGATTCGCCCACTCAGCGGGTCTCCGAGCGACCCTTGGAGGGCTTTGCCACAGTCAGGCACGCCGTGCCCATGTTGAGTATGGACAACACCTATAACGCAGATGAGTTGCGGGCGTTCGACGAAAGAATTGCAAAGCTCCTCGGCGGCAGGGATTACGATTATGTGGTCGAGCTGAAAATCGACGGGCTCGCGATAAGCCTTCGCTACGAGCAGGGGCTCTTCGTCACGGCGGCGACACGCGGCAACGGGCAGGTAGGCGACGACGTAACCGCCAACGTGCGAACCATAAAAGCCGTCCCGCTGCGACTGCTGGACGCCGATAAAATCCCCGCCGTCCTCGAAATTCGCGGGGAAGTCTATATGCCCACCAGCGCTTTTGTCGAGCTGAACCGCCTGCGCGCCGAAGCCGGTGAGGCGCCCTTCGCCAATCCGCGAAACGCCGCGGCCGGCTCCCTGAAGCTGCTGGACGCTAGAATTACCGCCTCGCGAAACCTGTCGTTTTTCGCATACGCCACGGGTGAGGTTTCCGAGCCGTTGGCGGAAAATCATTACCAGAGCCTCCAGAGATTCAAAGAATTCGGCTTACCCGTGAATCTCAACATCAATAAAGCTAAAGATATAGACGAGGTAGTCAAAATTTGTTCCGGCTGGAGCGAAAAACGCTCGACGCTGGATTACCAGATTGACGGAATGGTGATAAAGGTCAATCGTTTTGACCAGCGTGACATTTTGGGCGCGACGGGCCGGGCGCCGCGCTGGTGCATCTCTTACAAATTCGCCGCCGAGCAGGCCGAGACCGTCGTCGAATCCATCGACGTTCAGGTCGGCAAAAGCGGCACGCTGACCCCCGTTGCCAATCTGACGCCGGTGCTGCTGGCGGGCACGACCGTCAAGCGGGCAAGCCTCCACAATTTCGACCAGGTCAATCGGCTTGACGTCCGTGCGGGAGACACGGTTGTGATCGAGAAGGCCGGTGAAATTATCCCGCAAGTAGTCGAGGTCAAAAAAGAACGGCGCCCGGCACATACGGTCCCCTTCAAGCCGCCTGAAAAATGCCCCAATTGCGGCGGCGACGTCAAAAAGGATCAGGAAGGCGTCTTCCTTCGCTGCGTCAATCCGCACTGCCTAGGTCGATTGAAGGAACGATTGCGGTACTTTGCCGGCAGGGGGCAAATGGATATCGAACATTTGGGCGAAGCTCTGATTGACCAGTTGGTCGAAGCCGGCCTGGTCAACAACGTCGCGGATATTTACAAGCTCACAAAAGACGCCCTCGTTGAGCTTGAGCGAATGGCCGACAAGAGCGCGCAGAACGTCATCGATTCGATTGAGGCCAGCAAGACTAGACCCCTGTGGCGGTTAATCGCCGGTTTGGGTATCCGCCATATCGGCGTGCAAACCGCACAGGATCTGGCCGAGCACTTCGGCTCGCTGGATGCTCTTATGAACGCAAGCCAGACCGAGCTCGACGCCGTAGAGCAAATCGGTGAAAGAGTTGCCCAAAGCGTGTACGAATTCTTCCATAACGAAAGAAACATCGCCGTCATCGAAGAGCTGATATCGGCCGGCGTTAAACCCCAGTTGCCTAAGAAGGCCAAAGCCAAAGGCAAGCTGGCGGGTAAGACAATCGTCGTCACGGGGACGCTGGAGAACTTCAGCCGGCAGCAGGCCGAGCAGGCGATCAGACAGGCGGGAGCAAAATCATCAGGCAGCGTCAGCAAGAAGACCGATTACGTTCTGGCCGGCGAGAACCCGGGCAGCAAGCTCGACAAAGCCAGGACGCTCGGCGTCGAAATCATAGATGAAAAGCAGTTCATGAAAATGATAAACACAGACGCGCAATGACCGACACAAACAATAATATGGACATGACGTATGTGGATTTGTTATATAAAGAATTGAGTTATGAAGTTCGCGGTGCTACAATCGAAGTGAAAAAACTACGGATCGGGACACAAAGATGTGTTATATCAAAGGGAAACGGAGGCATAGTCCGTGACAGTCAACGGCGAAGTCATTGACAGTCAGCGTTATATGCAGATGGCGCTAAGACTGGCGAAGCGGGGCATCAGCTCCGTCGAGCCGAATCCCGCGGTCGGCGCCATCATCGTCAAGGCCAATCAGATTATCGGCCGGGGCTATCACAAGAGCTTCGGCGGCCCCCACGCGGAAATCAATGCCCTGGAGGATTGCCAGGGTTTGGGTGTAAAGCCCAGCGGCGCCACGATGTATGTCACGCTCGAACCGTGCTGTCATTATGGAAAGACCCCACCCTGCACGGAGGCTCTCATTTCCGCCGGGCTGGCAAAAGTCGTCGTCGCAATGGTCGATCCCTCGGACCACGCCGGCGGTAAAGGCATCGAACAATTGCGCCAGGCGGGCATCGAGGTCCAGACCGGAATCTGTGAGACGGAGGCCAGACTGCTCAACGCCCCCTTTGTCAAATATACCACGACCGGCAGGTGCTGGGTAACACTCAAATGGGCGCAAAGCCTCGATGGCAAACTGAGATGGGCCGAACAGAGCGGCGAACAGAGATGGATTTCGAATGAACTGAGCCGGCGGGATGCGCACAAATTGCGCCGGCGCGCCCAGGCGATACTGGTGGGCATCAATACGGTCATCACCGACGATCCGCTATTGACGGCGCGTCCGGCGCGCGGCAGGAAGGCCACGAGAATCGTCATGGACAGCTTTCTTAGAATTCCGCTGAGCTGCCAACTGCTTGCCACGACCCAGAGCAACCCTGTCATCGTGTTCACCAACCAGCGTGCCATCGAGACCAATCCCCGGGCGGCCGAGGAGATTACCAGGAAGGGAGCCGAGCTGGTCGGCTATCCGGACATGCACGGACGCTCCAATCTGTATTTCCTGCTCGATGAGCTGAGCCGTCGCGGCATCACGCAGCTTCTCGTCGAAGGCGGACCCACCATACTAAGCTCATTCCTGAAAGAAAACCTCGCCGATGAAGTCATCGTCTATATCGCACCGAGAATACTTGGAGCACAGGGCCGCGCTGAAATCCCCGGGCGGCTGGTGGAGTTGGCTCAATCCGTGGGTTTGCACTGCGTTGACGTCGGGCGTTTTGGCGACGATGTTCGCCTGAGCGGCCTGACCGAAAAGGCGCTGAGTGAAATTACTATCGAGCCTTCCACTGCAATCCCGGCCCTCTCGTCACTCGGGGACGTGATTGACGTAACCATCGATGAATAAAAGACAGCTCGTCAAGCTCGCAGTCGAGGGAAGCAAAGTCCCTTATGTCCCGTGGCACTGCAATTTCACCGTCGAAGCCGCCCAGACGCTGCGAACGCACTTCGGCCGGGACGACCTGGACCGCGTCCTGGATAATCACTTCGTCAAGCTGGGCCAGGATACCGGATTCTTCGAGGACCTCGGTAACAACCGCTTCCGCGACATGTTCGGCGTCGTGTGGGATCGCAGCGTGGATAAGGACATTGGCGTCGTTGAAGGATGTCTTTTGCCGCAGCCGACGCTACAAGGCTACGAGTTTCCCGACCCTCTGAACCGGCGTTTCTTTGAAGAGATTCCGGAGAAGCTATCCAGGTATGGGGACTGCTTTCGGGTTTTCAAGATTGGCTTTTCATTGTACGAGCGGGCCTGGACTTTGCGGGGGATGGAAAATCTCATGATGGATTTCCTGGACCATCCAGATTTCGTGAGGGACCTGCTGCGTTCGATAGCCGACTACAACATCGCCCAGGCAACCGAGGCCATGAAATACGACATCGACGCCGTTTACTTCGGCGATGACTGGGGCCAGCAGAGGGGTCTGCAAATGGGGCCGCACCTCTGGCGGCAGTTTATTCTGCCGGAGCTGCAACGGACATACGCGGTCGTTCGCGACGCCGGCAAGCTCGTGTTCATCCACTCGTGCGGCAAGGTCGATGAGCTTTTCGATGACCTGATTCGGATCGGGCTCAATTGCTTCAATCCCTTTCAGCCGGAGGTGATGGACGTCTTTGACATTATGAAAAGATACCGCGGCCGCCTGGCGTTTCACGGAGGGCTTTCTACACAAAGAACCCTGCCGTACGGTTCCGTCGAAGACGTGAAAAGCGCGACGAAAAAACTGCTGAAGGCCGGCGCCGACGGCGGATACATCTTCGCCCCGGCCCACGCCGTCGAAGGCGACGTGCCGCTGGAAAACATGTTAGCCTTCATCGAAACCCTCCACGCCCAGCCCGGCTACAAGCGACGATAATTCCCTGCCGCTGAAACAGTAAAGATTTGCACTGACGATCCCGATTGGGCTTCGGTGCAGCTTGGTTTCATCTTATCAGCTTGATGATGGCATCAAGGTCGTTGGGGGCCTCGATGGGGGGGTTGGCGAACGGGCCCTGCTTTTCCTTGTGGTAGTTGACCGTCACGTTCGGGTCCTTGAGCGGATGGCCGGTCAGGACGCACGCGACGCGCTGGTCGGCACCGATGAGACCCTCGGCTCGCAGGTGCCTCAAGCCGGCGATGGTCGCCGCCGAGGCCGGCTCGCAGCCCAAGCCATGTTTGCCGATGACCGCTTTGGCATCAACAATCTCTTCGTCGGTGACCGCCCGCACGACGCCTTCGCACACGTCAATCGCACGCAGGCACTTTTTCAGATTGACGGGCCGCGAGATCTCAATCGCTGAGGCACAGGTGTGCGGCGAAAAATCACGCGCTGTCAGCTCGGCGTAATAGTCGTCGATAATCGCCTGGTCCACCTTGCCGCCGTTCCAGAGGAGCTTCTTGTTATTCACCAGGTCGTTCAACGTATCGGCGCCGGCGGCATTGATGATCGCCAGCCGAGGGATGCGCTCGATAAGGCCCAGCTCTTTCAATTCGCTGAACGCCTTGCCGAAGGCGCTGGAGTTGCCCAGATTGCCGCCGGGCACGACGACCCAGTCCGGCGTCTCCCAGCCCAAGGCCTCGATGATCCGATACATAATGGTCTTCTGCCCTTCGAGCCGGAACGGGTTGAGCGAATTGAGCAGATAAAGCCCCAGTTCCGTGCAGACGGCCTGGACCTGCCGCATGCAGTCGTCGAAGTCGCCGAGCACCTGAATGGTCTGCGCGCCGTAATCCATCGCCTGGCTGAGCTTGCCGAAGGCGATCCGGCCGGAACCGATAAAGACCGTGCACTTGACGCCGCAGCTATGGGCGTACAACGCCACCGAAGCGGACGTATTGCCCGTCGAGGCGCACGCGCTGGAGGTCGCGCCGACCATCTTGGCGTGGCCGAACGCCGCCGCCATGCCGTTGTCCTTGAAAGACCCAGATGGATTCAGACCTTCGTATTGCAGATACAAGCAGCCGGGGGCCATCTCCACATACCCGGCCACGGCGTCATTTTGCTGCAGGATCGTCTGGCCCTCGCCGATGGTCACCTTGTGTTCGTCCCGGCAGAAATCGAGCAGCTCGCGGAACCGCCAGACGCCCGAGAAATCCAGCCGATTATCCCGGCCGGCCCAGCGCCGGGCGAAATCGCTCAGCCTGCCCGGAACCTCGATTCGGTCCCAGTTATAGCGTATATCCAGCAGCTCGCCGCAGGCCGGACACTTGAACAGAGCCTGACCGCAGTCAAATTCCGCCCCGCAAGCCGGATTTATGCACTTCTGATAGGCTGCATCAGTCATAGTTCAATTCTTGCCCCTAAGGGGTGAGATTTCAAGTTCAAGATTTCAAATCATGTATCGACCGTTTTGGTTCAGCAATGCAATTATAAACGACGAATGCAACTATGGATACGGAAATTGGCTCCATCTGGGTCTGAATTGGCTTTTTTCCCTGGACTCCGCAAGCCGGACAGTTCTCATAATGCTCATGAAACAAACATTTGCGTTCACGCAGGCTTGCGATTCCGGCATCAAGTAGAAAAAAAAGGGGTAAAAATTAGCGTTTTGCGCGCTCATTTTTCGGCAGAGAAGCAGACAATATAACAAACGCTGATCGGCATAATTGGAGGTTAACCTTTAGCACGTGCAGAGTGAACTGGAAAGAGAATTAGTCGAAGCGGCCGTCGGCGGTGACCTTGAGAGCTTCGGCGAGCTGTGCCGGCGGTATTACGCAGCGATGGTTGCCGTTGCATACGCCGTGCTGAGCGACCATCAGCTTGCAGAAGATGCCGCACAGGAAAGTTTTGCCCGAGCCTTGGTCAGGATCAGAAGCCTCAAAGACAAAGCGAAATTCGCACCCTGGCTCGCGGCGATATGCAGAAACGTCGCCAAAGATATGGCCGCAGCCAAAGCCAGGCAAATCTGCATCGAGGATCTTTCACAAGCAGGCCATAACAACAGCGAGGGTGAAAGCAGCAGGCTGATTCGCCGGGCCATTGAGCGATTGCCCGCCCGTACAAAGGAGTTGATCGTGTTACGGTATTACAACAACCTATCGTACGAGCACATTGCCTCGATATTGGGCACTTCAGCAACGGCGATCAACGGCAGGCTCGCAAGGGCAAAGCGAAAAATGGCAAAACACCTGAAGCACAACGGTTTCCCGGAGAACCGACTATGAACGCGGACAGGAACAATAGAAAACTTGACGGACTGATTTCCGGCGCCCTTGGTCGGGATAGACCACAGTTCGATTTCGATACGTGGAAACAAACGCACAGGAAACAGATAGAAATTTTCAAATCACAAACCTCCGGCGGCAAGGCTTTACAGTCCGCCAAACTGCCGAATATATGGAGAACAATCATGAAGAGCAGAATAACAGGGATTGCCGCAGCAGCAGCGGTGATTGCATCAGTTATCGTTGGCGTGACTCTATTGGACAGATCCGCAGCTCCGGCCTATGCCATAGAGCAGACAATCCAGGCCATGCGTTCCGTCAGCTCAGTCCGCGCATACTGCACCGATTGGGATGGCAGCAAGGGCCAGGTCTGGGTCCAGATCAATCCCGAGACAGGACAGGAAGAATACTATCACGCGGACCAGGGCAACCTTTTGATTGTCGCAACTCCTCAGAAAACGTATTACTACCACAAAGATAAGAATCTTGTGAGAATTCGAAACCAGTATGTTCCTGCGGCCGAAGTACGATTTTCCAGGCTTTTCGAGGACCTGACGAGCTTCGTTCAAAAGCTCAACGGCAAGCTGGAGTTTCAATCCGAATTTGACCAGGATCTTCAGAAAGAAGTCATAAAGGTTCGTGGATATATTCCGGCTCGAAGAGATTTCGGGGAAAAGGAGTTTATGATCCGCGTCGATCCGAAGACAAAATTGCCCATTAGTACCGACACAATCAAGGGGGCACCTGGTCAAGGGGTCAAGAGCGTGGATCGCTTTGAATACAACGTGCCGATACCGCAGGGATTATTCGATTTTGAAATACCCGAAGGTGCCGAAGTTATCTACGAATGACAGATTTGTCACGGTGATTGTAGGGATGTCTTTCGTCGGACAAGGCATGTATTAAACTCTCTCGCCGGGCTCAACAACAGAGCCCGGCTTTTTCTGATGGACCGTCGATGAAACCAACGGACAAGAATCAGACATTCTCGGTTACAATGATTTTGTGACTGTTGATTGTTTCTATGAGGGCGGGCAGTTCGGAGAGGTGCGTTATTTTCCAGGTTCCGGGTGGGACTTTCCTGCCGGCGTTGGTGTAGGCGGCTTTCAGGACGGGCACCATACCGACTTTCAGGGCCGGGAAAATGTCTTTGTCGATGCGGTCCCCGACGTACGCGATGTGCTGCGGTGTCTCGCCGATGCGTTCGGCGGCAATTCTGAAGAGCTGCCTGTTAGGCTTACGAAAATCATACTGGTAGGAATACAATCGTACCGAAAAAAACTCAAGGATCCCTACCTGCTCGAGATGCCTTTCGAGAGAATGGCCGCTGACAAACGTATTCGATACGATGCCGAGCTCCAGACCCAGCTCTTTGAGCCTGGCCAGCGTCTGTTTGATATCCGGTTCGACGGCGGCGATCTTGCTCAACGGCTCGTACCACAGCCACGAGAATTGCTGCCACTGGCGCCGGTCAAGCCTGATACCTTTTTTCCTGCCGATTCCTCTTAACAAGGCCGACGAGTCGAAATCGTTCTGCGTGATATTGGAGATCAGGTGCCGAATGCGCAGCGCGATGAGGTTCCACCAGCAGTAGTATTCGAAGTTGCCGACCGCCTGGCCGCAGCTCTTGAGGTATTCGTAAGATAGTCTCGCCCCTTGCCTAAAGACCCGGGTGGGACTGAATCGTCCGAAGCTCAGCAACGTTTCACCGAGATCAAACAGGACCGCCTTGATTTGGTGTTGCGTATCTGGCATCTCGTATTTCGGATTCGACTTTCGCATGCTCTCCGTCCCGAGTTCCAGGGACGGAGGTTAACTTGCCCGGGCGGGCGGCAAGTTGCCGCCAAAGGCATCGCGCACCCACTCGAACATTTCCTCATCCGATATCACCGAGACTCTATCGGCGGCGTATTCGGCGTCGATCCGGTCCTTTATCTTAGTTACACGCGGATCGTGTTTGGGGATGTCAATCTCGTACCGGGCCTCGATCCAGTGCTTGATACCGGCCGCTCCGGTCTTATCGGTGATGGCCACGTCTGCCGGACGATTGAGCAGTTTTTCCGTATCGAAACAATTGTATATTTCCTCGTTTTTCAGCAGGCCGTCCGCGTGAATGCCGGCCCGCGTCACGTTGAAATCCTTTCCGACCAGCGGGTAATTCCGCGAAATTTCGAAAGCCAGCTCCTTTTGAGCGTACTGGGCCAGCTCGGTGATCGCCGCGTAGTTCACCCCCTCGGTCATCCCTTTCAACTGGGCATGCTCGATAACCAGGGCCTCAAGGGGCGGATTGCCGGTTCGCTCGCCGCAGCCGAAGATCGCCGTGTTGGCGGCGCTGCAGCCGTACAGCCAGGCTGTCGCTGCGTTAACCTGGACCTTGTGAAGGTCGTTATGCCCATGCCATTCGAGCCATTCGGACGGAACGCCGATCTGCCGTAGTCCGTGTATAAGCTTGGGAACACTACGCGGCAGAGAGACTCCCGCCCACGGCAAACCGAATCCCATGGTATCGCACAGACGAATCTTGACGGGCTTGTCGTATTCTTCGGCCAGCTTCATCAACTCGGCGGCAAAAGGCAGGACAAAGCCGTCGTAGTCCGCTCGCGTGATGTCCTCTAAGTGGCAGCGCGGAATCACGCCGCTATCCAAAGCCGCCCGGGCAATCTCGATATAGGCCGTCAGAGCCTGACGGCGGGTTTTTTTCAGCTTCAGGAAGATATGATAATCGCTCGCCGAGGCCAGAATCCCCGTTTCGGCCAGTCCCATCTGCGAGACCAGCTTGAAATCCGCCGCCATGGCCCGTATCCAGCCGGTTATCTCGGGAAATTTATAGCCCCGCTCTTTGCATAGCTCCACGGCCCGTCTGTCGCGCTGCGAATACAGAAAGAACTCGCATTGGCGTATCAAACCGGTCCCGCCGTCTATCTCGTGGAGTAAGTCGTAAATCCTGAGAACCTGCTCGGGTGTGAAGGGCGGCCGCGCCTGCTGACCGTCGCGGAACGTTGTATCAGTGATCCAGATCTCCTCCGGAATCTCATACTCGACTCTTTCACCGTCGAATATCACCATCGGAAATTCCGTATAGGGGAACATCAGGCGATACAAGTTCGGCTTTCCTGTATCCACAAGCTTCGGATTCTTATTCACCATCTTCTATCTCCAAAACATCGCTTGCCGCTTCACGAGCGACGAGCAGTAGCCGAGGTGGGATTCGAACCCACACGCCCATTACAGGCAGGGGATTTTAAATCCCCAGCGTCTGCCATTCCGCCACTCGGCCGTATTTTCGTATTGCGTACATTGTACCGCGTACGGCGTTCCTGTGGGGATTGTATATTACCGCAATACGCGATACACACCACGCACGACGATATAAGGTAACGTATTTGGCGTCAATTTGCAAACGATGAGCGTGAAAAATGGTGTGCGAGGAGAAATCCTGGCGGCCTCACGCGGCGGTCCGCTCGGATTTCCAGTACGTACCCCACAGGCCGCTATGATAGAGGCTGGCCAAGGCCATCATCGCTTCGGCGTTGGACGAGTCCCA
>Ga0315295_10000808_pt1 | contig 26565 bp, 26 predicted proteins | sample YL17G14_0_MG_FD_204453 | JGI IMG/M metagenome (GOLD analysis project Ga0315295, IMG submission 204453) | Sediment microbial communities from Yellowstone Lake, YNP, Wyoming, USA - YL17G14_0 | ecosystem: Environmental > Aquatic > Freshwater > Lake > Sediment | place: USA: Wyoming | collected... | reverse complement strand
CCCAAACCCTAAACTCTGGATCCCAGACCCCAAGCCTGGTCTGGACGCCGCGGGCGATCAAGCTGGCGCAGGAAGCCGGTCTCGATCACGCGACAATTTTCGACATCGAGGCGACCGGTCCCGGCGGCCGCGTCTCCGGCGACGACGTGACGAAGTATCTGGCAAGCCGGAAGGGTTGAGGAACACAAAGGAGCAAAGCAGCGAAGGGTATCCTTTGCTGCTTAGCTTCTTGGTGTTTTCTACCCGCTCTGCAGTTCGTAACTCAGGATGCTCAGCGCGTAGACGGCGGCGGTGTCGCTGCGGAGCACAAGCGGGCCGAGGGTGACGGGCTGGAAACCGGCCGTGATGGCCGCGGTCATTTCTGCCGGAGAAAAATCGCCTTCAGGGCCGACGAGCCACAGCACCCGGCGGGGCGCCCGTCCGTGCTTGGCGCTGTAACCGGCAAGGGCCTTTTTCAGCGACGTGGTGCCGCCGTGCAGGCTGGCGATGAGTCTCAGGTCGTAGTGGTGGTCGCCGCTTTCACCAGCGGCGACAGGCGTCGGTGTGGAAACCGACGCCCACCCTCTGGCAAGGAAGTCGGCAAAACCTGTGATCGGCGCGATCTCCGGCAGCCACGGGTTGCCGCACTGCTTGGCGGCCTCGATCGCGGTTGTGCGCCATTTTTCGACTTTCTTTCCGGCGCGGTCGCCGTCGAGGTGCACCTGCGTGCGCTCGCTGAGGAGCGGCACGATGCGCACGGCGCCGATCTCCGTGGCCTGCCGGACGATGTCGTCCATGGTCGAACCTTTGGGCAGGGCCTGGCCGAGCGTGATTTCGTGCGGCAGAGGCCTGGCCATCCATGATTCCTTCACCCGCAGCACCGCGGCGCCCTTGCTGGGGTCGCTGCATTCAGCGAGCCACTCGCGGCCGCGGCCATCGAACACGGTGACCGGATCGCCGCGTCCGCAGCGGTTCACCGTGACGAGGTGGTGGCTCTCCTCGGGGTTGAGCCGGATTTCCGCGGCGTCGGCGGTCGCGGCGGGGGCATAGGCGCGAAAGTCAGGCATGCGGCAGCGTGACCGCGGGCAGCGCGGACGACAAGGCGGGTTTTGTCGCCGCTAACAATATATGCCGAGCTTTGGACAAGGAGTGACAAGACCGGTTCGCCCCAAGGGGTTACCATGTGAGCATGTTATGAATTGCGCGGCTCTCAGGCCGGCCGGGGCGACAGTCCCCAGGCAGGCCAACGCAGCGCCCTGCGGCCTTGCCGCGGGGGCGGGGCCCCTTGCATTCCCTTCCCCGGAGACCGGGGAAGACGCCACCCCCGGCTGAACCAGGGATTTTCCCATGACCACCGTGCTCGCACCACCCAAGAACCAGGCCGCCGCCCGTTTCGCCACGCTGCTCGGGAGCGACAAGCGCTACAAGATCCTCGAGGCGCACATCAAGAAATTCCAGCACCGGCAGGACGCCCTCATCGAGGTGCTGCACAAGGCCCAGGAGCTCTTCGGCTACCTCGAGGACGACGTGCTCCGCTACACCGCCTGGCAGCTTAAGCTGCCGGCGAGCCGCGTCTACGGCGTGGCGACGTTCTACCATTTCTTCACACTCAAGCCGCAGGGCGAGCACAACTGCGTTGTCTGCCTCGGCACCGCCTGCTACGTGAAGGGGGCCGACAAGATCCTCGCGGCCGTGGAGGCGCGCGCGGTGATCAAGGCCGGCGAGACCACGCCGGACAACAAGCTCTCGCTGCTGACCGCACGCTGCATCGGCGCCTGCGGCATCGCCCCCGCGGTCGTGTATGACGGCACCGTCACGCCGCGCCAGACCCCGGAAACCACTTTGGCCCAAATCAACCAGTGGGTGGCACCATGACCCTGAACGATCTGCAACAAATCAAGGAGTCGGAACTCGCCGCACGGAAGAAAATTGTCCTGCGCTGCTGCTTGGCGGCCGGCTGCATCTCGTCGGACTCGAAGGGCGTCAAGGAGAGCCTGGAAAAGGCGGTCGCTGCGGCCGGTCTGCAGGACCAGGTCGAGGTGCGCGGCGTGGGCTGCATGAAGCTGTGCTGCGAGGGCCCGCTCGTGCAGGCCGACCCGGCTAACGCCCTCTACGTCAAGGTCACGCCGGCCAATGCCCCCGCCATTGTGGCGGCGCTCTCGGGCGGGAAATCCGCGCTGGCGCAGGCGGACTCCAACGCGCCCTTCTTCAGGCTGCAGGAGTCCATCGTGCTGGCGAACTGCGGGCAGGTGGATCCCGAACGGATCGAGTCCTACATCGCCGTGGACGGCTATCTGGCGCTGCACGAGGCGATCGTCGAGATGGAGCCCAAAGACGTGCTGGATGCCATCGTCAAGAGCGGGCTGCGGGGCCGCGGCGGCGCGGGCTTCCCGACCGGCCTGAAGTGGGGCACGGTGGCGAAATCCCCGGGGGCCAAGAAGTATGTCATCTGCAACGCGGACGAGGGCGACCCCGGCGCGTTCATGGACCGCAGCGTGCTGGAGAGCGATCCGCATGCCATCCTTGAGGGCATGGTCATCGCGGGTTACGCCGTGGGCGCCGACCAGGGTTTCATCTACGTGCGCGCGGAGTATCCGCTGGCGATCAGCCGCCTGCAGAACGCCATCCGCCAGGCGAAGCGGGTGGGGTTGCTGGGCGCCGGGATCTTCGAGTCCCCGATCAACTTCAACATCGACATCCGCATCGGCGCCGGCGCGTTTGTCTGCGGCGAGGAGACGGCGCTGATGGCCTCGGTCGAGGGCAAGCGCGGCACGCCGCGGCCGCGTCCGCCGTTCCCCGCGGAGCGTGGGCTGTTCGAATGCCCGACGCTCATCAACAACGTCGAGACCTTCGCCAATGTCCCGCCCATCCTGCGCCGGGGCGCCGACTGGTTCGCCGGCATCGGCACGGAGAAGAGCAAGGGCACGAAGGTCTTCGCCCTGGCCGGCAAGATCCAGAACACCGGCCTCATCGAGGTGCCGATGGGCACGCCGCTCCGCACCATCGTCGAGGCGATGGGCGGCGGCGCGCCCGACGGCGGCAAGATCAAGGCGGTGCAGACCGGCGGCCCGTCCGGCGGCTGCATCCCCGCCCAGCATCTCGACACTCCGGTGGACTACGAATCGCTCACCAAGCTCGGCTCCATCATGGGCTCGGGCGGCATGATCGTGATGGACGAGACCACGCGCATGGTCGACGTCGCCAGGTTCTTCATGGAATTCTGCATGGACGAGTCGTGCGGCAAGTGCATCCCCTGCCGCGCCGGCACCGTGCAGATGCACCACATGTTGGTAAAGATCCTCGCCCGCGAGGCCACCGCGCGGGATCTCGCGCAACTCGAGGAGCTCTGCGACATGGTGAAGCACACCAGTCTCTGCGGCCTCGGCCAGACCTCACCCAACCCCGTGCTCAGCACCCTCCGTTTCTTCCGCAACGAATACGAGGAACTGCTCCAGCCCGATCCCCACGCCGCGCCCCAACTGGCAGGCAAGGCCTAAACCATCCCGACGCTTATGGCAGCGAAAACCCTCACCATCGACGGCACCCAGATCAGCGCCGAAAACCACACGTCCATCCTCCAGGCCGCCACGGAGGCGGGCGTGAAGATACCCACCCTCTGCCACCTGGAGGGCGTGTATGACATCGGCGCGTGCCGGCTCTGCCTCGTGGAGGTCAAGGGCACGAACAAACTCATGCCGGCCTGCACGACCCGCATCTACGAGGGCATGGAGGTCACGACCGAGAGCGAGCGGTTGCTGAAATACCGCCGCATGACGCTCGAGCTGCTCTTCGCCGAGCGCAACCACGTCTGCGCCGTCTGCGTGGCCAACGGCCACTGCGAGCTGCAGGCCCTGGCCTATTCGCTCGGCATGGACCACGTGCGCTACGACTACTGCCATCCGAAATGGGACGTGGACGCCTCGCACCGGTTCATGGGCATGGACCACAACCGCTGCATCCTCTGCACGCGCTGTGTGCGGGTCTGCTGGCACATCGAGGGCGCCGGCACGAAGAACGTGTCCGGCCGCGGGAGCAAGTCGCACATCATTTCCGATCTCAACGAACCGTGGGGCGACTCCACGACCTGCACCTCGTGCGGCAAATGCCTCCTCGCCTGCCCGACCGGGGCGCTCTTCCACAAGGGCGACACCACCGGCGAGAGCATGCGCGACCGCTCCAAGCTCGAATTCATCGTCAACGCCCGGGAGAAAAAACAATGGACCGTATAAAAGTTGCCACTGTCTGGCTGGGCGGCTGCGCCGGCTGCCACATGTCGTTCCTTGACCTCGACGAGTTCCTCATCGCGCTCGCCGGCCGGATCGACGTGGTCTACAGCCCGATCATCGACGTGAAGGAATACCCGGAGGGCGTCGACCTCTGCCTGATCGAGGGCGCGGTCTGCAACGAGGACAACCTCGAGCTGCTCCACAAGATCCGCGCACGGACGAAAATCCTCGTGTCCTTCGGCGACTGCGCGATCACGTGCAACGTCACCTCCCTGCGCAATCTCCTCGGCGACAAGAACACCGACCAGATCCTCCAGCGCGCCTACGTCGAGGCGGCCGACACCAACCCGGTGAAGCCCGGCCTTGAGGGCATCGTGCCGCGGCTGCTGCCGAAGGTCCGGCCCGTGCATGACGTCGTGCTGGTCGAGCATTTTTTGCCCGGCTGCCCGCCGCCCGCCCCGCGCATCAAAGCCCTGCTCACCAACCTCCTCGACCAGACGCCCGCCCTGAGCGGCACCCAGCTCAAGTTCGGCTGACGCCCCGCATCCGCCCCCTTATTCCCGCTTTTCCATGACCCGCCGCATTGTCATCGATCCCGTCACCCGCATCGAAGGTCACGCCAAGATCACCATCCGCCTCGACGAGGACGGCCATGTGGCCGACGCCGAGTTCCACGTCGTGGAGTTCCGCGGGTTCGAGAAATTCTGCGAAGGCCGCCCGCTGGCCGAGATGCCCGGCATCACCGCGCGCATCTGCGGCATCTGCCCGGTCTCGCACCTGCTTGCCTCGGCCAAGGCGGGCGACGCCATCCTCGCGGTGCGCGTGCCCACGGCGGCGGAGAAGCTGCGGCGGTTGATGAACCTCGGCCAGATCGTGCAGAGCCACGCGCTGAGCTTCTTCCACCTGAGCGCGCCCGACTTCCTGCTCGGCTGGGACACGCCGCCGGCGCAGCGCAATGTCTTCGGCCTGATCGCGGCAAACGCCGACCTCGCCCGCGCCGGCATCCGCCTGCGGCAATTCGGCCAGGAGATCATCGAGATCCTCGGCGGGAAGAAAATCCATCCGGCTTGGGCCGTGCCTGGCGGCGTGCGCAGCGGCGTGGACCGGGCTGCGCTCGATCGCATCGGCGCGTGGCTGCCCGAGGCCTACAAGACGACCGGGGTGGCGATCGACCTGTTCAAGCGCGTGCTCGCCACGCACCAGCGCGAGATCGAGACCTTCGGCAACTTCCCGTCGCTGTTCATGGGCCTCGTCGGCCCGCGCGGCGAGTGGGAGCACCACGGCGGCAAGCTGCGCTTCAGCGACGGCACCGGCCAGGTCGTGGCTGACCAGATCGACCCGAAGGAATACAAGAATTACATCGGCGAGGCGGTGCAGGAATCCTCCTACCTCAAGTCGCCCTACTACAAGCCGCTCGGCCTGCACGGCGGGCTCTACCGCGTCGGCCCGCTCGCGCGGCTCAACATCTGCAATGCCATCGGGACGCCCAAGGCTGACGCCGAACTGGCGAACTTCCGCACCTTCGGGCGCGGCGCCGTGACCTCCTCTTTCCTCTACCACTACGCCCGGCTGATCGAGATCCTCGCCGCCCTCGAGCGCATCGAGCTGTATCTCGCCGACCCGGACCTGCTCCGCACGCACATCCGCTCCGACGCCGGCATCAACCACCTGCACGGCGTGGGCGTGAGCGAGGCGCCGCGCGGCACGCTCTTCCACGAATACTGGGTGGACGAGCACGGTCTCATCGAGAAGGTGAATCTCATCATCGCCACCGGGAACAACAACCTCGCGATGAACCGCACCGTCGCGCAAATCGCCCGCGCCTACATCCCGCCTGGCGCCAAGCAGATTCCCGAGCCGCTGCTCAACCGCATCGAACACGGCATCCGCTGCTACGACCCTTGCCTGAGCTGCTCGACGCATGCCGCCGGCCAGATGGCCCTGCACGTCTCGCTGCTCGGGCCGGATGGCGGCCTGCTGCACGCGGTGTGCCGCGACTGATACTCCCTCCCATGAAACCCGGCACCCTCACCGAAACGACGCTGCTGGTCATCGGCTACGGCAACACCCTGCGGTCGGATGACGCCGCCGGCCCGCGCGTGGCCGAGCAGATCGGGGCGCTCGGGATTCCCGGGATCCGGGCCCTGGCGTGCCCCCAGCTCTCGCCCGAACTGGCGGCCGAGATGGCCGATGCCGTCTCGGTGGTGTTTGTGGATGCCACGACCGACGCCGCGCGCGAAGTCGTGCTGGAGCCGCTCGCACCCGCCGAGTCCGGCCAGATGACGGCTCACGCGGCCGATCCGCGTGCCCTGCTGGCCATGGCGCAGGAAGTCTACGGCACCGCCCCGGCGGGCTGGCTGCTGAAGGTGCCGGCCGAGAATTTCAACCACGGCGAGGGCCTGTCGGCGGTCACGCAGCGCGGCGTCGCGGCGGCAGTGGGCGAAATCCGGACGCTGGCCGCGGAGTGGATGTTCTGACGGCGGGCCGGCTCCGATTCGGGACCGGGGTCTGACTCAGCGGGTTTTGCCGGTTCGACGAAAGTAGGGGAGTGCATTTCAGCCATAAGCATTTCTCCAGTGCAATTAATGACCCGCATTTCGCAAAGCATGCGATGCTCCGAAGTGGTCCGTTGGCTATTATCCTGCACAATCATGCAATTCGCCTTGGAAATTTGTGCAACCGCCCCACGAGGTCGGAAAGCGCAGGCAGAGTGGATCCTCGGCCGGTGAACCTTATTCTGGCGCTCATCCTTGTCCCGTTCGCCGTCGGTGGTGTCCTGCTGTTGTTGCGACCGGACGCATTGCGCAGGATATTTGTCACGAGCGCGCTGGTGGTGGTGGGTGGACTGAGCGTGGCCCTGGCGCTGGCCCCCGCGACCTTGGAACTCGGGGAGCTGCCGGTCAGCGGCCATGCGATCAGCCTGGGCATGCTGGTCGTGGAGCTCGCGATGAGTCTCTATCTCCTCTACGTCGGGGTGCGGGCCAGACACGCGCTGATTGTGCTGCTGGTTCTCGCCCAAGCGGGGCTGATGGCCTGGTTTGAACTCGGCCCGGGCGCGCACGTGGCCGTGGCGCAGGAGCTGTTCATGGACCAGTTCGCGGTGATCATGGCCCTCATCAACGGCCTGGTGGGCGGCGGCATCTGCCTTTACGCGCTCGGCTACATGCGCGAATACCACGAGCAGGCCCACCGCGACGTGCCGGACCGGCGGCCGCAGTTCTTCGCCCTGCTGTTCACCTTCATGGGGGCGATGTTCGGCCTGATTTTCGCCAACAACCTCACCTGGCTGTTCCTGTTCTGGGAGATCACCACGCTCTGTTCGTTCCTGCTGATCGGCTACACCCAGACCGAGGAAGCCAGGCGGAACGCGCTGCGGGCGCTGGTGATGAACCTGGCCGGCGGCCTGGCCTTCGCGCTCGCCATCGTATGGCTGCATCGGAAGACCGGCGGCATCGGGCTGCAGGCGATGCTCCATTCCCCGGACAAGGCGCTGGTGCTGCTGCCGGCCGCGCTGCTGTGCTTTGCCGGCATCACCAAGTCCGCCCAGCTGCCGTTCTCCAGCTGGCTGCTCGGGGCGATGGTCGCGCCGACGCCCGTGTCCGCGTTGCTGCATTCCAGCACCATGGTCAAGGCGGGCGTCTACCTCGTCCTGCGCATGGCCCCGCTGGTCGCCGGCACGAAGGCCGGCCTGATGGTCGCGCTGGTGGGCGCGGTCACGTTCGTCATCGGCTCGTTCGCCGCGATCACCGCCAGTGACGCCAAGCGGGTGCTCGCCTGGTCCACCGTCGCGAATCTCGGCCTGATCGTCCTGTGCGGCGGCATCGGCACGGCCGAGGCCGTCTGGGCGGGTGTGCTGCTTATCATCTTCCATGCGGTGGCCAAGTGCCTGCTGTTCCTCTGCGTCGGCGTCATCGAGCACAAGCTGCACAGCCGCGACATCGAGTCCATGTCCGGCCTGATCGTGAGCATGCCGCGCGTCGCCGTGTTGATGCAGATCGGCATGGCGGGCATGTTCCTCGCGCCGTTCGGGATGCTGATCAGCAAATGGGCGGTGCTCAAGGCGGTGGTGGACGCCAGCCCGGTGCTCTCCGTCTTCATCGTGTTCGGCAGCGCGGCAACGCTGTTTTTCTGGGTGAAATGGATGGGCAAGCTCCTGCAGGTCGTCGCGCCGCCGCCGCGCGTCGCGCCCGAGCTGGACCTGGGTGAATCCATCGCGCTGCACGGCCTGGCGGCGGCAACGTTTCTGGCCTGCCTGCTCTTCCCGCTCATTTCCACGCACTTCATCCTGCCCTACGTCGCCGGCGTGTTCGGCCCGACCGGCGCGCTGATGGGCCAGGGCAACATCACGATCATGATCATCATGATGGCGCTCGTCATGCTGTTCCCGGTCACTTTCCTCAATTACGGGCGCGGCGTGCGGGTCACCGACGCCTACCTCGGCGGCGCGAATGTGGGGGGCAGCACGCATTTCCGCAGCTCGGCCGACTCGGTGCAGGACGTCGCCATCGGCAATTACTACCTGCACGACATCCTGAGCGAGGCCTGGCTCGCCCGCTGGGGCGTCATCGGCAGCGCGGTGCTGCTGGCGGCCATGTTTTTGCTGTCTTTCCCATGAATCCCTGGACGCGATTGCTCATTTACCTGGTCGCGGCGCCCCTCGTCGGCGGGCTGCTGGCGGGCTGGGATCGCCGGATAACGGCGCGGATGCAGGCGCGCCAGGGGCCGCCCATTTTCCAGCCGTTCTACGACGTGGTGAAGCTTTTCAACAAGGAGAACGTCGTCGTCCGCCGCTCGCAGAACTACTACATCTTCTTTTTCCTGCTGCTGGTGGTCTTCACCGGCGGGCTGTTCTTCGCCGGGGCGGATCTGCTGCTGGTGATCTTTGCGCTGACGCTGGCGGCCATCTTCCTCGTGCTCGGCGCCTACAAGACCAGTTCGCCCTACAGCTTTATCGGCGCGGAACGCGAGCTGATCCAGATGATGGCCTACGAGCCGATGGTGCTCCTGACGGCCATCGGGATGTATCTGGTGACGCGAAGTTTTTCCGTGGGTGACATTGCCAGCCATCCCACGCTGCTGGTGCTGGCGCTGCCGGGGGTATTCCTCGGCTTCCTCTACACGCTGGAGATCAAGTTCCGCAAATCGCCCTTCGACCTTTCCTCCTCCCACCACGCGCACCAGGAGCTGGTGCGCGGCATCACCACCGAGTTCTCCGGCCGCACGCTGGCGATGATCGAGATCGCCCATTGGTATGAAAACGTCTTCCTGCTGGGCTTGGTTTACCTCTTCTTCGGCTCGATGCCGTGGCTGGGCGTGGCCGTGGCGCTCGCGGTGTTCGTGGCCGTGATCCTCGTGGACAACGTCTTCGCCCGGCTCAAATGGCAGGCCGCCCTGAAGAGCGCCTGGCTGGTCACGTTGGTGCTGGGCTTCGGCAATATCCTCGCCCTCGCGCTGCTCGCCCCGAAAGCCGCGGCCCCGCAGGCCAAAGCCAACCCGGCCGCCCTGGTCGCGCCGGCCGCGCCGCCGGCCCTGACCCCGACCGCGGCCCCCGCCCGGAGAACCTGACTCATGTCCCGCTTCGCCAAATCACCCTGGATCATCCACTACGACGCCTCGAGTTGCAACGGGTGCGACATCGAGGTGCTGGCCTGCCTGACCCCGGTCTTTGACGTCGAGCGCCTCGGCGTGGTCAACACCGGCAACCCCAAGCACGCCGACATCTTCCTCGTCACTGGCGCGGTGAACGAGCAGTGCCGGGACGTCATCCGCAACATCTATCACCAGCTGCCCGAGCCCAAGGTCGTGGTGGCCGTCGGCATCTGCGCGGCCAGCGGTGGCATCTTCCGCGAGTGCTACAACATCTCCGGCGGCGTGGACAGCGTCATCCCGGTGGATGTTTATGTGCCCGGTTGCGCGGCGCGGCCGGAGGCGATCATCGACGGCGTCGTCCAGGCGCTCGGCGTGCTGGAGAAAAAGCAGCAGGAGATGACCGCCCTCGCCAACAACCTCGACCACGCACAATACCTGCCCGCGGGGAAGCCGGACGCACCGGAAATCCTCGGGCTGCAGAAAACCGCCTACCAGACCGAGGCCGAGATTTACGGGGACGACAGCCTGCCCGCGCTGAAACAGTCGCTGGCGGAACTCGAGGACGAATTCGAGCGCCGCCCCGACCCCGCGGCGCACCTGCTCGCCGCCGCCCCCGGCACGCCGGTCGTGCCGGCCCTGGCCCCCGATCGCATCGTCTTCCTGAAGGCCGTGGTCAACGGCAAGATCATCGGTTCCGTGCGCGGCTTCTCCGTGGCGGACACGACCTACCTGAGCCGGCTGATCGTGCATCCCTATTTCCAGGGTCGCGGCATCGGGCGGCGGCTGCTCGGGGAAATTGAAAAAAGCTTTCCGGGCGCCCGGCGCTTTGAAGTCTTCACCGGCCAGAAGAGCGAGCGGAGCCTCAAGTGTCTGCACAAGTTCGGATTCCGGGAATTCAAGCACGAGCCCGGCACCGCAGCCATCACATGGGTCTATCTCCAAAAGGAACGCCAATGAGCCAGGAGCAAATTGAACACATCACGGTGGACGTCCTGCGGGAGAAGGTAACGGCCAAGCGCCGGCAGGGCCAGCGGCTCGTGCAGATCAGCGCCACGCGGCTGGCGGAGCAGGTCGAGCTGACCTATAGCTTTGATCTCGACCGCCAGCTCACCAACCTGCGCCTGCTGCTTCCCGGCAAGGATACAATCCTGCCGAGCATCAGCGCGATCTACGGCTGTGCCATTCTCTACGAGAATGAAATCCACGACCTGTTCAACGTGTCGGTGGACGGCCTGACGGTGGACTTCAAGGGCAACTTCTACAAAACCACGGTCAAGTTCCCGTTCGGCAGCATCAAGACACCGACCGCGGCGGTTGTGACGCCCGCCACGCCTGCCACCGCGGTCCCCGCGACTCCCGCCCCCGCGGCGGCCAAACCATAGATTTATGGCCCGCACTGTCATCCCCTTCGGCCCGCAACATCCGGTTCTCCCGGAGCCGGTTCACTTGGATCTTGTCGTCGAGGACGAAAAAGTCATCGAAGCGCGGCCGTCGATCGGCTTCATCCATCGCGGCCTCGAGAAGCTCGCGGAGACAAAGGATTACGTGGAGTTCGTTTATGTGGCCGAGCGCATCTGCGGCATTTGCAGCTTCATCCACGGGCAGACCTATTGTCAGGCCGTCGAGACGATCATGAACGTCCCGGTGCCGCCGCGCGCGGTTTACCTGCGGACGGTCTGGGGTGAATTATCCCGGATCCACAGCCATTTGCTCTGGCTCGGGCTGATGGCCGACGGCATGGGATTTGAGAGCCTGTTCATGCACTCGTGGCGCGTGCGCGAGAAAGTGCTCAACATCATCGAGGCCACCACGGGCGGTCGCGTCATCTTCGGCTCGTGCAAGATCGGCGGCGTGCGGCGCGACATCGAGGCCGATGCCGTCACGCGGATCCTGGGGGAACTGCAGGTGATCGAAAAGGACATGCGCGAGATCACCCGGGTCTTCCTGAATGACAACTCCGTGAAGTCGCGGCTCTGCGGCGTGGGCGTCCTCACCAAGGAGCAGGCCTACGACCTAGGTTGCGTCGGCCCGATGCTGCGGGCCAGCGGCGTGGCGCAGGACATGCGCCAGCTGGGCTACGCGGCCTTCCACGAGATCAAGGTCGAGCCCATCACGCGCCCCGAGGGCGACTCCTACGCCCGCTGCGCCGTCCGGTGCCTGGAATTGTTCCAGTCGGTGGACATCATCCGCCAGGCCTTGGCCCGGATTCCCGCCGGCCCCGTCGAGGTGAAGGTCACCGGCAATCCCACCGGGGAGACCATCACCCGCACCGAACAGCCGCGCGGCGAGGTGGTTTATCACCTCAAGGCGACCGGCTCGAAGTTCCTGCAACGGTTCCGCGTCCGCACCCCCACGTTCGCCAATCTGCCGGCCATGCTGTCGGTGCTGCCGGGCTGCGATCTCGCCGACGTGCCGATGATCATCCTGACGATCGATCCCTGCATCAGCTGCACCGAGAGGTGATATCATGGCCTACTTTGAAATGACCAAGCTGGCCCTGAAGTGGGCGGTGGCGAAACCGGCCACCAGCCAGTATCCCTTCACGCCGCGCCAGGCGCTGGCCGGCTCGCGCGGGCGCTTGGTCTTCACCAAGGACACCTGCATCTATTGCAACGTCTGCGCCAAGAAATGCCCCACCGACGCGCTGGTGGTGAACCGCAAGGAGAAGAAATGGATCATCGACCAGCTGCGCTGCATCACCTGCGGTTACTGCGTGGAGGTCTGCCCCAAAAAATCGCTGGCCATGGACCCCGGCCACGAGCGCGGGACCGCGACGCGGGACCGCGAATTCCATTAACCCCGGTCCAGCCGCCTTAATCCATGAACCCCCCTCTCGCGCCCACCGGAAAGGCCAAATACGCCTGGTCGGAAATCGACCGGGTAGAGCCGCCGAAACGCCCGGTGGCCGACCGGGTCGCCGATTTCCAAGAAGCCGCCGGCGACTACGACGAGGCCACGGCCCAGGCGCAGGCCAGCCGCTGCATCCAATGTCCCGACCCCGCCTGCGTCGATAACTGCCCGCTGCATTGCGCCATCCCGGAATTGCTGGCGCTCACGGCCGACGGTCAGTTCCGGGAAGCCACCGAACTTTTTTTCACCACCCACTACTTTCCCGAACTCGCCTCCCACGCCTGTGTGGGCGGCCGGGTGTGCGAACGCGATTGCATCCTGGCGGGGAAATCCGAGGCGGTGCCCATCCGCGCCATCACGCGGTTCCTGCTGAAATACGGTTGGAAGCACGGGCTGGCCGAACCCGCCCTGGCCGCGCCCAACGGACGGCGGGTCGCGGTGCTCGGCTCCGGCGTTTGCGGGTTGGTGACTGCCGACGCCCTGACGCGCCAAGGCTACACGGTGACGGTGTTTGATTCCCGCCAGAAGCCCGGCGGCCGCATGATGAACGGTTTGCCCGGCTTCCGGGTGGACCGGCAGATGGTCGAACGCCGCGTGGCCCTGCTCCAGCGGCGCGGCATCCAGTTTCGCATGGGCGTGACCTTTGGGCCGGACGTGAAACTGAGCGACCTGCGACGCGAGTTCGATGCAGTCTTTCTCAGCTTCGGGCACGCCGAGCCGGTCGCGCTGGCGGTGCCGGGCGCGGACTTGCGGGGGGTTTTTCAGGCCCTGCCCTACCTGCTGCAAAGTGCCGGGACGGGGTGCGGTTCCGCCGGGCCGGACCAGGCGCCGGGGGACGTGCGGGGCAAGCGCGTGGTGGTGCTGGGGGCCGGGGACACCGCGATGGATGTGCTGCGCACCGCCATCCGCGGCGCCGCCGCCGACGTCCTGTGCCTTTATCGCCGCGATGAGGCCACCATGCTGGTCGATGCCGAGGAATATGCGAACGCCCGGGAAGAGGGCGCCCGGTTCATGTTTCAGGTCCTGCCGGCGGCCGTGCATGGCAATGCCGCCGGGGATGTGACGCACCTCCGTTGCGTCCGGACGGAATTGGTCGCGGCGGAAGGCCCGGGCCGCCCGGAGGTCCGGCCCGTGGCCGGATCGGAATTTGATGTCCCGGCGGACGTGGTATTCGTGGCCTATGGTTTCACCGCACCCCAGCTGCCCCAGAGCGACGATTTTGCCCGCCTGGCCGTGGACGTGCGGGGTCACCTGCGGGTGGATGCAGACCACATGACGAACCTCCCCGGGGTTTTCGCCGGCGGTGCGATCCTTCGCGGCACTGCGGCCATGATGGAACTGGTGCTGGACGCTCGCAAAGCCGCCGAAGCCATGGATCACTACCTGACCGTCTCATCCGCCCCAAGCTCCTCCCGGTGGCGCCAGGCAAAGAGATGACATGGAACGGGCAGTCGGCCGCTGGTCGCGGAGCTGATGTTCTGGGGCAGGAAGTAATTCAGGCGAAGGCTGGTGCCCGGGGTGGGAATCGAACCCACAAGACTTTCGTCGGTAGATTTTGAGACCACTCAGTGTGAGTGGCACCATGAAATTCTATCTACATGTAGCTCGCGTGTTTCGAGCTTTTTTGCTAGAAGGTCTATCCGCGTCGAAAGTGGGGTTTGTGCTACAGCCGGCGCTTCCAATGCAGAACAATCCAATTCAACGTCAACCAATCGGAGGCTCCCATGAGTAGTGAATACAAGGGAGTTACGGATAGTTCTGGCCGGCGCATTCCCGGCCTTTGGGAGCGAAACGGTTTGTGCTACATGCAGCTTCGCGTGAAGCAGCCCGACGGTCGCATGCTGCCGCGTCGCATCCTCCTCGAATCTACTACCCCGGAGGCATGCATCTTGGAAATGGACCGCAAGCGCCAGATTCGCAACGAAGGCGATGCTGCGGCAGAACCGTTGGTCATTCCCTCGTTCGGCACCTGCTGTGACCGATACCTAGACTTGCACGAGAACATGAAGCACGCGATCAAACGCAAATCCACGATCAAGCGGGAACGCTACAGCCTCAATAGATGGCGCGCGCATTTCGGCCACATCCGGACAAATGCCATCACCCACCCGATGATCTATGCTTTCATGCAAAAACGCCTGCGGGGCGGGAGCAACCCACGCACGGTAAACATCGACCTCATCCACCTACGACAAGTCTGCAAGTTCGCACAGGAACTCGGCTACCTTAAGGATCTGCCGACCGTCGGGGTGAAACCGCTCCGCTACAAGGCCCCGGTCCGTCCTCTGCTCAAGGACGACCAATTCACGATCTTGTGCCAGAAGGCGGATGCTTCGTCCAACCGGTCGGGGCCGATCCTCGCCGACTTCATCCGCTTCCTGGGCTATAGCGGCGGGCGTTATCGGGAGGCACTCCGCTTGAAATGGAAGGATGTCTCTTTTGATCACCGCCAAGTGACGTTTGGCAGCGACGGTTTATCAAAAAATGGCAAAGCCCGTGTGGTCGATTTCAACCCAGCGCTTGAGGCGCACCTGCGCACCATGCACGCGCGCCGGGCGCCCGACTGCAAATATCTGTTCCCGTCGCCGCAGCGCGGTGAAAAGGACATTTCTGCGAGCGACCTGCGGGGCAGCCTCTTTGCCGCTCGCGCGGAGGCCGGCCTAGAATGGGTCGGGTTTCACGACCTGCGGCATTTCTTCGCCAGCTACTGCGTCATGTCGGGCCTTGATTTCAAAACCATCGCCGAATGGCTCGGCCACGATTCCGGCACCGGTTTGATCGACAAGGTTTATGGACACCTCGCCGCCGACCACAAGCGCCGCATGGCGCAGAAGGTGAGCTTCAGTCTCGTTCAGCAGGCGTCCACCGATGCGGTGCCGGCGGTGACAGCACCGTGCACCCCGCCCGCTGCCGGGAACGTTCAGACACTGTCTGGCGAATCGCATAGCGTTAGCTCCATAATCTCACTCCCGGTTGAATCCTCCAGCACCTCCAAACTCGCGTCCTAAGCGCCCGGCATGGTCCTCATGTTACTACCTATTGATGGTAAAACAATAATACTCTCTAAAAGGAGTATCTTGACATTACTCCCTCGGAGTAGTAACTTCAGTGTATGAACTACCCAATCGACACCCCCGCGCAAGCCCGCGCGGTCCTGCGCGCCCTACGGCACGGCCGGGGCCTCAGCCAAGCCCAGGTCGGCCAGCTGTTGGGGGTCAGCCAGAAGCGCGTGGCGCGCATCGAGTCAGCACCTGACCGCACCAGCTTCGATCAGATTGCGAAACTGGTGGCGATCCTTGGCGGTCGGGTCGTCATAGAAGACACCGGTCCTACCGTCCCCAAGAAACAAAAACCGGGTCGAGCCGGCTGGTAATTATCCCCGTCCATGTCCAAATCCACCCACCTCGTTGTCTGGATGAATGGCGAACGCGTCGGCGTGTGGTCGCAACCCCGCGCCGGCTCGCCTTCATTCCAGTATGACCCCGCATGGGTCTCCTCCGGAGCCGCCCGCGTGCTTTCGCTTTCATTGCCGTTTGCCCCGGGCAACGCGCCGCACCGCGGCGAAACCGTCACGCATTATTTCGATAATCTCCTGCCGGACAGTGACGGCATCCGAGCACGCCTACAGGCCAAATTCGCGACGGATTCAACCGGCGCTTTCGACCTGCTCACGGCGATCGGTCGCGATTGCGTTGGCGCTGTGCAACTGCTGCCGGAGGGCACGCCCCCGCAGGGGTATGATCGGATCGAAGCCGAGCCCCTGGATGACGCAGGCGTAGAACAAGCCATTGGCGCGGCCCTCTCTGGCGGCCGTGTGCTTGGGCAGGCAGATGAAGAGGAATTCCGTATCTCCATTGCCGGGGCGCAGGAAAAGACCGCCCTGCTATTCCACCGCAACCGCTGGTGCCGACCGAAGGGCTCCACCCCCACCACTCACATTCTGAAGCTGCCGCTCGGGCTGGTCGGTAACCTACAGGCGGACATGCAAGACTCCGTCGAGAATGAATGGCTCTGCTCCCGCCTGATGCAGGCCTTCGGCCTTGAGACCGCCCACTGCGAAATCGCCCGATTCGGAAACCGCAAGGTCCTCGCCGTGCAACGCTTCGACCGGGCGTGGCAAGGCAAGCAATGGATTGCCCGCCTCCCCCAAGAGGATTTTTGCCAGGCCCTTGGTCAACCGGCCCGGCTCAAATACGAGGCCGACGGCGGCCCCGGCATGACTGCCATCCTGCGCGTGCTCGCCACGAGCAAGCGCGCGGAGCAAGATAAGCAAGCCTTCGTCAAGGCGCAGCTCGTGTTCTGGCTGCTGGCCGCCACAGACGGCCATGCCAAGAACTTCTCGCTCTTTCACGAACGGGGCGGCACCTACCGGCTTACCCCTTTCTACGATGTGCTCTCCGCGTGGCCGATCGTCGGCCCCGGTCCGCGACAGCTCGCTTGGCAGAAAGCGAAGCTCGCGATGGCGGTCCGCAGCCGCAATGTCCATTGGAAGTTGAAGGACATTCTCCCACGGCAATGGGACGCGGTAACCCGCGTTGCCGGTCTGGGAGAAGCCAGCGGCCTGATTACCGAAGTGCTCCGCCAGACTCCCGAGGTGATTGCTCAAGTTAGCCGGCAACTGCCGCCGGGGTTCCCCGCACGGGTGAGCGACCGGATCTTTGCCGGTATGCAGGAACAGGCCATGAGACTCGGCGGTAAACCTTGAACATGGTGCCTCGCCGCAACGCGCATAATCATACACGGCCAGGCTCCCACCTGCCCCGATAGCCGCCTCCGACCGCGTCGGGTCAAGGTGGAGGCGGAGCGAAGCGGAGCACTACCTTGACCAGCGCGTATAATCGAGCGGCGGGGAAGGGGTATTGATGGGGCTCAACTGGTGAAGCCCTGATCACGACCATTCACAAGTGATCCGCGATTTTGTCTTTTGGTTGGAAAGCTGAACCGGCGACTCCATACTGCCTTTACCATGCGCTTCCTTTTCTCGGCCCTGTTTGTTTTCGCCGCTTCGCTCAGTGCACACGAGTGCTGGCTGCAACCCTCCACTTTCTCGCCCGCGCCGGGCGCTCCGGTGTCACTCGGAATAAGAGTGGGCATGGATTTCACCGGCGAGGGCCGGCCCATGACCCGTCAGCGGGTCGCCCGGCTGCTGCATGGCAGCGCCACCGGCCGGGAGGATTGGACGGAGCGCGTGCCGGCGAAGGAGACCGGCGTTCCCGATTTGACACTCCGGCTGGACACACTCGGGACCCACGTCCTGGCCTACGACAGTGCGCCAAACCTGATCACGCTGGAGGCGGACAAATTCCACGACTACCTGCGCGAGGACGGCATGGATTATGTCATCGCTCTGCGCGAAAAGGCCGGCTCGGTCGGTGCGCCCGGCCGTGAACGTTACCGCCGTTGCGCCAAGACCATCATCCAATGCGGGCCGGCCGCCGACCCGGGCTTTGGTTTCCGCACCGGGCAGATGATCGAGATCGTCCCGCTGGCAAATCTCGCGGCCGTGCGCCCCGGATCAACGCTGCGCTTTCTCGTGCTCTTCCAACAACAACCCCTACCTGGGACCCTGGTGCAGGCCTGGCATCGCGCCGACGGCCGCACCAGCCAGCTGCGAGCGCACACAAACGCGCAGGGCGAGGCCGAATTCACCCTTCCCGCCGCCGGCGAATGGATGATCAGCACGGTGCGCATGGTCGCCGCCGCCGACCACACCGAGGCCGACTGGGAGAGCTACTGGGGCAACCTGACCTTCAGCCTGGATAAATAACCACCCCTCAGGCCGTCGCCGGTCCGCCACCTTTCCCCGACGGCGGATAGAACCGCAGGACCGCGCCGGTGATCAGCACCAGCAACGCCACGCCAGGCAGGCTCATCAGGACACTTTGCGCCAACCAGGTCACGGGCGGACGGCCGCCGATCAGGGCCGGGATCACGAAAGAGACCAGCATCGCCATGATCATGCCGGCCAGGTAGGCGGGGATCGCGACGAACCAGCGGAGCCCCGTCCGCAGGAGCAGGCCTCGCACGACCACGACAAAGACCAGCAGCTGGATCATCATAGCGTATGTCCCCGGCGGCGCCGGATGCCCGGTCAGCGCCCAGTTCAACCCCGGCGCCAGCAGGGCGCACAGCCAGGCCGTCGCCATGCGCCCCCACAGCGCGGCCAGCAGCGGCGCATAGAACATCGGCAGCAGCCGCGCCCCGAGCCGCGAGGTCTCCGGCACGGGCAGCACATGGATCAGGAAGGGGAACATAACGGAGAGGGCCAGCACGATGCCGAGTTCGCGGGCCAGCGAGGTGGTCAGGAAACGGGGCAGCGGACGGGCGATGGCGGCGTTGGTTTCAGGCATGACGGTAAACGGGTTGGGCGGACGGATGGACAGGCCGGACGGCCCGCGCGAGAAAGTGACCCGGGGCGTCCTCGATTTCAATTTCAGCAAGCCCTGCCGAGCGCAACAGCCGGGTCAGCCGGCCGGCGGCGGGCAGGAGGTGGTCGCGGATCGAGGGCGGACCGCCGCGATGAACCCCGTTGACGAATTTCCGACTGCACGTGTGTGCGATCCAGAAAATCCCGCCCGGTTTCAGCGCCGCAACCAACCGCTTGGTGACGGCCGCCTGAGGCATCAGGTGCGGAAAAACGTTGAAGCACATGATGTGGTCAAAGCTGGCTGACGGCAGCGGAAAGGTCTGCGCCCGGGCGAGGTGCAGGCTGACTTGTGCCGGCTGCCCGCGCTTCTTAGCCACGCGGAGAAATTTCCGCGAGGAGTCGAAAGCCACCACCCATCCCGTCGGTCCGGTCAAGCGGGCCAGCACTTCGGTGAGCCGGCCGGCGCCGCAGCCGGGCTCCAGCACCCGGTCGCCCCGCCGGATCTTCCACCGGCGTGCGAAGCCCCTGACCATCCGGGTTTCCTCCGGAGTGAAGGCGTGCCAACGCGTATCCGAGGCCAGTTTGTCAAAGCAGGGGGCGGCAGTCATGGATCGGAATTGCGACCGGCGGAAGGTTTCAGCGTTCGAAGCGGAGGCCGAGCATCCAGTTGATGCCGGGCATCGGATAACCGGGGGTATAGGAGAACCGGCGGTCGGTGAGGTTTTCCCCGGAGAGATAAATCTCGCCCCGGTTGGTCTCGCCGGTGCCCCAGGCGAACCGCCGGGCCAGCCGGGCGTTCAGCAGGAATTGCGGGCCCACCCGGACCGGATTCGTGGCGCCGACCGACCGGCCCGCGCTGTAGACGTGCATGGCGGAGGTGTAACTGCCGTCGGTGCTCAGGAACCAGCCCCGGGCGATCCGCCAGTTGAGCCCGCCGGTGAAGGTGCTTTTCGGGGTATAGGGCAGCCCGTCCGGATCCGCCCGCAACAGCGAGGCGCCCATGAACAACGCCAGGCCCTCGGCCGGCGACGTCTCCACCATGGCTTCGACGCCCTCGGTCCGGTAGGAACCGAGGTTGATATAGCGCGGTGGGGGCGGCGGCGGGAACGCGATGACATAGCGATCGCGCACGTCGTTGCGGAACAGGGTGACCGCCACGGAGGTGCCGGCAGTGAGCGCGTGCCGGAAGCCGAGCTCGAACTGGTCGGCCTCCTCAGGATCCAGCGCGGTCCAACTGGTGCCGAGCGGAGGGATGAACTGCGACAGCGCCCGGACCTCGAGCCCGGGATAGTTGACGGCGCGGCTGAAGCCCGCGCGCCAGGTGGTGGCGCCGGTCTTGGCCACCAGCCCCGCCTGAGGCGCCCAGCGGGTGCCGAGCGTATCGTGCTCGTAGAAACGCGCCCCCACCGAGGGAGTCAGCTCCACGCCGCCCACGGCCAGCGTGTGGTTGATACCCGCATACGCCGAGAAGATCCGCGCCGTGGCCGGGCCGAACACGTTCGGCTGGGCCGGCGCGAGTGGGACCGAGGCGCTGGTGCCGCGGTCGTAGTCGAGATCGGCGCCAGTCAGGATTTCGCCGCCCTCCCACAGGCGCAGGGTCTCGCGCCAGCGCACGCCGTAGAGCCGCCAGTCGTTGCGACTGTCGGAGTTGCCCGAGAACTGCCGGCGCGTCCAGTTGCCCTCGCCTTCGTTCACATAGGCGCGAAGCGAGCCCTCGACCCTTAAATAACGGTAGCCGAGCACGGCAATATGCAGCCAGTCGGCGGTCTCATAGGTTTCTCCTTTGGTCGAGGGCGGCCCGGCGGGCGCGCCTTCCACGCCCGGATCGGTGGTGAGGTTGCGCGTGCGGTTGACCTTGTAGCTCAGACTCCACTGCGGCGACAGGTCCCAGCCCAGCCGTAGGAAATAATTCTCCAAGCGCCCGTCTGAATCGGGCCGCTCGCCGTCCGAGCGCCGAAGGCTCTGGTTCAGGTAGAAATCGAAGGCGCCCTGCTTGACGCCGTAGTCGAGCCGCTCGACGACCGTCCCGAAGCTCCCGGCGGCGACCGTGCCGCGCAGGATCTGCCCGGGCTGCTCGACGCGCGGGGTGACGATGTTCACCGCCGCAAAAGTATTGCCGAAATCCAGCGGCGTGGCCCGGGGATGCACCGCGATGCTGGCGGCGGCATCGACCGACATCAGGTCGAGCAACGGGTGGTTGAAGACGCCATTCATCTTTGGCACGCCATCGACTAGGGTCTTGATCTCGCCGCCCGGCCGGCTTGCTCCCATCCCGCGCAGAAACACCGCCCCGCCTTCGCTGCCCCCAAAGGCACCGACCTGGTTGTAGCGCGTGATGGTCGCGCCCGGGGTGCGGCGTAGCGCCGAGGCGAAATCGAGGGGCGCGAGATCCCGGAGCTGCCCTTCGTTGATGGTCGTGGCGGCCGAGCCGAAACGATCAGCTTCCGGCAATCCGGTGATCGGCTGCCCCACGACCTCCAAGCGCGGCAGGACAATTGGCGGTGTTTCTTCCGGGTTTCCGATTGTCTGGGCGAAGGCGGCGGAAAAGCACGCCGCTGCGGCCAGACCATGGGCTGTAATACAGGAGATGCGTCGTGAGGTCATGGGATGGATGGTGTTAAAAGTGCTTCCCTGATTCGGTGGCGCTGGCAGTGCGCCCTTTTCCAGCAAGCCGTCGCACGGTTGACCTGGGTCCAACGAGGTTCATGTAGGCAAATCCCGGCCCGTGCTGGTGATCGTCAATTTCCCGTGCTTCACGCCCTTGGCGGCGATCATCTCGTCGGCCAGCTTCTTGATTTTCCCGGCACTGCCTCGCACCGCCAGGATTTCCAGGCAATTGTCATGGTCGAGATGCGTGTGCATCGTCGCGACAATCTCGTCCATGTGGTCATGCTGCAGGTCGGTGAGCAGATCCAGCAGGTGGTGCCGGTGATGGTCGTAGACCAGGGTGATGCTGCCCGCGATTTCCGCCGCGTCATTTTGCTGCCGGTGTTCCACCAGATTCGCCCGGATCATGTCGGCGATCGCCAGTGAGCGGTTGTCATAGCCCTTCTCCCTGGCCATCCGGTCCAGCGCCCGGGCCAGAGTGGAAGGGAGGGAAACGCTGAATCGCGTCACAGTCTCAACCTCAGTGTTACGCATAGAGCGATTCATAACACTGACAGCGAGGGTGGAACAAGGGACAAGCCCCTCCGACGGGCACTCAGCAGAATACTTTATCGCCCGCAGAAGAAATTGTCCGACCTCGGTTCAGATTGCCGGCCTATTAATCCGCTTACGGCAGGGCCTTTGACACCGGGCAGGCAACGAAGAATTCGTAGTTGCCAGACGATTCGGTCGTCACATGGTGCGGGCAGTGCGTCGCCACGTTTCCATCTTCGCCCTCTGCTTGGCTTGGCTCTGTGCCAATGGCGCGGTATGGAACGTCGTGCAGGTGGTGGCGTGGGCGAAGATGTTTCACGACTATTCTCAGGTGATGCCCGCGGCGAGGGCACTCCAGATAACTTTCGACGGCAGCGCGCCTTGCGCCCTCTGCCATATCGCGCAAGAAGGACAGGATGCCGCACGCGACCAACTGCCGCGTGACACTGCCCTCGGCGGCGGCATGGATAAACTTTTGCTATTGTCCGAAACCGTGCCGGCCATCGTGGTCTCGGCGCCCGAGTTTGTCTGGCCGGGTGTCACTGATGACACCGGCCTCACGCGCACTGAAGCGGTGCCCGTGACCCCGCCGCGCGTTTAGCGCGTCCCGCCCATCCCCGCCGCCGCGTCCCAGACGCGCGGTCTTTGCCGTCCCCCGTCCTGCGCGCCTGCTGCCGCATCATCGTGGGGCGGTCGTATTGCTCTGCCGCTTCTACGCTGAGCCACGCCTTCAGCACATATTTTCCGTTTCATGGATTCCTTTCATCCGGTTCGTTATTTTATTACCGCGCTTCTGCTCGGTCTCACCGCCTGCGGCCCCGGCAAGAATGCCGCGGCCCCGACCCAAGCCGAGGCCGCCACGCCCGGCGACGCCGGGGCCGGCCAACGCATCTATTTGCGCGTCTGCTTCGTTTGCCACCAGCCCAACGGGTTGGGGGTTCCCGGCGCCTTTCCCCCACTGGCGGGCTCAACCATCGTCGCCGGCGATCCTGACCGTCTGATCCGCATTGTCCTGCACGGCCTGCAAGGTCCGGTCGAGGTCAACGGCACGACCTTCAACAACACCATGCCGGCCCAAGGCGCCGTCCTCAAGGACTTCGAGATCGCCAACGCCCTCACCTATGTCCGCAGCGCGTGGGGCAACCACGCCACGCCCGTCACCGTCGAGGCCGTCACCCATGTCAGGGCCACCGTCAAGCGCGACACGATGTGGACCTGGGCCGAACTTACCAAGTAACGCGCCCTCTGATCAATAATCTTAAGCCATCCGCCGCAATTCTATGAATAACAAACTCCGCTCCCTCCTCGCGCTGCTGGCCCTCTCGCCCGCGGCGCTCTTCGCCCAAGCCGCCGATCCCGCATATTCCGCGACCGGTCAAGAACCGGTCAAGCTGGACCCAGTGGTCGTCACCGCCGCCCAGACGCAACAGCCGCTCGTGGTCACCACCGATCCCCGTGCGCCCGCCCAGCCGGTCCCCGCGCACGACGGCGCCGACATCCTGAAAAGCGTCCCCGGCTTTTCCGTCATTCGCAAGGGCGGCACCGACGGCGACCCGGTCCTGCGCGGCATGGCCGGCTCCCGCCTCGGCGTGCAGATCGACGGCGAATGCATCTACGGCGGCTGCGGCAACCGCATGGATCCGCCCACGGCCTACGTCTTCCCCACGGCCTACGATCGCGTCACCGTGATCAAGGGGCCGCAGACGGTGCTGCACGGTCCCGGCAACGCCGCCGGCATCGTCCTCTTCGAGCGCGATGCCCGCCGTTTCCCGTCTCCCGCAGCCGACCTGCAGGCGTCCACGACCGCCGCCAGCTTCGGCCGTTTTGACGGGATGATTGATGCGCGCGCCGGCAATTCGCTGGGGCAAGCTCGGGGCACGGCCACCTACACCCGGGCCGACGACTACGAGGACGGGTCCGGCCGCGCCGTGCATTCCGCCTACGAGCGCTGGAGCACCAATGCCACGCTCGGCTGGACGCCGGACAACCGCACCATCGTCGAACTTTCCGGCGCCCGCAGCGACGGCGAGGCCGCTTACGCCGACCGCATGATGGACGGGGTGAAATTCGACCGCACCAACTACGGCATCCGCCTCCGCCGCGAGAACCTGTCATCCCTCGTCACCCGCGCCGAGGCCCGTTTCTACCACAACTACGTGGATCACGTGATGGACAACTACACGCTGCGCCCGTTCGCGCCCTCGATGATGATGCCCAATACGTCCGTGGCCAACCCCGACCGCCTGACCACCGGCGGTCTGGCGCAACTGACCCTGGCTCCGACCGACTCGCTCGCGCTCACCGCCGGCCTTGATCGCCAGCGCAACGAGCACACTGTCCGCTCCACGATGAACGAGGCGATGATGCCCTACGAGTCGATGGCGCGCATGAAGGACGCTGAGTTCGCGCAATACGGTTTCTTCGCTGAGGGCACCTACACCGCCGCTCACGGACGCCGCGTTGTCGCTGGCGCCCGGCTCGACGAATGGAAGGCGGAAGATCCGCGCAGCACGGTGGCCATATCCATGATGAGCACCGCCGTGAACCCGAGCGCCGGCCGCACGCGCCGCTCCGATCTTTTCAGCGGCTTCGCCCGCTACGAGCACGACCTAGGCGGCTCCGCGAGCCCCGTCACGCTGTTCGCCGGCCTCGGCCGCGTGCAGCGCTTCCCCGACTACTGGGAGCTGATCAAGAACGAGAGCGCCAACAGCGTCTCGGCCTTCGGCACCAGGCCGGAAACGACCACCCAGTTCGATGCCGGAGCGCTCTACCGCCGGGGTTCCCTTGCGTTTTCCGTCTCGGTCTTCTCGGCTGACATCGCCGACTACATCCTGGTCCAGTCCAATGTGGCCAAACCCTCGGGCATGATGGGCACGCGCAGCGCCGTCATCAGCCGCAATGTCGACGCCTCGACCCTGGGCGGCGAGGCGGCCGTGGCGTGGCGCATGGCCGAACATTGGAAATGGGACGCTTCGCTCGCCTACGTCCGGGGCAAGAACGACACCGATTCGATTCCGCTGGCCCAGTTGCCGCCGCTGGAGGCCCGTCTAGGGCTCGCCTACGCCACCAAGGAGTGGTCCGTCGGCGGCCTGCTTCGCGCCGTCGCGGCGCAGGATCGCTTCGCCGTCAACCAAGGCAACATTGTCGGCCAGGACATCGGTCACTCTCCCGGCTTCGTGGTCACCTCGCTCAACGCGAGCCGGCGCTTCGGGCAGCACTACCGCCTCTCCGCCGGCATTGATAACCTGCTGAATAAAACCTACGCCGAGCACATCAGCCGCGCCGGCAGCGCCGTCGCCGGATTTGTCCAAACCACCCGCATCAACGAGCCCGGCCGCACTCTCTGGCTCAAGCTCGACGCTTCATTCTAACCACACCCGATCCATGAAAAGCCACCTCCAGACCCTCCTCGCGCTGCTCGTTCTGCTCCCTGCGGCGCTCTTCGCCCACGACAAGACTGCCGACAAGGCCAAGAACTGCGGCTGTGAATGCTGCAAGGGCAAGGAAACCTGCTGCTGTCGCGAAGGGACTTCCGCGACTGACGCCGCTAAGTCCGACCCGGCCAAGCGCTATCCGCTCAAGGGTGTCATCATCGACATCCTTGTCGACCAGAGCGCCCTTCTCGTAAAGCACGAGGCGATCCCGGGCTACATGATGGCCATGACCATGGTCTTCAAGGTCGACGCCGCCACCCTCAAGGCCGCGCAGAAGAACCAGCCCATCACCGGCACCCTCATCCAGCGAGGGGAGGAGTTCTGGCTCGAGGACGTGAAGCCTGTTCCCGCCAAATAACCCCCGCGATGAAACTCCCCCCGATATTGTTCCTGTGCGCCGGCCTCGCCCTGGCGGCGCTGGCCGGCTGCAGCCGCGCCGATAAGAAATCCGTGGAGACCGCTGCCGTTGCGCCGAAAGAGCACGCCCTGACCGGCGAGGTGGTCGCTGTCACTCCGGCGCGCTCGGCCGTGCTCGTGCACCATGAGGAAATCCCTGGTTACATGCCGCCGATGACGATGGAATTTCTCGTCGCCCCGGCCGACCTTGCCCGGCTCAAGGAGGGCCAGCGGCTTCGCGCCCGGATGACGCAGGACACGAAAGGCGACCTGCACCTCGAAGCCATTGAGCTGATCGACCCGGTGAAGGAGCGTGCTATCGCCGCGGCCGCCAACCAGCTCCGGCAGGACACCTCCGCCCGGGGCAAAGAAGCCTACCGCGAAGTGGGCGAGACGGTCCCGCAGTTCACGCTCTACAACCAGGATGGCGAGGTCGTTTCGATCAACCGGTTCCGTGGCCGGCGCGTCGTCATGAACTTCATCTACACTCGTTGCCCGATCGCCACCATGTGCCCGGCCTCGACCGCCCACATGATGGACCTGCAACGTGTCGCCAAGGAGAAAGGAATCACCAACCTCGAAC
>Ga0315295_10000806_pt1 | contig 26609 bp, 27 predicted proteins | sample YL17G14_0_MG_FD_204453 | JGI IMG/M metagenome (GOLD analysis project Ga0315295, IMG submission 204453) | Sediment microbial communities from Yellowstone Lake, YNP, Wyoming, USA - YL17G14_0 | ecosystem: Environmental > Aquatic > Freshwater > Lake > Sediment | place: USA: Wyoming | collected... | reverse complement strand
TATCTGGTGCTTGAGCAGGCTGCCGGGCTTGGTGAGAGAGCGTCCCTTCAGGGTGAGTTTCTTTCGCTCTACCGCAAGGAGACGGTCTATGGTCGAACGCGAGACGGAAAGCAGTCTCTCCCTTACCTCTGGAGGGACATCAAGTTCGCCGCATTCCTCGAGTTTCGGGACGAGCCACTCCATGCAGGGCGCCAGTCTCTTTCCGCACGCGAAATCCATGATGGCCCAGATGCGCTTCAGAGGCCTGAGCACCTCCGGGCCGTACGCCTTCTTCCGCTTTCGGCTCCTCTTCGCCTTGGGGTCTCCCACCACGCGGTACATCTTGCCGTCAGACCCCTTCACCTAGCCGGTGAGGTTCACCAGGCTATCCAGGATCTCTCCCTTCTCCCTCTTGCCGGCGCGCCGGTACTTCCGCGCAACCTCCACAACCACATCCAGCCTGCTCTGCATCGAGAGCCCCACCTTCCCGGCCCCCTCTCGGACTTCCTCAAGGGGATCGTCATTCGTTTGGATTCTTAGGTGAGGCAACTCGCAGTCTTGACCGTCGTCGCCAGGATGAATACCATTCATGGTGAAGAAACTTCATCGGGGCGAGTAACCTTACTTACCAGGGTTGGGTGAGGGGGAGGTGATCCCGTGACATTCCACGGGCCGCGCGATCCCGTCTACACCATCAGCGTTGCGGCGCGCCTGCTAGGCGTGGGTCCGTCGTTCCTTCGACAGGTCGAAGGCGAAGGGCTCGTCTGCCCTGCCAGGACTGACTCCAACATCAGGCTTTACTCCGACGAAGACTTGAGGCTCCTGTCCCGGATTGTCTACTTGTGCAGGTCTCGAGGCGTGAACCTGCACGGAGTCCGCGTGATTCTTGCCATGGAGGACGGAAAGAGCCAGTACGCGATCGCAGAAAGGTCCGAGAGTGTTATTGCGTTGGGACCCGGGATCGAGGCCGAAGCGGACGACGACGGACGAGGCACAGCCCGCAGGGCGGACAGCCGAGGGGCGGACAGCCGCACGGCGGACGATCGCCGGACGAAGGGCGGCCTCGTGAAGAAGAACTAGAGAACTACCAGGTGGAGGTGCGCTAATGGGTAAAGTGGTAGGCATTGACCTCGGTACGACCAACTCCGTCATAGCGATCATGGAGGGGTCGGAACCGACCGTCATCATCAACTCAGAGGGTTCCAGGCTAACCCCTTCGGTGGTCGGTTTCACCAAGAAGGGCGAGAAGATGGTCGGCCAGCTTGCCAAGCGGCAGGCCGTCCTGAACCCCGGGAACACGGTTTTCTCGATCAAGCGGTTCATGGGCAGAAGGTACGACGAGGTGGAACTGGAGCGCAAGCGCGTGCCCTACGACGTCCGCAGGGGAACGCACGACGAAGTACGGGTCCACCTCCCGGCAATCGACAACGAGATCACGCCCGAGGAAGTCTCTGCACACGTCCTCCGCAAGATGAAGGAAGACGCTGAGAAGTACCTGGGCGAGCCGATAACCCAGGCGGTCATAACCGTCCCGGCATACTTCAACGACGCCCAGAGGCAGGCTACCAAAGACGCTGGCCGCATCGCCGGGCTGGAAGTCCTGCGCATAATCAACGAGCCGACGGCCGCCTCGCTTGCGTACGGCATCGACAAGAAGACGAACGAGAAGATCCTCGTCTGGGACCTGGGCGGCGGCACGTTCGATGTATCCCTACTCGAAGTGGGGGACGGCCTCGTGCAAGTGCTTGCGACTTCGGGCGACACCCACCTCGGAGGCGACGACTACGACCAGAGGATAACCAACTGCGTGGCTGATGAGTTCCAGAAGGAGAACGGGATCGACCTGCGTAAGGACAGGAGATCCCTGCAGAGGCTGATCGAGGCGTCCGAGAAGGCCAAGGTCGAGCTCTCGCAGGTACTGGAGGCCACCGTCAGTCTGCCGTTCATCACCGCCGACAAGGAAGGCCAGCCCCTTCACCTGGAGACCCGGATTACCAGGGCGAAGTTCGAGGAGCTCACGGCCGACCTCACCGAGCGCTGCGTCACGCCGTTCCGCCAGGTCCTCAGCGACGCCAAGCTGGATGTCAAGGACCTTGACGAGGTGATCCTGGTAGGCGGGGCCACGAGGATGCCCAGGATCCAGGATCTCGTCAGGAGCCTGACCGGCAAGGAGCCCAATAGGAGCGTCAACCCCGACGAGGTGGTCGCGGTAGGCGCCGCTATCCAAGCCGGTGTTCTGGCGGGCGACGTGAAGGACATCGTCCTGTTGGATGTCACCCCGCTTACGCTGGGGATTGAGACCTACGGAAAGGTCATGACCAAGCTGATCGGCAGGAACACCAGGATCCCGGTGCACAAGAGCGAGATGTTCACCACCATCGGCGATTTCCAGCCGCAGGTAGAGATTCACGTCCTGCAGGGCGAGCGCCAGATGGTCCGGGACAACAGGTCGCTCGGCCGGTTCATGCTGACCGGCATTCCTCCAGCCCCCCGTGGCATCCCCCAGATAGAAGTCTCGTTCGACATCGACGTGAACGGGATACTCAAGGTCACAGCCAGGGACATGGGCACCGGGAAGTCACAGGACATCACCATCAAGGCGTCCACACAGCTGCCCAGAGACGAGGTCGACACGCTGGTCGAAGAAGCCCAAAAGCACGCTGAAGAGGACAAGAAGACGAGGGACGAGGTCGACTCCCATAACGCCCTCGAGCAGCTCATCTACACGGTGGAGAAGAGCTTCAAGGACGCCGGCGACAAGATATCCGCCGACGAGAAGTCCAGGGTGGAGCAGGCCGTCGCCAAAGCCAAGGAGACTCTGAAAGGCGGCAACACCGAGGCCATCAAGAAGGAGACTGAGGACCTGCGCGACGCCGCAGCCAAGGTTGCCGAGGCCCTGTACCGGCAGGCATCGCAGAGCCAGCAAGGTGAGCCCGGTACCAGCGAAGCCGAAGGCGGCCAGCAGGGCGGGCCGGGCGGCGGGACGGAAGGGAACAAACCCCCGAAGGGCGACGTGTACGACGCCGAGTTCAGGGAGAAGGGCGACAAGGAAGGTCCGAAGGCGTAGGCCGGAGGATGGATCCCGCAGGACAGACTCCGGCGGGGTCAGCCCCGAGGACTAACAGGAGAAGGACGATGACTGTTGAGCAGCAATGATGACGATATGAAGAGGAGAAAGGGAAGCAAGGCGGGACGGACCGAGGCACCGGTCGAGGCACCGAGTGCTGCCTCTGACCCTGTCGGCGCTGCAACTCCTGATGCGACCGCACAGGATCAGGCTAAGCGGGCGGCAGAACTCGAGGCGAAGGTATCAGAGCTAGAGGTGAAGGTATCAGAGCTGGAGTGGAAGCTCGGCGCAGCGGGTGACCGGACCGCGGCGCTGACTGGCGAGAGAGACACCTGGCAGTCGAAAGCGACAGCTATCTTCGACCAGTACCTGAGAGCCAAGGCCGACTTCGATGGGTTCCGCAGGCGTACCGAGCGGGACTTCGAGGACCGCGTTACTCGCGGCAAGGCCGACTTCCTGAGGGCGCTGCTCGAAGTCGTGGACAACTTCGGGCGGTTCCTCCAGGCGACGGAGAAGAGCGGGCTGGAAGGTGGCGAGCGGAGCTTCGAAGCCTTCTTCAGAGGCGTGACAATGATCGAGCAGCAGCTCATGGACGCCCTGCTCAAGGAAGGTGTCGAACCAATCGAGAACCCGGTCGGGAAAGAGCTCGACCCGGCTTTCCATGACGCCGTGGCTACTCAGGACGGCGGTGGCGAGCATGGGACTGTGGTCGAGGAACTGCAGAAAGGTTACGTGTATAATGGCTTGGTGCTTAGGCCAGCTAAGGTAAAGGTGATCAGGTAGCCCGGCATAGATACTTCGAGACATGGTGACCACAATGGGATATAATGTGGTCACGGAGGGGATCCCCGTGCCGGAATACGTGGGTGTCCGTGAGCTGAAGGCCCGGCTAAGTCATTACCTTCAGAGGGCGGCCGCAGGAGAGCGTGTGGTGGTGACCGAACACGGCCGTCCCCTCGCCGAGATATCACCTTGCCTGCAGAGACCGGAAGATAGACTCCAGAGCCTCGTTGCGTCCGGCAAGATCAAGTGGAGCGGCAAGAAGCCTACCGTATCTCCACCGGTTGCTTCCACGTACCCCGGTAGGTCGGTGGCGGAGTTGGTCTTGAGGGACCGCGAATGAGTCTGTTCACATATGTCGACACCAGCGGCCTCGCTAAGCGGTTCTGGCGAGAGCCTGGGACGGACATCGTGCTTCGGGCATTCGAAGACGCTAAGGCGATTGCGACCGTCTCGCTCTCCTATGTCGAGCTCATCTCAGCGACCTTCAGGGCTGCACGCAGGGGAGATGTGCCATCTGCGGATGTGCCCAGAGTGCTGGAGGCTATCCGGGACGAGTGGAAGGACTACGTCCGTCTCCCGGTCGACGACGATATCATTCAGCAGGCTGCAAGCTTGACCCAACGACACGCGATCCGAGCATATGACGCTGTTCACCTGGCTGCGGCCCTCAAATGGCAGGCTGAGCTCGGGGAAACCATCGGCTTCCTGGTCTTCGACCAGGAACTAGCTAAGGCCGGCGCTGCGGAAGGCCTCACGACCATCCCTGGCTAGCCGCCGACCCTGCCAGGGCTTCGACAACTCCTGATTCCAGTCAGATGACCGGCATGTCCGGCAGCTCCGGGAACGTCCCAATGACCGTCTGTCTAACCGAACCCTTCACGTCCAGGCCGAACCTCTCCAGCGCCATGAGGAGACCGCCTGCCGCGGGCTCCATCTCCACCGGGCGGAAGCTGGCCAGCGGTATGAGCCTCTGGCAGGCCATCCTCAGTGCGGAAACCATGAGAGGGCAGACTCCTTTGGTGAGACTGGTGCCGCCCAGGACGACGTCTGCGGGAATCCCTTGCATGCCTACGCGCGCCATGAGGCCGCCGACGATCTCGCCCATGGCAGTCCCAGTGCGTACCAGGATGTCTTGAGCCACCTGGTCGCCCTTGAAGGCCAGCTCGAACAGGGCGGGGACGAGCTGGGCGACCCTCATGTAGATGTGGCCGAACTCCCCGTGGACCCTGTACATGTACAGCGAGAGCTCGTCATAAGAGGGGAACTCCAGGAGCTTCAGGACCGCGTCTTCCAGGCCCGTTTTCGGCCCCGTTCCGTCGTGGGACCTGAAGGCATAGTGCACGACCTGGCGGATCAGGCTACCCGCGCCGCCCTCCGAGCCCCACTCGTACCCCATCCCGCGTCCGGTTACCTTCCTTCCGTCGGTGCCGGCGGCAGCGAAGTTGGCTCCCGTCCCTGATATGACCACGCCGCCGAAGTCCTTCTCGGTGCCGGCGCGGAACCCGACCCAGGTATCGTTGGTGACCGTGAACTTCAGACCTGGGTACAGGCCGGATATGCCATCCTTGAAGCTCGCGAAGTCGACTGGGTAGTCGGCGCCGGCCATGCCGAACACCGCGTTGTCGATCCGGTCAGGCTCCAGCCCGGCAGTGCCGAGAGCCATGCTCACCGCGCCGTTCAAATGCCTCATGGCCTCTTCCAGCCCGTTTAACTGGTAGTTGGTCGGACCACCGACGCCGGCGCCCAGGACCTTCCCGGTCTCGTCGCCGATTACAGCCATCGTCTTGGTGGCTCCGCCATCGACTCCCAACGCGTGTCGCATCGGAGGCACCTCCTGGTGCTCAGGTCGTGCTCAAGTCGTGACTCAGGTCGTGCTCAAGTCATGACCATGCCATGCTCGCGCTCTATCAGGGGCCGTCAGACTCCCTTGCCTCTGAACTGCGGCAGGTGCTCCTTGTTTGCCTCCAGGATGTCTCTCAGTATCGCCCTCGCCGCATCGGCACCGGGCACCAACGGGTGGTTCAGCAGGGCGAAGAACGCCGACTCGACGTCGCCATCCACCGCCGCCTTGACCGTCAGCTTCTCGTAGGCCTTGACCTGCTGTACCAGCCCGAGTACCTCCGTGGGCAGGGGCTTCTGCGCCAGGGCATGAGGACCCCGGCCGTCCACCATGCAGCTCACCTCCACTGCCACGTCCGGTTCCAGCCCGGGGACCGCACCCCCGTTCTTGACGTTGAGCACCTCGTCCGCCGGGACGTTCCGGACAATGGCCGAGATGCAGCTCAGCGCCACGTCGGAGTAGTACGCTCCCCCGCGCTTCTTCAGGGCCCGAGGCAGGCCGGCGGACTCCTCTCTGCTGTACACCTCGAAGAGCTCCTTCTCGACGCGCATGACCTCGTCGGCGCGCGTCCCCTTGCCGCTCGCGACATCATTCTGCTCGGCTTTCAGGGCTTTCTCGGCGAACCAGTAGTAGTACAGGTAGCCGGCCGGGATCGCCCGGAGCCTTCGGAGATACCTGGCAAACTCGTGGCTGAACTTCTCGACCTTCAGGTACAGGGCGAGCAGGGGAGAGTCGAAGATCCTGTCCGAGACATCCTTCCCGTCCAGGTAAATACCGGTCACGAAGGACAGGTGGTTCAGGCCGGAAGCGTCGACGCTCACCCTGGACGGGTCCACGCGCAGGATTCTGGCAATCCCCATCCTCATCCCGATGGGCACGTTACACAGGCCGAACGTCCTCACGCCCGAGTGCCGGAGGAGAGCCTCGGTGACCAGTCCGGACGGGTTGGAGAAGTTCAGCAACCACGCATGGGGGGCTACTTCCTCGATGTCCCGCGCGATCTCGAGCGAGACCGGGATGGTGCGCAGCGCGTTGGCGAAGCCGCCGGGCCCCGTGGTCTCCTGGCCGACAACTCCATACTTGAGCGGTATGCGCTCGTCGGACCAGCGCGCCTTCATGCCTCCGACGCGGATCTGGCTCACGACGAAGGAGGCGCCGTCCAGGGCCTTCCGCCTGTCCAGAGAAGTCTCGATCCGGCAGGGCATCGCCCGTTTGGCCATCATCCTCCGCGAGAAGGCGGCGACCGTCTCCAGGCGGTCCTTGCCTTCGGGGATGTCCACCAGGGTGATCTCGTCGGCCTGGAACTCGCCCTTCTCCCACTTGCGGATGACGCCGTCGAGGAGCTCGGGCGCGTAGGAAGACCCGCCGCCGATGACGGCGAGTTTGACCTTTTCCATGCTACACCTTCCATGCGTCGACCATCACGTGCAGGTGATACGGGTGCATCACCTTGAAAGTCTCGGCCACCTTGGCGCCTATCTCGTGCCCCCACTCCATGCACTTGGCCTGGAGGTAAGGGAGGTACATGCTGTTCCAGATGTCTTTCGGGAACTGGGACTTGTGACAGAGGCACGCCTTCAGCTTCGCTTCCCAAGTGGACTCGATGCCGATGACGGTGTTCGGCCTCACGGAGAGAGCCAGCGCGATGCCGCCCACCTGCCAGGCGACAAGGCCGTCCCGGAGGTCCTCGGGGTATGCCAACGGGAACGGCGCGTACAGGACCGCCTCGACGGCCGCCATCGACGCCTTCCTATGGTCCGGATGGGCCTCGTACGGCAACCACGGGTCCAGGGTGATGACGAAGTCCGGCCTAACCTTGCGGATCACCCTCACGATCGCCCTGCGAACAGCCTCGATCTCAGGCAAAAGGCCGTCCCGGAAGCCCAGCCACTCGACGTGGGCGACCCCAAGCACCGCCGCCGCCTCTTCCTGCTCGCTGCGGCGCACCGCTGAGACCTGCTCGCGGGACATGAGCGGGTCGAATGTCCCCATGCTGCCGTCGGTTACTGCCGCATAGGTCACAGTTGCCCCGTCTGCGGTCAGGAGGGCGATGGTGCCGCCCGCCGTAAGTTCCGCGTCGTCGGGATGGGGGAAAATGACCAGCACGTTCCTGGCCTGCTTCAGATGGGGGACGGGGAAGAGGTCCTTTGGGTTCATCCTTGACGTCTCCTCCTTGTCTCCTTCGTTTCCTTTGTCTCCTTCGGAGGCGGAGGATTCCCCTGCGCCCGCCTCGAATGCTCCCAAGAAGCTTCGCGGGTCAGAGAGTTTTTCCTCCGTGGGAGGTGCGTGCCCTGAACAGACTAAAGGACTTCGCCTACAGCCTCGGCTCCTTCTCCTCGTCGGTCCTGGGCCAGACCGTCAGCGCCTTCGCCATCTTCTACTACGTGGACGTCCTGAAAGTGCCTGCCCAGACCATCAGCGGCATCATGGTCATGTACGGGATATGGAACGCCATCAACGACCCGCTGTTCGGGCAGATATCCGACCGGACCCGCACCAGGTGGGGGCGCCGAATCCCTTACATCCTGTTCCTGACGCTGCCTCTGTGCGCGGCGTTCGCGCTCATGTGGATGCCGCCCTTCGCTGCCGGCAACACGCGGGCGCTGTCCGTGTACTACTTCGTGACAATCTTCCTCTTCGATGGCCTATTCACGATCGTGGTGCTCAACTGGACGGCGCTTTACCCGGAGATGTACCCGGGGTTGGAGGACCGGGCCCGCGTGTCGGCGCTCCGCCAGATCCTCGGTATCTTCGGGCTCATCCTTGGCGTGGCTCTCCCGCCCATGCTCTATCCGGCGATAGGGTGGAAGCTGATGGGCTTAGCGTTCGCGGCTATATCGCTGGTCACCATGTACGCCTCCCTCTATGGGGCCAAAGAGCGCCCGGAGTTTTCGGCTGAGGAGGGGCTCGGGCTGGTGCAGGCTCTGAAGGCCACGTACATCAACCGGTCCTTCATGACCTTCGTCATCCCCGCGATGCTGATAGAGTACACTTTCGTCGGGCTGCAAGCCGTGATCCCGTTCTACGCCAAGTACGTGCTCAAGGCCGAGGGCATCCAGGTAAGCATCATGCTCGGCGCCCTGTTCGTGACCGCGATCCCCTTCGCGTACATCTGGGGCAGGATCATCGCCAGGCTTGGCCCCAAGAAGTCCATGGTCAGGTCGACTTCGCTCTACGCCATCGGACTCATTCCGTTCTTCTTCGCCCGAAGCTTCGCTCAGGGCGTCGTCACGTGCCTGTTCCTCTCGTTCGGCCTGGCAGGCATCATGGTCTTGCTGGACATCTTCATCGCCGACGTCACCGACGAGGATGAGGTCAAGACAGGCGTAAGACGCGAGGGCATGTACTTCGGCGTCAACGGCTTCATGATCCGCCTCGGTATCTCGGTAAACGCCGCGATCATGGGGCCGATTATGACCAGGACAGGGTACAACGCCAACCTGGCCGTCCAGCCCGCCAGCGCCCTCATGGGCTTCCGCTTCCTCATGTCATTCATCCCTGTCGCAGCCATCGCCCTCGCCCTCGTGATCCTCAGGCAGTATCCGCTGGACGGGGAGAAGCTGGAGGCGGTCAAGAGGAGGGTCGCCGCCATGCACGCCGAGAAGGCGGCGAAGTAACGAACATCGACCTGCGTGTCCCGACGACGGGAGTCGAGTGTAGCGATCCTGTCCGGCGGGCCGGTTTTTTAGCTGCCCCGGAATTGAGGCAGGTACTGCTCGTGCGCGTCCAGGTACGCTTCGAGGAGCTTCCTGGCCAGGTCTCTCGACCCGACGAGAGGATGGCAGGCCAAAGCGTCGATGGCGAGCCTGCGCGATCCGCTGAGCGCAGCGTCCACCGCCAGTTCCTCGTATGCCGCGACCGACTGGATTAGGCCGCGGACCTTGAGAGGCATGGTCCCCATGGCCAGCGGGTGGGCGCCGGACGCGTCGACCGTGGCCGGGACTTCGACGATCTTCTCGTACGGGAGCTCGGGCAGGGCACCGTGGTTCGGAACGTTGACGATGTAGACTTCCCGGGTATCGTTGGCTATCGCCGCGAGCATCCCGACCATCATGTCGGCGTGCCACTTCCCGCCCCTGCGGGACTCCAGCGACTTCCTGGCGCGGGCGACCTGTTCGTACTCCTTCAGCAGGCCTTTCTCGATCTCCATGACCTCCTGGGCCCTCGTTTTTCCCGACTCCTGTTGGTGCCGGATGATCTCCTGTGTGAAGTAGTAGTACTGCAGGTACGGGGACGGCAGCATCCCGGTCTCCTCGAATATCCTCAGCGTGTTCGTAATCTCCGTCCGCGTCTTGGGGTCCCTCAGTATCTGCTCACCGTATATAGCGTCGACCTGCTCGCGGGGGATCTCCTGCAGCCTCTGCCTGAGCACCGGCAGGATGTCGGAGCCGCGGTAGTATACCTTCCTCGCGAAACCGAGGTGGTTCAGGCCGAAGTAGTCCATGAAGATCCTCTCGGGAGGCGCTCCGACCATCGCGGCGAGGGATTGCTGCAATATCATCGGCTCGTCGCAGATGGCGACGTGCTTGGCCGTGGAAGTCCTGCTTATCGCCTCCGCGACCATCCCCGTGGGGTTCGTGTAGTTGATAAGCCAGGCTGACGGGTTGACCTGCTGGATCTCCTGGGCGATCTCCACCATGACCGGGATCGTGCGGAGCGCCATTGCGAACCCGCCGGCACCGACCGTCTCCTGCCCGATGATGCCCATGCTGATGGGGATGGACTCGTCGAGGTGGCGCGCTGCGAGGCCGCCCACCCGGATCTGGCAGAGGACGAAGTCAGCGTTTCTGATGGCCTCGCTGCGGTCCTCGGTCAGAGTGATGTCCGCAGCGGGCAATGCGGTTTCGGCCATCTTCTTCACGAGGTTCCCGACCGTATGGAGCTTGCGCCCGTCTATGTCCATCAGGATGAACCTGTCGACGGGGATCCTGCCCTTCAGCCTGATGAAGCCCTCGATCAGGCCCGGGGTGTACGCGCTTCCCCCTCCTAGGATCGAGACCCTGAGCCCGTTGTCCATCGTACCTGACCTCCTGTCTGAACCACGCTGCGCCCTTCCCAAGCACCAGCAAGCTTATCGGGCGCCGCCGCATGACGTTGACACCGGCGGACAAACCTACCTACCATGAGAGGCATGGGGACCCGCGTGGCAGTAGCGATGTCAGGGGGCGTCGACAGCTCCGTCGCGTGCCTGCTTCTGAAACAGAAGGGGTACGACGTAGTCGGCCTTACCATGAAGCTCCTGCCCGACCCCCCGGCCGATGAACTCGTTCCCCGGACGCCGTGCTGCAGCGCAGAGATGGCGGACGACGCGGGGAGGGTCTGCGCTTCCCTCGGCATCCCTCATTACACCCTTAACCTGGTATCCGAGTTCGAGCAAGGCGTCATCGTTCCCTTTATCCGGGACTACGCCGCCGGCAGGACGCCCAATCCGTGTCTACAGTGCAACAAGGTGATGAAGCTCGGCCACCTCCTGCAGAAAGCCAGGGAAATAGGGGCCTCCCATGTGGCCACCGGCCACTATGCGAGGGTGTCCTCTGGTCCGCAGGGCCGCACGCTGCTTTACCGGGGAGTCGATAGGGCGAAAGACCAGAGCTATGCCCTGTATGGGCTGACGCAGGACGAGCTGTCCCACGCGATGTTCCCTCTGGGCTATCTCACCAAGAATGAAGTCCGCAAGATCGCCAGGGAGGCCGGGCTTCGGACCGCCGACAAGCCGGAGAGCCAGGAGATCTGCTTTGTCACGCATGGTTACAGGCGATTTCTCGCCGAAAGGGGCATAGCTCCAGAGCCCGGGCCTATCGTGGACGTCTCAGGCAAGGTGTTGGGCAGGCACCCCGGCATCCCCTTCTATACGGTCGGCCAGCGTCGTGGACTTGGAGTCACAGGCGGAGAGGCGCTCCACGTGGTAGACCTCGACGCGGAGAACAACGCGGTGGTGGTCGGCACGAGGGAAGAGGCCTACTCGACCGGCTGCATCACCGGCGACCTGAACCTAATCGCGTCGGATAGGCTGGATGGGCCGGTGGCCGGCACCTGCATGGTCAGGTACAGGGGCACGGAAACCGCAGCGACGATGCGAGAGCTCGAAGGCCCTGGTCAGAGGGCTCGGATTGATTTCGGCGTCCCTCAGTTCGCAGTCACGCCCGGTCAGGCGGCGGTCCTTTACCAGGGGGACCTCGTATACGGCGGAGGCATCATAGTCCGGCGCACGGTGCAGCCGAAGTAGATCCCACCGCAGCTCTGGCCTCCCGCCCGGCTGAAGGAGTTTCCCCCGCTGCAACGAAGATAAGGGGAGCCTTCTAGGAGGGAAGCCCCATGTTCGTACGCGACATAATGACCAGGAACCCGGTATCCATCAGACCGGACGCCACCCTTCGCGAGCTCCTGAACCTCATGATCGAAAAGACCTTCGAAGCCATCCCGGTCCGCGCTAACGGCAAGGTCATCGGCATCGTGACCGACTGGGACATCGTGACCAACTTCCCTAGAGCGGAGGGGACGGATTACCTCAATACCACCAAGGTCAAGGAGATCATGGCGACCAACGTGGAGACCGTCAAAGAAGACGAGATCGTCGAAATGGCCGCCTACCATATGTACTTCCACGACCTCGACGCGCTCCCGGTCGTGGACAAGGACGGCAATCTCATCGCTATCGTCACGCAGAACGATGTCTTCAGGACACTGGTCTCTCTCATGGGCCTCCGCGCCAAGGGGACCAGGATCACTCTCGAAGTGCCGGATCATGTGGGGATCCTGGCCGACATAACAGGAACGGTGCGGGACCTGGGGATCAGCATCGCCAGCATGTCAACCAGTATCCCGCCGGTCGCGGACAGGGGACTGGTCATACTCAGGGTGAAGACCGGCGATGTCGACGAACTGGTGAGAAGACTCGGGCAAAGGTACAAGATAGTTCACGTGTCCCAGACCTGGGGATAGAAAGAGGGCGGAGCAGGCCCACCCTTGCCTCCGGCTACGAAACCTTACCCCGACGAGCCTCTGGGCCTGCTCCCTTTGGAACCCTATTCAGTTATGCTTGGACGATATTCGGTTTCTAGAGAGACTTGAGGTAGGCCAGCTCATCTCTGGCGAGGGCGAGCCCGTCCCCCACAAGTTCCAGGGCTTGCTTGACGAGCATCAGCCTGTGCTGCATGAGCTCAAGGCGCCTCGCTGCGAACCCCTTCAGAGTCTCGTTCTCAATCCCGGGGATCCTGGCCTGCAGCTTGTCGATGGCCTCGTGCATCTTGGCGATGCGGTCCTGGAGGCCGCCCTGGTGCTCAAGAAGGTTGGCGATGTGCTTCTCGAGGCGCTGGATGGCTTTCTGCCTGTTTTCCTCGTTCTTGGCCTTGTTGGGTGCGAATACCGCTTCGATCACGGACCAGTCGACGCCGTGGGCTGCGCAGATCTCCTGGAGGGTCTTGCCGGCCTTGAACTCCTCCATGAGGGTTTTCATGTCGGCGTTGGTCTTGCCGGCGATGTACGCGAGAACCGTGTGGGGGTTTGGGCCGCCTTTCGCGTTGTCGGGCGCGGCGAGCGCCAGTGACGCCATCGAGGCGACCAGAACAACGGCCATCACTGAGACTGTCAGGATACGCTTCCATGCGCTCTTCATTTCTGACTCCTCCTTGTTCTTAGCTCCGGAAGCCGTCCTGGCTTCCGAGAGGAGTATCGCTTCCATGAATTAACATACCTTGCCATTGAGGTGAAGGGCAATTTAACAAACAGCTAATGTCGCCTCAGTGAGACCTAAGGTGAGCAAGGGAATAGAGATACGTCCCGGTCAGGGCGGAGGGGAAGTAGGTATCGCGAAGGAGAAGGTAGATCCCTGGCCCATAACACTCTGGGCCCACATCGAGCCGCCGTGCTGCTCCACGATGAGCCTGGCGATCGAGAGCCCGAGGCCCGCTCCTGACTTTGCACGGGAACGAGCCTTATCGGCCCGGTAGAAACGCTCGAAGACGTGAGATATGTCCTGCTCCGGGATACCGGGTCCCTGGTCTGCTACCGAAACGACAGCGCGGCGGACTGTCTCGCCCCTCTTCCCGGGCACTTCGACTTCCTGCGGCAGGACCAGCACCCTCACCTGCCCGTTCTCGGGCGAGTACTTGATCGCGTTGTCCAGGACGTTCAGGATTGCCCTGGTCAGCCTGTCCGCGGAGCCAACTACCCTGAGGAGCCCGCTAGCCTCCGCCGCTTCGTCGGATGTCAGGATAACGTCGACCTGCTTCTCCCGGGCGATGGGTAGGATGGTCTGAACGCTCGACCTGACCACCGCGGGCAGGTCGACCTCCTTCATCTCGACCGGGATCTCGCCCGACTCCAGCCGGGCCAAATAGAAAAGATCGTCCACCAGCCTGGCGAGCCTCTCCGACTCCTCGTGGATGATGTTCAAGGTGCGCGACTTCTCGGATTCGTCCTTGATGATGCCGTCGCGCAGCGCCTCCACGAATCCCCGGATAGAGGTGACGGGGGTGCGCAGGTCGTGGGAGATGTCGGACATCATGTTAGTGCGTTCCTCCATGAGAGCGCGAAGCTTCTCTTTCTCCTGGGTCAGGTTGTCTATCAGGGCGGATATCTCATCCGACATGGAGTTCAGGGCCTCCGCCAGGTCGCCTAGCTCGTCGGCCGACTTGACGTCGACCTTCTCCTTGAAGCTGCCTTTGGAGACCGACCGCGCTACCTGGGCCATCTTTCGCAGAGGGTTGGTGATGGTGGAGGACAGGAAATAGGCGACCACGGCGGCGGCCGCGGAAGCCAGGAAGGCCGCCTTCAGTACCGAACTGCTGGTCTCACCGGTTATCTGCCGGGCGGCGATCCTGACGGAGCGGATGATGATGAGGGTGCCGGTGACCCGCCCGCTGGCTACCCAGGGTATGGCGACCGCCACAGCGTCGGTACCCGCAGTGGGGAAGTCAAACGCCTCGATGCGGCCTCTTAGGACCCTGCTGATGAGGCTGGCCGAGATGGTCTCGCCAGTGAGGCCTTTGCCTTCGGTGGTATCGACCAGAACCATTCCCCGCACGTCAGTCACGAGGGCGCGAGACTGGGTGATGGATGCCGCAGCCGCAGCCAGCTGGCGGACGATACCAGTGTCGGCGACAGGCACGTTGACCGCCTCAACCAAGGTCTGCAGCCGGGGGCCCTGGGCGGTGAGCTGGGAGGCCGCGGCCCGCCGGAAGTAACCCTCCAGCAGGCGGTAGTGCAACACGCCCATGACGATGGCGACCAGCAGTATGATGGCGACGAACGTCACCATTAGCTTTGCGCGGATGGACACCTTACCGGTCAGCCTCCGATCGCTTGTCCGGCCGCTTGCCCGTCACTTCTCCGGGTGATACTCGAACTTGTAGCCTACGCCCCAGGCGGTCTTGATGTATGCGGGGTTGTCGGGGTCTTTCTCGACCTTCTGGCGCAGCCGGCGGACGTGCACGTCCACCGTCCGGATATCCCCGAAGTACGTGTACTCCCAGACGGTCTCGAGCAGGTACTCCCTGGTGAAGACGCGGTTGGGGTTGGCTGCCAGGATCCACAGGAGGTCGAACTCCTTGGGCGGCAAGCTCATAATCTGGCCGTCGACGGTTACTTCCCTGGACGCCTTGTTGATCGTGAGGCCGGGGTAGGAGACGACCTCGTCCTGAGAGGCGCCCGGCCCTGGAGTGGATGGTTCTCGCGCCGCAGGGGCCGCCTGGCCCTGATCGCTGCGGAGAACCACACCTCCGGTACTGTCTGCTCTGCGCAGGACCGCCTTCACACGTGAGACCAGCTCTCGCGGGCTGAAGGGCTTCGTGACGTAGTCGTCGGCGCCCAGTTCCAGACCGAGCACCTTGTCCAGTTCGGCGTCCTTGGCCGTCAGCATGATGACAGGGGTGTTGCGCTCCTTACGGATCTGCTTCAAGACTTCCCAGCCGTCCATCTCGGGCAGCATTATGTCGAGAACGATCAGGTCGGGGCTGCTCTGCTGCCAACATGCCAGCGCCTCTTTACCGGTCCGGGCCTCGGTCACGCCGAAGCCTTCGCCTGATAGGTACAGGCGGACCAGCTGCCTTATGTGGTCCTCATCATCTGCTACCAGGACAGTTCTCTCGGACAAGGCCATCACCCTTGGTGATCATCGAAATCCGCATTACCGGGAGTGAGATTCCCCTAATGACTACGATTTCCTCTTCATCCCCGGTAAACCCATCTCTCCTCGGCAACCCGTCTTCGTGCGGGCCAGCGGACTCAGCGTGGCTCCCTCCCTGGACCGTGTCCTGCAATCAAGCCTCTCTCCTTGAGCCACTCGAAGGACGCCACCTGGCTTTCCGGCTCCGTCATTTCCATCAGCGCGCCCATGGGTCCGACTCCGGCGGAGCGGAGCAACGCGAAGAACCTATCGAAGTCGAAGCTGCCCCTGCCCGTAGCCAGGTGCTCGTCCCACGCGCCCAGGTTGTCATCGACGTGGAGATACCTAGTCCAGGACGACAGCTGTTCTATCCACTGCTCGAGGGGGACGCGGGAGAACACGTGATGTGCCCGGTGTCAAGGCACACGCCGAAGTCAGGGCGGTTCACCGCCTCGCATAGAAGCCGCATGGGTTCGGGCGATGGCTCCCACATGTTCTCGATGACTACAGCTCCCTCGTAGGACGAGGAATCCAGCACGGACGTCCACAGGTCCGCCGTGCGGCTCAGCCACCCGTCGAGACGGCCGGGGCCCCGGAGCATGGGGTTGTAGCCGGTGTGGAAGACGATAAGGTGTGCATCCAGTGCCTGCGCAGCCTCGAGCCCCTTCTCGAAACTCGACCGGGCGAGTGCACGGACCCTGTGGTCCGGGCTCCCTGGGTACATGTCGAGGAACGCCCCGTGGAGAGTGACCGGGTAGACTAGTCCCTGCGACCAGGCCAGAGAGTCTTTGAGCGCCTGGTCGAAATCGGTGTCGAGGACCTTTGGGTACGCGAACTCGCCGATCTCCAGGCTGACGCCTAGCCTGCACGCCTCCCGGCATACCTCACCGGCGTTGGACTGCTCAGGGCAGAGGTATACACGGTCGATCATAGCGGCTGCTCCCTTCGGACCGTCTGTGGCTTAAGTGAAAGGATTATAGCATGCCCGGACGGCGCGCTTCGGTGAAGGGTCGGGATGGGAGGGTTTCCGGCGTCAGAGGAGGAAGGCTTCGCCTCCGTGGAGGTACCCGGGGATTGCGGCCCGTGAAGGAGGTGGTCCCATGCGCGACCTCAAGGAGGACATCGAGCTCCACCGGTGGTCCGTGGTCAGGTTCCTGGCGTTCTGGGCTATCGTCTGCGTGCTCACCGTAGTCACAATTGACCGGAACCGGGGTCAAGCTGGGGGTACCACGCTCGTGGCGCTCTCCCTGCTGCTGCCGTTCGTGGCCGGCGTCACCGCTTCGACGTGGAGGACGAGCCCCGCCATCATCGGGGCGTTCGTGAGCGCAGTCAACATGGCTTTCTCCGTTGGGTGTCAATGGTGGGCGGATAAGGCTGGAGGCAGCACGGGTCCAACCAACCTTGCGACGGCACGTGACGCGCTTGCCGAGTTACCCCTGCTCGCCGTTCTCTATGTCGTTATCGGGCTGGCGTTCAGCTATCTCGGGGCCGCCATGACCCGAGCGACCCGGCATAGCTAAACCGCAGGTTTCGGCTTCGACCGCCAGGAAGGTATCCGAAGCGGATGAGCATGAACAGGTAGAATGCGAGCAGGCGGCCAGGTCACGGTCCGCAACGGAGGTCAAAATACAACCTGGTAGCTCTGCTATACTCGGCGCGGTGAGTGATCATGGGGTATCTTGAAGACGTGCTGAAGGCCGCCGAATGCGTCGAGGAAAACCTGATGAAGCCGTTCACGCTGCGGGACGTAGCTTCCCGGGTAAGATACTCCCCGTACCACTTCCACCGGCTCTTTCACGCAGTAGCAGGCGAGACTCTCGGCGCGTACGCGCGCAAGCAGCGGCTAGCGGAAGCAGCCCACGAACTGGCTGAGACCCGCCGCCGCGTATCCGACATCGCCCTCGACTACCAGTTCCAGTCCCAGGAGGGCTTCACGCGTGCGTTCGTCAGGATGTTCGGCGTCACGCCGACCAGGTACAGGAAGCGCCCCACGGCCATGGCGCTCACTCCGGCCAACGGATCACCAGAGAGGAGCTCCTGCATCTAAAAGGAGGGCATCAGCGTGACTCCCAAGAAGTTCACAAAGATAATCTCAAGGTGGTCGGACTCATCTACTGCGGGGAGAACCAGAAGGGGGGTGAAGTAGCCCAGCTGTGGCAGGCTTTCGACAAGAGGGAGCCGTCAGTTCCCAACCAGCCGAAAGGGATCTGCCCGGTCACATACGGCGTGTGTTTCAACGACAACAGGGCGATCGCCCCGCGTTTCTGCTACGTGGCCTCGGTCGAGGTCGAATCGCTGGAGGACATCCTCATGGACATGGTGGGGAAGACGCTCCCGGCCAACACCTACGCTGTGTTCACGCATCGCGGTAGCCTCACGAAGCTTGGCCTTACCTGCCAGTACATCTACGGCAAGTGGCTGCCCAACTCGGATTACGTCCTGGCCGGCGAGTACGACTTTGAGCACTACGACCAGCGTTTCCAGGGCACTGACAACGAGAACACCGAGTTCGACATCTACGTTCCGGTGAAAGCGACAGGGTCTGCAGGTGCTCGTAGATGGCCTGACGGGCAGCGGCAACGCTCCCCCAGCCTATGACGTGACCGGTCCAGGTCTGGACCGCCCGAAGCGCGGGCCTCAAAGCGTACACGCCCAAGAGGATCAGCGCGACGCGGGTCACCTGTCCATATGGCAACGGCTGCTTGCCGACGCTATCCTCGATGACTCCGATGAAGTCCTCAGCAACCAAGGCCCAGCGAGGACCGTTGCCGTGACCCCCACCATTGCCGCGAACGCCGCGGACATCCAAAGCCCGTAGCGAGGGGAAATAACAAGAAGGCGCGCTATACGCCTCAGGTTCGCTCACCTCGTGATTCTGAGTTCGTCATGGCGTATCCGCATCCCTTGGGTGGTCTATCAGGGTTACTTGCCGGTCGGCGAGCCTCCGTCCACGACGAGCGTCTCGCCGTTTCCTCGCGTAATTCTGGGATAGACCCGGCACAGCACGACTCTAGAGATAATGGGGAGCGGGCCTGGCTGAGCCGGGCCCGCTCTGTGCTATTACTCAACAATCGGAAACAGGATGCCTTTCGCCTTCTATACCGCCGCCTGCTCCCCTGCCACTCCTCCGGTGAACTGGCTGTTGTAGAGGTCCGCGTAGAACCCGCCCCTCGCCAGGAGCTCTCGGTGGTTGCCCTGCTCAACGATGCTTCCGTTGTTCATGACCAGGATGAGGCCCGCGTCGCGGATGGTGGAGAGCCTGTGGGCGATGACGAAACTTGTCCGTCCCCGCATGAGGTTCTGCATCGCCCTCTGTATCTGGACCTCCGTGCGCGTGTCGACGCTGCTTGTGGCCTCGTCCAGGATCAGGATCGCCGGGTCCGCCAGGACGGCGCGGGCGATGGTCAGGAGCTGCATCTGTCCCTGCGAGATGTTGGATGCCTCTTCGTTGAGCACCGTGTCGTAGCCCTGAGGCAGCGTGCGGACGAAGCGGTCGGCCCTCGCAGCCTTCGCCGCCCGCACGATCCCCTCCTCGGTCGCTCCTTCGCGGCCGTAGGCGATGTTGTCCCGGATCGTGCCGTTGAACAGCCAGGTGTCCTGCAGGACCATCCCGAACGTCCTCCGGAGGTCGCCGCGCCTCATGTCCCGAACGTCGACGCCGTCCACCGTGATCTTGCCTCCGCCTATCTCGTAGAAGCGCATCAGTAGGTTGACCAGCGTGGTCTTGCCCGCTCCGGTCGGCCCGACGATGGCGATGGTCTGCCCCTGCCTCACGTCCATGTTCATGTCCTCGATAAGGGGCACGCCCTCCTTGTAGCCGAAAGATACGTGCTCCAGCCTGACGTCGCCCTTGGGCGATTCGAGGATGGCGGCGTCCTCGGGGTCAGGGATTTCCTCTTCCTCGTCCAGGATCTCGAAGACGCGCTCCGCCGCCGCCACCGTTGATTGGATAATGTTGGCGATGCTGGCCGTCTGGACGATTGGCTGTGTGAACTGCCTGGAGTATTGGATGAAGGCCTGGATGTCGCCGATCGCTATCCTTCCTTGGGTGACGAATATGCCCCCGACGACGCAGACGATCACGTAGCCGACGTTGTTTATGAAATTCATCATGGGATAGATGATGTTCGAGACGAACTGGGCCTTCCACCCGTGCTCGTACAGCCTGCTGTTGATGTCCTCGAACTCGTCGATGGAAAGCTGCTCGTGTCCGAACGCCTTGACTATCTTGTGGCCAGTGTACATTTCCTCGACGTGGCCGCTGAGCTGACCCAGGGACTTCTGCTGCCCGGCGAAGTACTTCTGGGAACGCCTGGTAACGAACATCGTTACGATCGCTGATAGCGGGAGCGTGATAAGAGTCACGAGCGTGAGGACCGGGCTGATCGTGAGCATCATTATGATCACGCCCACCATGGTGATCGCCCCGCTGATGAGCTGCGTCAAGCTCTGCTGCAGGGTGGAGGCGACGAGGTCCAGGTCGTTGGTCACACGACTCAGGATCTCACCGTGCGTTCTGGAGTCGAAGTACCTGAGCGGCAGGCGGGACAGCTTTGCGTTCACGTCTCTCCGCATGTCGTAGACCGTGCTCTGGGCGGCTCCCGCCATGATGAACTGTTGGACGTAGTTGAAGAGAGCGCTCAACGCATACAGCCCTATCAGGATAAGCATGATCCGGCCGATGTACGCGAAGTCCACCACCGCGCCCGGCACATGCATCAGTTTGCCGATGATGCCCTGGGTCAGCTTAGTCGTAGCCTTGCCCATGACTTTCGGGCTGAAGATTGCGAAGACAGTGCTGAGGGCCGCGAATAGGAAGACCACCGCAACCTGCAGCCTCCGCGGCGCCAGGTATTTCAGCAACCTCCTCAGCGTGCCTTTGAAGTCCTTGGCCTTCTCGACGGGCTGTCCGAAGCCGTGTCCGCCTCCGGGACCTCCGCCAGGCCTGCCGGGAAAAATCGGCCTCTGGGCAGGGGTGTTCCGTTCCACGCTCATGCGATCTCCTCCTCGGACAGCTGCGAGAGCACGATTTCGCGGTATACCTCGCAGGTTTTCATAAGCTGCTTATGGGTGCCGATCCCCGCGACGGCGCCTTCGTCCAGGACGACGATCCTGTCGGCGCCCATCACGGTGCTCACGCGCTGGGCGACTATGATCACCGTAGCATCCTTGGTCTCACTCTTAAGCGCAGCGCGGAGATTGGCGTCGGTCTTGAAATCCACGGCGCTGAAGCTATCGTCGAAGACGCATATCTCCGGCCTTCTGACGAGAGCGCGGGCTATGGAAAGGCGCTGCTTCTGCCCACCCGAGACGTTGGTGCCGCCCTGAGCGATCAAGGAATTGAAGCCTTCCTTCATCTCGCTGACGAAGTCTAGCGCCTGTGCCGTTTCAGTGGCGTGCCTCACCTCTTCGTCGGTCGCGTCGAGCTTGCCGAACCTCACGTTGTCGGCGACCGTGCCCGAGAAGAGCACCGCCTTCTGAGGGACAAAGCCGATCCTGGCGCGCAGGTCTTCCTGGGTCATTTCCCGGACGTCCACGCCGTCCACCAGGACTTGCCCGCTGCTCACATCGTAGAATCTGGGAATCAGGCTGACCAGGGTGGACTTGCCCGACCCGGTGCCGCCTAGGATCGCCGTCACTTGACCCGGGCCCGCCTTGAACGACACGTGGCTCAGAGCGGGCGCCTCGGCGCCCGGATAGCTGAACGACACGTCCTTGAACTCGATGTGGCCTCTCTCACTGTCGGACTTGGTCGCCTCTTCCTTGTCAACGATCTCGGGTACGCTGTCCAACACCTGGTTGATCCTATCCGCTGAAGCGGCGGCGCGCGGCAGCATGACGAAGATCATGGAGACCATGAGGAGGGACATCAGGATCTGCATGGCGTACTGGATGAACGCCATCATGCGGCCCACCTCGAGGGTGCCCGCGTCGACGCGGTGGCTGCCGGCCCACATAATCGCGATGGTTGTGAAGTTCATGGTCAGCATCATGACGGGCATGGCGGCGTTCATGAGCCGGTAGACCCTGATGGCGTTCTGCGTCAGGTCCCGGTTCGCGTCGTCGAAACGCCTGGCCTCGTGGTCTTCCCGGTTGAACGCCCGGATGACCCGGACGCCGGTGAGGCCTTCCCTCAGGACCAGGTTCAGTCTATCGATCTTCTTCTGCATGGCTGAGAACAGAGGCAGGCCCATGGAAGCCAGGAATACCACGACGGCAGCGACTACAGGGATGACTGCGGCGAGGATCCAACTTAGCCTGGCATCTTCGGAGAGGGCCATGACGACGCCGCCGATGCACATTACCGGGGCACGGACCACCATATTGAGGATCAGCATCATGACCATCTGGATCTGGGTCACGTCGTTGGTGGTGCGGGTGATAAGGGAAGCCGTCCCGATCTTGTCGAACTCGTGGAGCGAGAACGACTCCACATGGGAGAAGACCTTGCCCCTGAGGTCCCTGCCGAGGCCCACGGACGTCCTCGAAGAGAAGTAGCCTGCGATGACCGCGCAGACAGCGCCCCCCAGCGCGATGAGCAGCATGACCTTGCCCGTATCCCAGATGAGGCCGGTGTTTCCCTTCATGATTCCGCCATCGACGATGGTCGCCATGAGGTTTGGCAGCTTCAGGTCCGCCAGGACCTGGAGGAATACCAGCACCACGACTGACATGGCCATGAGTGCGTACGGTTTCAGGTACTTAGTGAGTCTGAGCACCCTGAGTCATCTCCTTCTTGCTCTGTTCCAGGGCCTCTTTCAGGAGTTCCAGCCCCTCAATGATCGCGTCCACCCTCTCGGGAGGCAAGGATGACAGCACGGCGGACATGCGCTTGTTGATGAGCGCGTCCATGCCCTGGAAGTGTGTCTTCGCCTTCTCCGCCGGGTAGATACGTAGTAGCCTCTGGTCGTCCGGATCGGGCCTCTTCTCGAGGAAACCCATGCCAGCGAGGCTCTCGACCGTCTTGGAGACGTGGGACTTTGCGAGGTGCGTCTGCCGGGCGAGATCGCTGACGGTGGTCCCCGGCGCCCTGTGCACCTGATGCATGACCGCCATCGTGGGAGCCGGAAGGCCGTGCTGGTGCAAGGTATCCTGAATGACCTCGAAAACCCCCCGGTTGACCGCTTTGAGGAGAGTGCCGAGATCCTGGGTTCTATCCGGCATCTTGAGTCCCTCCGTTTGTTCGCATCAGAACGTTCTACACAGAACGAATGTGAGTATGCGCTTGATCGTGGCCGAGTGCAAGAGGAATGTGATACTATCGAACGCGTGTTCGATACGCGTTCGATAGTCGGTTACAACCGGAGGGACCGCCGGTGCCCAGAGCGATCAATCTCAGCAGACAAGAGGCTCGCAGGTTCATGCTTGCTCACCAGCGGCTGCTTCCTCCGCGCGCAGCCGAGGGCAAAGAAGGGGTGCTCGACTACATCCGCCGGGTGGGGTGCATCCAGTTCGACCCGCTGAACATAGTCGGCTGCAATCACGAACTGGTGCTGCAGTCGAGGGTGAAGGATTTCCGGCGGGCCATGCTCCAGGACCTGCTCTACCAGGACCGCCGGTACCGGGTCAAGGTCTCCATACGGATCACCAGGAGGCATATCAGGCCGGCAGCACCGATAGCCTGGAGAGCGCCCCAACTGATCTGTTTGTCCGCTTTCGATCGTGGCGGTCCACCCATGCTCCGGCGATCGGGGCGAATACCAGGGCAGGCACGGCAAAGGCGAGGCTCACGGCGGAGAGCGAGACGGGGCTGACCGCGCTTGTCGGTCCTGGCGTACTTGCCTAGGGTGGGATGAGCGACGAGTTCAGTTCGAGGTACTCACCGCGCTTGACGATGGACTTCCTCGACGCGTCGGCCCTGAGGAGTTCCACAACTCGGCCCTCGACACGTCCTACGCCATGCTGGTGCCTAACTTCAACGGTGATCTCCTTGAAGTCACCCCCGGGACCGTGGTTCCCCTGGTCGGCCAGTGGGACGGAGTTCCTTTCGGAACGGACCAAAGGCCCAGACAGGTCCTGGCTACCAGGGTGTGCAGCCCGGAAGCTGAGGTACGGACGCCCAGAGTGTACGAGGCGGCAGGTGATAGCCGTTGAGAGAGCCCGCCGGCAGCTCTCTGACCTCGGCCTCAGCCAGACCGCGGCGCTCCTGGCCAACAGGCTGGAGACGGCCACGCTTAGCCGCATTTGGTTTGCAGAGGCCCGTATCACCGACCTGGCCCGGTATTCTGACACCGAGTTTGACATGGTCATCGGTGTGGACGCTCCCGTGTCGCACGTTTTCCCGAGGCACAACCAAGTGCTATGCGACTTGGTGCGAGTTGCTCGGAGAGCTGTAGTGGTCAGTGTGGCAGGCAAGCTCGGCACGTTACCGTACTCGTGCAACCCAGCGCACAAGCGCCAATACCTTGTGGAGCAGGATGAAGACGACCCTATCCTGGAATGGTATCCAGCTCCGGCTCGTGAGATGTGGGAATCTTGGTGGCCAGACTTCAAGCGTCAGAAGCGCTTCCTTGAGACAGGTCTGCTTGAAGACCCCGACGCAGTCTACGATGGGGCATGGTGGAACGCCCTGGCCTGTCACGTGCTGCTTTCTTCTGGAGAACTCGCACAAGTCTTGCAGCAGGCGGGGCTTCGAGACGTTAGGTTAGCTGGTCCTGGGGCGCTTTCGCGCAGTATCCCGCTGCCCATCCTGAAGAAGCTCTTGTTTACCCCGACCTTGCCGCCGCAGTTCCTGGAAATGTGCTATGAGTTCGATAGCCATCCGTCTGTCTGTGGAATGGGAAAGGACACGCTGGTGGTATTAGGCGTCAAAGGATGAAGGATTATCTCTGTCAACATACGGGGTTCCTTCGCAGACAGCGTGATACGGAAAGCCTTATCATCGGCGAAGCGAGTCCACGAACTCCACGTACGCGAGCCTCGACCGACGCCATTAGCACGAAGCAGCAAAGCTGGTACACCCTGCTCAGGATCTTAGTGTTGCCGACATGTCACGAGTCAAACCTGCGCCTGCTCCCCGGGAGGGGTCTCTTCATGTGGGTCCTTCCGCCTTCCGGCCTGATTCTGGCAACTGCTCTCCGCAGGATCCGCGCCGAACCGACGTAGCCCCGCTTCTTCACCTTGTGGTAACGCCTCTTCGCGGAAAGCTCCAGGTACTTCTCCAATTGCTCCTACATGTACTCCATACATGGCTCAACCACGCTGCTACGCTCTTCATACTCAGGTGCGTTGGGCGACTCCGCCGAACCTTCCTAGTCCTTGTCGAGTCCGGTGGTTCGGCCTCCTAGATACTTGCGACTTGTTCAGTCCATTCTCTAGGGCTATGGCGCGGGAGAGAGGAAGACTGCAGGCCGTGTCGAAGTCCTTCGGCGGGAGTGGTACTTTGTCGAAAACCTGTTTCCTGACGAAGATGCCCTGCCCCATGGAAGCGGCCAGTACAGGCGCTGGCGAATTGGTCGTCTTTCTCGGCTATCAATTCCGCTCATATATGTACCCACAGGTGGAGTTGCTGAATGCTGTACAGCAGGCAGTGACCCTTGCCAATGGCGATCTCCTACAAAGTGGGATCAGCCTCAGACTTGAGAGAGTTGGAGCTGAGGAAGGCATCCACATCCAATGTGAGATATGTCAGACCATCCGCAGAGCAGAGGTATGCCTGTTCGAGGTTTCTGATCACAATCCAAACGTGCTGTTCGAGCTTGGGCTAGCAGTTGGCAAGGAGGTCATTCTGCTTAAGAGCCTAAAGAGCGCCCAACTGCCGTCTGACTTGGCTGGGATAAAGTATCTCGCGTATGATCCCGAGCGATGGGACGTGCTACATGTTGATGCTCAGTTTGGTTGGCGGTGAATTAGGGCGTTAAGGCCGGATTGTGTGTCGGTGAGAGGAGAACCACGTTCCGTGTCGTAATCGGGACGTGGTTGTCAACGGCCATTTAGATCTCCCCACTTGGGGGTGCGGACAAAAACCTGGACTCAAATGAGACAGGAGGATGTCCGTGTACACCCTGGAAGACCGTACGAAGGCAGTCAATCTCTACTTCAGATATGGCGGCAACTCGGCTGCCGTTCGCCGGGAATTAGGCTATCCCTCGAGAAGGGCGTTGAGAGTGTGGGTCAAGGAGTACGAGGTCGCTGGGGCGCTCCATGCCAGGTACGGTACCCGCTCGCCAAAATACTCTGAACAGCAGCAAAGGGCAGCAGTTGATTACTACTTAGAACATGGTAGGAGCCTGCAAGGAACGCTTCGGGCACTGAGTTACCCGAGCCGTGGGACGCTTAGGCAATGGCTAGACGAGGCAATACCGGACAGGCGAGGGCTGCGCGGAAGAGGGTCACTCCAGCCAAAGGTGGAACTCACCCCTGAGCAGAAAGAGGAGGCTGTCCTGGATTTGTGTTCCAGGGACGGCCCGGCCAAGGAGGTTGCGGCGAAGTACGGCGTCACCCGCGCTGCCTTGTACAAGTGGAAGAACGGTCTGCTCGGGAAGGAGCCTCCGTTGAAGAAACGTAAGTGCGAGGAAGCCAAACTTAGCGATGACAAGGACGTGTTGCTGGCTAAGATGGAGTCGCTTAAGGAGCAGGTAGAGACGTTGGAAAAGCAGGTCCACCGGCTTCAACTTGAACGGGACGTCTTGGAAGTGACGGCGGAAATCCTAAAAAAAGACCCGGGCGCCGATCCGAAGAAGCTGACCAACCGGGAGAAGGCAACAGCGATCGGCGCCCTGAGGGAGAGATACCCTCTGAATGAGCTGTTTGAGTGTCTTTCCATGCCCAAGAGCAGCTACTTCTACCATCACGCTGCCCAATCGATGCGGGACAAGTATGCCGAGCTCCGCGAG
>Ga0315295_10000805_pt1 | contig 26613 bp, 23 predicted proteins | sample YL17G14_0_MG_FD_204453 | JGI IMG/M metagenome (GOLD analysis project Ga0315295, IMG submission 204453) | Sediment microbial communities from Yellowstone Lake, YNP, Wyoming, USA - YL17G14_0 | ecosystem: Environmental > Aquatic > Freshwater > Lake > Sediment | place: USA: Wyoming | collected... | reverse complement strand
ATGCAACGCCACCAATGGCAGCGGATTCGAGCCGTCGGCGATCGCACCCGCGCCGCCGATGTGATCGAAGTGAGCATGCGTATACCAGAGATGCGCGATCCGCCAGCCGCGTTTCTGGGCCTCGTTCAGGATCACATGCCCGTCCCATGCCGGATCAATCACCGCCGCACCACCTGTCGACGTATCCGCGATCAGATAGGCATTTGTCTGCATCGGCCCAAGCACAAAGGGAACGATCTCAAGCATTTGCCGAATCCCTCGTCTTTCCTTCTTCCTCTTTCTTCGTCAGCCCCTCACGAATCCATCATGGTCTCAACATGCTCCGGGGGCAGCACCCGGCTGCGAGGCACCACTGCCAGCGTGATTCCTATGCCGAGTGCGATCAGTGCCAGCGCTGTCGGATACATCATCTCCGGATCGTGTGCGTACAGCACACCCGCGATCGGCGGCGCCAGCAGCGTACTGGCAGAGCCCAGGGTCTCAGCTATCCCATACGCCAGCCCCATCTGTGATCTGTGCACAAATCCCCGCACCTGCGCCACGCCCAGACTCCGAAGCGGACGGTAGCCGCCAAGAAGAAAGTAGCCGATCGCGAACCAACCCAGGCCCAGGCCCTGCCACAAGAACATCGCAAAGCCGGCCATGCCTATTTGCCCCAACAAGAAGCCTGTCCGGGCCTCGAGCTGCCCCAGCACAAGAGCCAGGACCGTCGTGCCCAAATACGCGATCGAGATCAGCCCCCCGATGGTGCTGAGCGAAAGCCCTTGCTCATTCCTCAGGTAATTAGAGGACAGCGGTTGCGGCACATAAGCCGCGAACGCCACAAAGAAGAACACCGCCAGGAATGTGAGGTACCTGCGATTCCGCAGCAGTGCATCGGGAGGGTTGTTTGGATCGTGAGGATCGCGGGGCTGCGCTGAGACACACAAGATCGCCAGCGTTGAAAGCACGAAGATTCCGGCCGCAATCCAGTACACCGTCCTGAAGCTGTACTCGTCGGCAACGCGCCCGCCGATCAACGGACCGATCACGGCGCCCGCACTGAAGGTCATCGAGACAAAGGTGATCGCCCGTGCCACGGTCCACTTCCCCCGCGCAGCCGTCGTATAGCTGTCCAACGGCGATGCCACAAAGGCCGTCAAACCGTACAGCAGCAGCCCGGCCACAAACATTGTCAGGTTGCGGGACGTGGCCATCAGGATGGTTGCCAGAATGCCCACCAGCCAGGCGGCGATTAACATCGGCCGCCGACCCAGTCGGTCGGATAGATGCCCTGCCGGGATGTGCGTCAGGGTCATGGCCGCACCGAATGCGCCAAGGATCGCTCCGATCTGTATGGGTCCGGCTCCGAGTTCCTGCAGGAAGATGGGTTGGAAAAGCAGGAACATGCTCTCCCCGAATCCCCATAGGAACAGCGCGCCGCCAAGCCAGGACAGTGAACGATTCATTCTGTTTCAGGCTCCCATTCGAGGACATCCCCGCGGTTGCCTAATATACTATGCCTCTGCTGTTTCGGTATCTCTGCCTCTGCGGGCAATGTGATCCACTTCTTGTCAGTACGTTAGAATACCTTAGGGCAACCATGAAGACCACGCCAAGATCCCAGGTGAGGCTTCCGTTTCAGGGCTTGTCCGGGCACAGCTGGCTCAACCTTGCCATGGCCGGACTGATCGTTTTCTATTTCGCTCAGGTCTTCCTCGACGTGGCCCGGGGGAATTTGTTCGGAAATCTCGGTGTGGACTTTGCCTCTTTCTGGAGCGCGGGCTACATCGCCAATCGGTACGGGTACGCCTCGGTCTATGATCTTGAACTCATGGCGCAGTTCCAGCATCAATTGATGCCTGCTGGGGCGGCCACATCAACCGCGTTTCGCGTCATTCCTACCCCCTACCTGCCGGTGTTCCTGCTTCCTTTTCAGTCGCTGGCATTGCTGCCACCATCAATCGCTGCCGGCGCGTGGATCGTGCTCAACCTTGTGGGATGCGCACTGTACCTGCGCACCTTCGCGTCTCGCGTCGCTGGACACGGCAGCGGGACTCGACTGGCTCTGATGCTCATGATCTCCGCGCCTGCCTTTCTCAACTTCTTCCTCGGCCAGGCCAACCTCTGGCTCATGATCTGTGTCGGCGAGTTTCTCCTAGCGGCGAGGGCCGGGAAAGCATTCCCCTCGGGCGTGTGGCTGGCGGGATTGCTGTTGAAGCCTCAGTGCCTGATCTTGATCGTTCCGGCGGTACTGATGCAGCGCTGGTGGAGGACCACCTTGGGCGTGATGACCGCCAGCGTGGTGATCATCGGTTGCTCGTGGCTTTTGGCGGGTACGGATGCCCTCAGCCGGCTCGTACAGCTCTGGTTGGGATACATGGGCGGTCTGCCCACCAACGACCTACAACTCATGATGAACTGGCGCATGGTCGGCCTGCATCTCAGCAGGCTGAGCACACCGCAGTTGGGTTGGACGGCTGCGATCTTGGGCCTTGCCGCCACGGCTCTGGCGGCGCTCTATCTCTGGAGAGCCCGCTTGGATGTGAGTTCGCCGCGATTTCCGGTCGCCTTGGTTGGGACTTTGGCGGCGACTGGAGCCGTTACATGGCACTCGCATGTTCACATGGCCATGATCATGATCCCCCCATTGGCGTATCTTCATCTCAAACACAGAGAGTTGCTCAGGGCCAGACTCGAGTGGTGGGTCTTCCTTCCGGCAGGAGTCAACTTCATCAGGCTGATGCTCGCCGCCGTGATGCGCGCCAGTATCCTCTCCAGCAGCATCATTCCGCTGCTGGATTCTCTGGCCGGCATCGGCCAGCTCAGCGTGAATCTGTATCTTCTGGGGTGGGCGTTGGATCAAGCCCGATCCTGGAAAGCTGAGCCCGTTGGGACCACATGAGGACCCGGGTTGAGGACGCTGCAATCGGCACAGGCCGGGACTAGCACACCACGCGCAGCTCGCGCGGCATGTCGCTGAGAACATCCACCCCGGTCTTGGTCACCACCACGTTGTCCTCAATGCGCACGCCCCCGCGCCCGGCGAGATAGATTCCGGGTTCCACCGTATACGCCATTCCCGGATACAACATGTGCATGTTGTCCCCGCGTATGTATGGCTCCTCGTGCCCCTCCATGCCGATGCCGTGACCCGTCCGATGGGTGAAGTACGGGCCGTAGCCAGCACGCTCGATCAACTCCCGCGCGGCTTTGTCCACGCTGGCGCACGGCACCCCGGGTCGGCTGGCTGCACGTCCCGCCGCGTTGGCTTCCAACACGATCCCGGCGATCTTCTTCCATTCCGGATCAACTTCGCCAACCGCGAAGGTGCGCGTCAGATCCGACACATACCCTTCCGTTATGGCTCCCCAGTCCACCAGCAAGAGATCGCCCCGTTCGAGCTTGCGGTCGGAAGGTGTAGCGTGCGGGTTGGCGGAGTTGGGGCCGGCGCATACGATCGGGGAAAAAGGCAATTCTGCGTCGGAGCCTTTCTTGAGCAGTTCCATCGTCAGCGCGCTGGCGATCTCACGCTCGGTGGTGCCGACCTTAATGGAAGGAAGAATGGCCTCCAATGCCATCTGTGCAACGTGGACCGCGTGACGTATGGCTGCGACCTCAGTCTCGTCCTTGCGGAGTCGCAGCGACGCCAGGGCCTCAGATGCATCCGGAAAATCCGCCTTTGGTGCGCCGTTTTGCACATGGCGGAATTCCAGCAGCCGCATCTGTCGAGGTTCGACACCGATCTTCTTGCCGTCGAGCCCCAGCGACCTCACGGCCTGCCTGAACGCCTCGTCCCACTCAGCCGGATTCTCTCCGTAGGTGAACCGATTCACTTTGTAGGGGATAAGCGCCCCCTTCGTCATCTCGAATTCTGGCAGCACAAGCACCGGCTCCCTGTCCTGCGTCACGAGCAGGACCACAGGGCGCTCCATTAGATGAAAGCTCACGCCCGTCAAGTAGGTGAGCGTCGGGCCTGGATTGATGGCCACGGCGTCCAGTCCGGCTTGGGCCAGAGCGGTCTGGAGTTGCTCCAATCGCGCGATCCTCATCGTGCCTCCCTTCCCGCCGGCACCCCTCCGGATCGGTCAATCCTGCAGCCGTATCGCGCGGCCGTCTCGTGTGCCGCTGTCTTCGCGTATACGCGGCGTCCCATCCCCCACCGTCCTGCCTGCTCCATCCCCCTACTCTTTCTCCACCGCCTCCTCGCTTCGAGGCTCAGGAGTCTCATCGCCCCGTTTTCGCGGTCGAGGCGGCTGGACCACGGCATCGCGCGCCAGCGCCACTTCGATCACCTGATCCATGTGCTTCACTGGGATGATCTTTAGGTCCGTGCGGACGGTTTTCGGCACGTCGTGCAGATCCTTCATGTTCTTCTCCGGCAGCAGCACTGTCTTGAGCCCCGCCCGATGCGCCGCCAGCACCTTTTCGCGCACACCACCGATCGGAAGCACTCGTCCGCGCAGCGTGATCTCGCCCGTCAAGCCAACGTGTCGGAATGCTGGCCGCCCGGTCAGCGCTGAGATCATTGCCGTGGCAATGGTAATGCCCGCAGATGGCCCATCTTTCGGGATGGCTCCTTCGGGGATGTGCAGGTGGATATCCATCCGCTCAAACACTTCCATGTCGATCCCCAGCGCGGCCGCGCGCGACTTGATGTAGGTCAGGCCCGCCTGCGCCGACTCCTGCATCACCTCTCCCAGCTGGCCGGTCATTTGCAGTGAACCCTTCCCCTCCAGCACCGCCACCTCGACTGCCATGATCTCGCCGCCGTTCTCGGTCCACGCCAGCGATTCCACCACACCAACTTCATCCGCCTTTTCCATCTCGGGCGGGATGTACTGTGGAGGATCAAGGAACTTCTCGATGATCCCCGGAGCGATCGTCGACGGGTACTTTCGGCCCTCCGCCTTGAGGCGTGCCACTTTCCGTATGATCTGTCCGATCTCCCGTTCAAGATTTCGCACTCCGGCTTCAAAGGTGTACTCACGAATGATTCGCTTCAAGGCGCCGGTCTCGAACTGAAGGCCAATGTCACCCACGCCGTTCTCATCGATCTGCCGCGGGATCAGAAAGCGTGTGGCGATCTCCAGTTTCTCATCCTCGATGTAGCCCGGAAACTCGATCACCTCCATGCGGTCGAGCAGGGCTGGTGGGATCGGCCCGAGGTAGTTCGCCGTCGTCACGAACATTACTTTCGAAAGATCGTAGGGCATTTCGAGATAGTGATCGCTGAATGCGTAATTCTGCTCTGGATCCAGCACTTCCAGCATCGCCGACGCCGGATCGCCGCGGAAGTCCGAGTACAGCTTGTCGATCTCATCCAGCATGAAGAGCGGATTGTTCGTGCCAGCCCGCTTCATTGTCTGCAGCACCCGGCCTGGCAGCGCGCCGATGTACGTTCGGCGGTGTCCGCGGATCTCCGCCTCGTCGCGGATACCCCCCAGGGAGACGCGCACAAATTTACGCTCCAGCGCTTCGGCAATCGAGCGCCCGAGCGAGGTCTTACCTGTGCCCGGAGGACCGACAAAGCACAGGATGGGCTGACGCTCCTTCTTCGGCTTCAGAGAGCGCACCGCAATGTATTCCAGGACGCGCTCCTTCGCCTTCTTCAGCCCGTAGTGATCGCGCTCGAGGATCTTGGCGGCATGCCGGACGTCCAGGTTGTCGGGTGTGGCCGCCGTCCACGGTAGGTCGATGATCCACTCTATGTATGAACGGATCGTCCCGATCTCGGGCGCCATCGGAGGCATTTGGTTCAGGCGCTCGAGCTCCTTCATGGCCACGGCCTTCGGCTCCTCCGGAAGGTTCGCCGCCTGTATCTTGCGTTTCAGCTCGGCCGCGTCCCGCGTGAAGACGTCGCCCTCCCCCAGCTCGTTCTGGATCTGCCGCATCTGCTCACGCAGGTAGTACTCACGTTGCGTCTTGTCCACCTCGTTGCGGACTCTGGAATGGATCTCGTCCTGCAATTCCAGGACATCCAGCTCCTGCGCTAGGATCCTGTTGATCGCTTGCAGCCGACCCCGCGGGTCGAGCAGTGTTAGCAGCCCTTGCCGCGCATCGAAGTTGAGAGACAGGGAGGTCGCGATCATGTCGGCGAGCCAGCCCGGCTCGGAGATGTTCATCGCGAACACGTGCGCTTCTTCCGGAATCGAGCGGTCCAGCTGGACGACCTTGTCAAATAGGTCCAGCACTGATCGCATCAGTGCCTGCGTCTGGCGATCCGCAGTTGGGGATTCATACACGGGGCGGGCGCGCGCGCTCACATATGGCTTATGTCGGAGGAAATCCACCACCTCCAACCGTCGTCTGCCTTGCACCAGAGCGCTCGAAGAGCCGTCTGGCATCGAAAGCAGGCGTCCGACAGCCATTTCCAGCCCGATTGGCAGGAAATCCGATGGTTTCGGGTCCTCCAATTCAGGGTCCTTCTGCACCAGGCCGATCACCGTCCGGTTCTTTGCCTGCGCTTCTTGGATCGCCAGGAGCGACGCCTCGCGTCCTACAAAGATGGGTGAGACCATCCGCGGAAAGACCACCAGGTCTCGCAGTGGCAGCACCGGGGCATCGATGAGCCCCTGCTCATCCGGTTCACGATTTGGCACGCGGTACAACTCCTCGGTGCGTTGCGATAGCGCCGGGGTGAAGTTGTCTTCTTGTTCGTTCCACTCAGCTGTGTGATTCACAGAGCATGTCTCACGCAGTCCGTCGTAGACGCAGACAGGCCATCACGGCCCGGGGCGGCCCTTGACCAAATCTCGAGCCTGCCACGCCGCGATCGCCTCGGCAGTCACAAACATCGAACCTGCGGACAAGACAATGCTACCATCTTTTTCTGAGAGCTCGATTGCACGCTGGAAGGCCGCCGCTACCGGGTTCAACACTTCGTGCGCGATGCCGGCGCGCTCCGCAAGCGGAAGGATGCTTTCCGGTGGAAGTGCCCGTGGATGATCCGCCTTGGTGACGAACATGCACCGCACTTTGTCCCTGATCTCTTCGAACATCCCCGGGATGTTCTTGTCCTCGGATGCGCCGAAGATCAGATACACTGGCCGTCCCGGGAAGTAATCATCGAGAGCTTGCCGCAGCCGTGCAAAGGAGTCCTGGTTGTGCGCAGAATCAAAGATCACCGGTGGTTCGCGGCGCACGATCTGAAAGCGTGCCGGCCACCGCACGCTCGCGAAGCCCTTCTCAATGGCTGTATCATTGATTCTGAGCCCCCTCCCGTCCATGGCCCACAGGGTCGCGGCCGCAGTGGCGGCATTCTGCACTTGATGCGAGCCAAGAAGCGGCATGGTAACGGTCAGCGCCCTGTCATGCCCAGTGATTTGCAGCGATTGTCCATCGAGGGAGTGCCCCAGCGACCTGAAAGCAATGTCCCGTCCAACCAGGGTGAAAGGCGCTTTGCGTTCACCGGCGATCCGAAGCAGGACGCCAAGCGCTTCATCCTTCTGAGGCGCCGAGATCACGGCAACTCCTTCTTTGATAATGCCTGCCTTCTCACCCGCGATCTTTGCCAGCGTATCGCCCAGCACCGCCATGTGATCATACGACAGCGACGTGATCACCGACACCTTGGGCGTCACCACATTGGTTGCATCCAGCCGGCCGCCCAGGCCCACTTCGACGACCGCGGCATCAACCTTGTTCTCCGCAAAGTACAGCAGTGCCAGGGCAGTCGTTATCTCAAAGGTGGTCAGTTTCGGGACGCGGGCAACAGCCGGTTTCACTCTCTCGACCAGGTTCACCAGGCCGCCGTGGGAAACAGGTGCGCCATTGATCTGGATCCGCTCGCAGTAGTCCAAAAGGTGTGGCGACGTATACAGGCCCACACGATATCCGGCTGCCTGCAGCCCGCTGGCCGCCAGCGCACACACCGAACCCTTCCCCTTGGTGCCGGCAACGTGCAAAATCGGGTAGTTCTTGTGGGGATCCCCGAGCGCCGTCATTAGCGCCCGCATGCGGTCAAGATTGAACTCGGCCTTTGCGAACTCTGACGAGTGTTTGAGACTATAATCTACAAACGAATAGAGATAGTCCAGGGTCAGATTGTAGGCATCAACGGGGTCGGTCATCGCGGGGCATTGTATAGCGGAACTCCGAATTCGTAAATCAGGTATCGGTCTATGGGAAGTGACGATTGCTTCATCTGTTGCAAGCATCGGGGGCAGGAGAGTGCTCCGCCCGGGGGGTACATCTACCAGGATGCGTACTGGATGGTCTGCCACGCGCCGGTAGACAAGGGTCCGCTGGGTACGCTTTTCATAGAGTCCCGTCGTCACGTGCTGGACTTTGGGGATTTTAATCAGGAGGAATCCCAAAGCTTCGGACCATTGGCTCGGAGGATCTACGCGGTTCTCCGCCCCAGGTTGGGAGCGCACCGGATCTATCAGGTCTCCATGATGGAGGGCATTCCGAATTTCCACGCATGGGTCGTGCCCAGGACGCCGGACGTTGTTGAGCGGGGCGTCGCCTTCCTCGCAAAAGACCTGACGTGCACCGAAGGGGCGGCCCAAGACCTGGCCGCTGCGCTTCGTATTGCGCTCCAATCGCTGTGATCGGCACCCTGACAATACACCTGCATCTGCCGGCCTGCACCTCGCTGAAGGAGAAGCGCGGTCGCATCAAGCCTCTCATGTCCAGGCTTCGGCGAGAGTTCAACATATCCGTCGCGGAGATGGAGCTTCAGGACCGGTGGCAGGAGACCATCATAAGCTGCGCCATGGTAGGGAATGAGCCCGGGTACCTGCAGTCTTCGTTGCAGGTCGTCCAGAAATGGATTCAGGGGAATTGGCCCGACGGGATGATCGTGGAGCAGCGCATCGAGCTCGTGTGAGCGATGCACACCACATCCGGGTTTTCAGTGTGGTGCTGCGGAGTTGAAGAGAAGCCACCGGGAGTAATCTAATGAAGATCGCCATGATTGGTGCTGGCGGCATTGGGGGATACTATGGTGGCCTCCTTGCCCAAGAAGGCCACGAAGTCACATTCATCGCGCGCGGCGCCCATCTTCGGGCCATACGGCAGAATGGCCTGCAGGTGAAGAGCGTCTTCGGGGACTTCCAGATCAAACCCGCTTGCGCCACGGACGATCCTGCAGAGGTCAGCAGAGCGGACCTCGTGCTGTTCTGTACGAAAACCTATCACACGGACGAGGCTGCTCAACTTGCAAAGCCTTTGGTCGGCCCACAGACGACCGTTCTGAGTCTACAGAACGGCGTCGATGCATTGGAGCGCATCGGGCCCGTCCTTGGCTCTGAGCATATGATCGCAGGTGCAACTTGGTTGTCCTCGGCTATCATGGCACCGGGCATCATCAATCAGATCTCGGATTTCCGGCGTGTGGTGATTGGCGAGATTGACGGCCGCGTCACACCCCGTGTCCAGGCCGTCCACGACGCGTTCCGCGGGACGGGCGTGACGACTGAGATCTCCGCGAACATCATGGGCGTGTTGTGGACAAAGCTGGTCTTCATCTCGGCTGCCAGCGGCTTTGGCTCCCTTGCCCGCCTTCCCATGGCTGCATATCGCAGCGTGCCCGAGACCCGCAGCCTTATCACCACCCTGATGCGCGAGACAGCGGCTGTGGCGGCTGCGCACCAGATCAAGCTCGATCCTGACGTGGTCGAGAAATCCATGGCATTCATGGACCAGGCCGGTCCCGCCATCAAGGCCTCCATGCAACTGGATGTGGAGGCGGGCCGCCACTCCGAGTTGGATTCGTTGATCGGCGTCATTGGCCGCAAGGGTCGGGAGCGAGGCGTGCCCACGCCGGTGGCAGATGTGATCTATGGCTCTCTCCTGCCTGTGGACCTGCAGGCTCGCAAACTCTAGGAGTTGACCGACGCACTATGCAATGCTGGCGCACGGTGGGTAGTCCAGCCAGCTAGAACTTCGCAAGGCACGGTGGGCGGCCTCTGGTCAGCAACCAGGGGCCGCTTCCTATGCGATACAATTTGGCAATTGGCCAATTCTGGGAAGAGGAGGCGAAGGTGGATCTCGGACTGAAAGACAAGTGCGCCTTCGTAGCTGGCTCATCGCGCGGACTCGGCTACGCAGTCGGGCTCACTCTGGCAAGAGAGGGCTGCAGGGTGGCCATCAACGGACGCGATGACGCCAGAGTCAAAGCAGCCGCCGACAAAATGTCCAAGGATAGCGGCAAGCCGGTCGTGGGGCTGGCGGGCGACGTAACCGAGGTATCGACGCCTGCAAAGCTCATCGAGATGGCAGTCAAGGCGCTGGGTGGACTCGACTTGCTTGTCACCAACGCGGGCGGACCGCCAAGTGGCGCGTTTGAGGCGTTCGATGAAGGCACCTGGCAGAAGGCACTTGATCTTTCCTTCTTGAGCCATGTGCGCCTGATCCGCGCAGCCCTGCCGCATCTAAGAAAGTCCAAGGCGCCCAGCGTGCTGACAATGACATCGTACGCGGTCAAGGAGCCGATGCCCAATCTCGTCTTGTCGAACAGCATCCGGCTGGCGACTATCGGCTTGACCAAGACCCTGGCGCTGGAACAGGGCGGCGAAGGCATACGGTTCAACTCCATTCTGCCAGCGACAACCGACACCGATCGTATCCGCGAACTGGCTCAATTCCGCGCGGACAAGAACAACACCTCCCTCTCGGAGGAGCAGGCGAAGGATGCGCAAAAGAGCGTCTTTGGCCGCATTGGCCGCCCGGAGGAGTTTGCGAACGTCGCCGTCTTCCTGCTCTCACCGGCGGCATCCTACGTCACGGGCATGATGATGGTGGTAGATGGCGGCCAATACAAGGGCATGATGTAGCGCATGCAGCGGCTTTCATTCCTCACACGAACCTCGCTGCTGCTGAGCTTCTTCTTTGCCGCTGACAAGGTACTGGCCTTCGGCAAATCCCTGCTCTTCAACAAGATCGTGGGGCTGGAGGGCATGGGCATCTTCGGCGCCGCGAACAATATCCCCGATTATCTGTCTGCGTTGCTTTCGGGCGGGGCACTCGGGATCGCCTTCGTACCCCTGCTCCGGGAGACGATCGACCGCCAGGGACGCAGCCAAGCCTGGGATCTTTTCTCGCGCATCATCAACCTCGCATTCGTCGTCACTGGCGTTGCATCCGTGATTATTGTCATCCTGGCTGAACCCTTCGTACGAAGGATCATCGCGCCCGGCTTCTCCCTGGAGGATCAGGCTCTCACGGTCTCGCTCATGCGCCTGGATCTGGCGGCGATCCTGATCTTCTCCATCAGCGGCCTTGTGATGGCCGGCTTGCATGCCAACCAGCACTTCCTATTGCCGGCCATGGCGCCGCTTCTGTACAACCTGGGCCAGCTCTTCGGCGTCACCATCCTCAGTCCAAGCGAAGGCCTTCATGTTGGCGGCATCCAGTTGCCAGCTTTTGGCTTGGGACTCTATGGGCTGGTTTATGGAGTGATCCTTGGCGCCAGCCTCCACCTGTTGATCCAGGTCCCGGGTCTGGTCCGCTACCAATTCCACTGGCTGCCCGTGCTCGAGGTCAAGAGCGCGGGCGTTCGGCGGGTCCTCATTTTGCTCGGACCGCGCGTCCTCACAATGGCGTGTATCCAGGCATATTTTGTGGCGCGCGACAGCTTCGGCTCGCGGTTCGCGACCGTGGGCGTCGGCACCCTCAACCTGGCGTGGACGATCGAGCAGGTGCCGGAGACTATCATCGGCTCGGCTATGGCAGTGGCGATCCTCCCCTCCTTGGCGGAGTTCATCGATCGTGGTCAGATCACCGATTTCATACGGACGGTGAATCGGGCGCTGCGAATCATGCTTGCCTTGTGTCTGCCGGCGGCCGTCCTCATAGGACTTACGGTGCGTCCCCTGGCAGCCGCCTTCTTCGGCTTTGAAGCCGCTCGCCTGGATCTGCTGGCCGTCTGCACCTGGGCCTTTTTGGCCGGCCTGGTCGGCGACACCTGGCTGGAGGTGGCAGTCCGTTCCCACTACGCCAATTTGAACACGCGCACCCCGCTTGTTGCCGCGGCACTGCAGGTTTCTGCGTTTGTGCTTCTCTCGCTGCTGCTTAGCCGGCTGATCGGCCTGCCAGGTATTCCCTTGGCCGCGGCGTTGACCTTCACAGCAGAAGCCCTGGCCTTGCTGATGCTGCTCAATCGCCGCTTCATCGGCCTGCTGGATGTCGGCCACACGGCATTTAGAGCCGTCGGCGGCGCGATCGCCGCAGGCTTGGTCGCCGCAGTTGCGCTTCAATATTTGCCCCTGTCAAGTGTGCTGGCCGCCCTCGCTGCCCTGATCGGCGGTGCGCTGATCGCCGTGCCCTTCGTCTGGCGCGAGGTGCACTTGCTCATGAACCTTTAGTCACGGCACTGCACCGCGTCTCCATCTTGGGTCTCTGAAACCTGCAACATGTCGTCATGCGCTCGGCAGCCACGCACCGATATCGCTGAGTCGCATTCGGATGATCTTCGACCAGCCCATTGATATCGGGGCGGTATAATTGCGCCCATGTTTGACAGCAACATGACCATCAACACATCGCGTCCGTCCGGACCTGGTGATACGCAGCCTCTCAAGCCGGTCAAGAAAGCCCCCCGCTGGCGCGCGACCCTCTTCAGCGTTCTGGGAGTGCTCGTTCTGCTGGCACTCGGCGTCCTGGGTGGCTACACGAGCGGCATCGCGCAGCGCCGCAGCGCACGGAGTGAAATCATCTCGCGGCAGCTGGCCGAGCAGTTCCAGTTCGCCCTCGTGGACGAACAATTCGGTCGGTATGAGGCTGCCAGGCAGCGCCTCGAGTTCATCATTCAGAATGATCCAAGCTTCCCCGGTGTGCAGCAGGAACTGGCCAAGGTGCTGGTTCAGTTGACCATCCCCACACCCTCGCCCACACCGCCGCCAACTCCGACCCCGGACATGCGCGGCGTGCAGGCTCTCTTCGCCAACGCTCAGCAGCTTGTCGCAGCTGGCGATTGGGCAAACGCCCTGACGACGCTCGACCAGCTTCGCAAGCAGGATCCCAATCTGAATATGGCGCAGGTGGATGGCATGTACTACTTCGCGCTCCGCAATCACGGCGTTTCACTCATCCAGCAGGGTGACCTCGAGGGCGGAATCTACCAGCTTACGCTTGCAGAACGCTTTGCACCGCTGGACAGCACCGCGACCGGCTTGCGCGAGGGGGCACGGGCCTACATCCAGGCGGCAAGCAAATTCGGAATCAATTGGTCCAGCGCCGTGGAGCTCTTCAGGACGGTGGCCGCGGGTTGGCCAACCATGTGGGATGGCAACATGAACGCCACTCAGCGATTCCGCATAGCTCTGATGCGGTACGGTGATGAGCTCTGGGCGCGCGGCGACGCATGTGGGGCTTCGGAAATCTATACTGAGGCCAAGACCTTCGGTGAATTGGACAATGTGGCGGGCAAGAACTCGAATCAGTCCTACCAGCAGTGTTATCCCGCGACCGAGGTTCCCACGGCCGAGATTCCTGCAGAAACGCCCAGCGGCGAAGCGACCACTGAAGCGCCGACCGTCGGCCCATAGTAAATGCCGACCGACGTCCCCAGTTGGGCCGTGGCTCTGACCTTCTGGATTCACATGCTCGCCACGACCGCGTGGCTGGGGAGCCTTATGTCCGTTGCAGTGCTGGTTCTGCCCGCAGCCAGGCGAATCCCGAAGCCATCTGATCAGCTTTTGCTGATTGAGGGTATCCAGAAGCGTCTCGAGCCCATCACGTGGGCTAGCGTGAGCGTTCTGGTTGCCACGGGCTTATTCCAGATGAGTGTCAACCCACACTACAACGGTTTCCTCTCCACCAGCAGTCAGTGGTCAATTGCAATGCTGGCAAAACACATTCTGATTGGCACACTGATTGCTGCCAGCGCGATCCACACGTGGGATGTGCTGCCGTCGCTGCGCTGTGCCCTGATGCAAAAGCACAAGCTCGCGGGGGCGGAGATCGACCGCCTTCAGCGGCGTGAGATGGCGCTGCTCCGGGCAAACCTCATCCTGGGTGTCTTGGTGCTGCTGGCAACGGCCTTCGCGCGAGCCTCATGAGACTTTCGAGAGGCCGCGATTCCGGACGCCGAACGTTTTAGTCGCATGTTCGGAAACAGAAGACCAGGTCGAACGACCTGGTCTCTATAGTCTCGCGCCTAGCGCATTTCCCTGGGAGCGCTATCGATCTGCACCAGGGGTGGTGATGACTGCGCATTCCTCGCACCGATTAGCACCGCGCTCAGATCGTACGGCATCGCGCCGGTGATCTTCACCGGCACGATCTCGCCTATCCTCGCCTTGCCCTCGATGACCACCAGCCCGTCGATCTCCGGCGCGTCGCGGTAGGAACGGCCAATTGCGAGATTCTTATCCCGGCCCTCGATCAACACATCGAGGGCTCGACCAACCAGGGACTGGTTCAATTGCAACGAGATACTCTGCTGCAGAGTCATCAGGCGATCGAAGCGTTCCTGTTTCACCTCAACCAGGATCGGATCGCCGAGCGGCTCGGACGAGGTGCCCGCCTCGAAGGAGAACTGAAAGGTCCCAACGCGGTCAAAGCGCATCTCGCTCAGGAAGCTCACCAGAGCTTCGAACTCCTCGTCGGTCTCGCCTGGGTATCCCACGATGAACGTGCTGCGAACGGCAAGGTTCGGCATGGCGGCGCGCATCTTCGTCAGAGTTCGGCGCACCCAATCCAGGTTCGCTGGACGGCGCATGCGCTCCAAGGTTTTTGGATGGGCGTGCTGCAGGGGCATGTCCAAATATGGCAGGATCTGCGGGTTCGTCGCCATGACGTCGATCAGACGATCGGTGACGTACCCCGGAAACGCGTACATGATGCGGATCCAGTCCATGTCTGGCACGGCCGCCGTCAAGTGGTCGAGCAGGACCGCGAGGCCATCCTGCATGCCGAGGTCATGGCCATAGTCGGTCGTGTCTTGCGCGATCAGCACCAGCTCGCGCACACCGGCAGCGCGCAGCTGGCGCGCTTCATCAAGAATGCGTGACATGGGCCGGCTGACTGCCGTGCCTTTGATCAGGGGGATGGCACAGAACGCGCACGGACGCCGGCAGCCGTCAGCGATCTTGAGGTAGGCCGAGGCGCCTGCGACACTGGCGCGCAGCGTGTCCGCCTCGTCCGTCCCCACGGTGACGGCCTCCTTTGGTATGTGGTATCGGGTTTTGGGGCTCCCTCCGTTGCGCAGGTCGCGGACCAGCGTGACGATGTCCATCCATCGGCGCGTACCCAATATGCCGTCAACGCCAGGGACTTGCTGAGCTACCTCCATGCCGTAGCGCTGCGTCAGGCAGCCGGCCGCGATGAGCAGCTGTCCCGCGCGTTTGGCCGCCGCCAGTTCCCGCAAGGTGTCGATGGACTCCTTCTTCGCGGGATCAATGAAACCGCAGGTATTGACGATCAGGACGTTTGCCTTGGCCGCGTCATCTACGGGAACATAGCCATCGCGCCCGAGCAGCTGCGCCATGGATTCCGAATCCACAGCGTTCTTGGCGCAACCCAGTGAGACCAGATGGAAGGTCCCCGCCCTCAAGGTTACGGTCCACCTTTCGGCGTGGGCGTGTACGTGGCTAGCGTTGGCGTCGGCGGTGGCGTGAGGGTCGGGGTGGCCGTCGGTGTGCGCGTGGGAGGCAAGGTGGCAGTGGGTGTGAGGATGCCCCGCGCTGTGAACAGCTGGTCAACCACCTCCCCAAAGTGGCCCATCCGGCCAAGGTCGCGGCCGTTGTGTGTGACCGTCAGTGCGGCCGCGTTGCCCACCACCACCTCGATCTGGCGCGCCGCCTGGTAGTAGTAGTCCTTGCCCGGTTCAGCCCGCCCTTCGAAAGTGGGTCGGTCATCCACGAGGATGCGCATATAGGTACGCTCCGTTGCCGTGAGCTTGACCTGAACCGTGATACTTGGATCGATGGGCGTGGGCTGCGCCTCCTGCGTGGCAGCAGTCGTCGGGACCAACGGCGTATCCACGGCAGGTATCAGGGTGATTTCACTTGGGACGGTGGGCACGGCAGCGCCCGCCAGCACATCTGAGATGGAAGCCGCGGTAGCGCGCGCAGGCGTGGAGGAGCGCACCGCCATCACGCGGTTTATACCCCAGACCGCGAACAGGATCAGCATGATCGCAGCCCCGCCGCCGAACAGCAGATCGCTGGCAATGAACGCCCGCAGCGGCGGAAGGTTGCTGTGCACCGTCATCGGTGCCCGCGTTCGAGGCGGCCAATGGGGCCTCTTCTCGCGGTGCCGTGCTTGGATGCCGTCGGCGAAGCGAAGAAGGACGGTGTCCACATCCAGATCGATAAAGGCGGCGTAGTTGGCGAGGATGCCGCGCGTTTGCACGGGCGAGGGCAGGTTCTCGATCTGCCCCTGCTCCAGGGCCTTGAGGAGGGCGGCGCGTACCCGCGTGTGGCGCTCGATCTCCTCGTGGGTCAGGCTGAGCATCTCGCGCCGTGCGCGCAGTTGCCGGCCGATCTCGGCGAAGATTTCATCGGACGAGATCGACTCCTCCCCCTCCTGCCGGGGCAGCGGATTGAAGTCAACCGCGTTCGCGAACTGCATCGGAGTCTCGTCCACGATCTCCTCGGAGACCACATCCACGTTTCCGCTTTCGTCTGGTGCAGCCTCCGCCTCCGAACGCCTCGGGCGATGGAACAGCGCAGCAAAGCGCGCGCCGATGAGGCGCAGCACTGAGGCGGGCGGCGCAGTCTCAACCGGCGCGATGTCAGATACGCCCTCCGGTTCTGGTTTGTCCGCGGGTGCGGAGGGATGCTCTGATACCTCCGGTTGTGTAGTCTCTAATTGAGCGACGAGTTGTGGGGACGGCGGGGCAGCCGCCAGCACCGGGGCTTCAGCTGGGGCTTCAGCCGGCGCTAGCTTCGGGCTTTTTTTTTTCGCGCCGGTTTGACCTCGGCGGCTGGCTCATCGGCGGGAACGGCCGCAGGCGGCGCCTCAGTGATTCCCGCAGGTGCCTCGACACTGGGCGTGCTGGCCGCCTCGCCCTCCCCTGCCCTGTCAGGAGCGATGGCCTCGCGCAATCGCGTCAGTAAATTGGGGCGGACAGGCTTGGGCTTGGGCTCCACCTTGGGCGTCGGCGCGGTGGGTATTTCTGCCGCGGGCGGCGACGCAGGAGCCGGGGCCGGGGCCGGCGGAGGGATGAGCGCATTCAGATCGAGGTCCAGAAACTGCGAGTAGATCCGCAGAAAGCCACGCGCCTGTGCTGCCGAAGGCATGGCAGACAGGTCGTCGTTCTCGAGCGCCTGCAGGTAGTGCGTGCGGACCCGGGTGGCTTCGGAAACCTGCGCCAGGGTCAAGTGGCGCCGCTCGCGCGCGGTCCTGAGGGCCGCGCCGATGGATTCGCTCATATGTTCATTCTAACATGCCGGCATTTGCCGACCTTGCTGTGGACGGGAGCTTAGTCCTCGTCCCTAGAAGCCGCAGCTTCGGCCGGCGCCTCAGATGCAGCCTCTGCGGCTTCACCTGCGGCGGGCTTCTTGCGGACGCGCGGCTTTCGAGGTTTCTCCTCGGGCTTGGCCTCGGCCTGGGCTGCAGCTTCGGCCGGCGCCTCGGATGCGGCCTCTGCGGCCTCACCTGCGGCGGTCTTCTTGCGGACGCGAGGCTTCTCCTCAGGCTCAGCCGCGGCCTGGGCTGCGGCTTCGGCGGCTGCCTGGGTGGCAGCCTCAAGGGATTCGCCCTCGCGATAAACGAGGATCTTGATCTCGGGAACCAGATCGACCGTAAGCCGCACGCGGGCCTTGTACTCGCCAAGGTTGCGAATGGGCTGCATGTCGATCTGCTGGCGCTTGACCTCGTAGCGTGTCTGCTCCTGGATGGCCGCGGCCACATCCTGCGTGGTGATCGAACCATAGAGCTTGCCAGTCTCGCCGGCCTTGACCGCGAAGGTCAGCGCGAGACCGTTGACCTGCTCGGAGAGTCCCTGCAGTTCACTGTTCTGGGCGGCGCGTTTGATCTCCGCCTGAGCGCGGATCTTCTCCGCGGTTTTGAGTGTGCCGGGAGTAGCGAGCACCGCCAGTTTCTGTGTGAGCAGGAAATTGCGACCGTAGCCGTCCGCGACCTTTTTCACGTCGCCGGCGCGGCCAAGTTTGTAGACGTCTTTAATTAGCAGGACCTTCATGGTGGGGTCAAGCCCTTTCTTGGTGGCGTACCGCAAGCGAAGGGTACAACGCGTTGCGGCCGGATGAAGCGTCACATTGTACCAGAGGGTGCGCTTCTTGCCAACCACCGCGAGCGCGGGTAAGATACTCATGCTGTGAAGCACTGGCTCATCAATCCCCGGCGCGTTGCGATCTTCATCGGGATCCTGGTGTTGATCCTGATGGTGATGGATTTCAATGCTCGGCTCGAGACGTTGAACCTGCTGCGGAAGCAGGAGGGGGTCGTCAGCACGCAGGCCACGCAGGTCATGCAGACGCAGGCTGCGCTGCAAACGCAGGTCGCACACGCCTCGTCGGACCAGGTGGTAGATGAATGGGCGCGCACCGAGGGTCACTACGTCCAGAGCGGGGACCAGCCTGTCGTCCCAGTGGGAGTGCCGGGCGACGCACCGGCAGTGCTTGCATCGCCCACTCCCGTTTCGACGCAAATGGCCAATTGGCAGGTCTGGTGGAACCTGTTCTTCGGCGAGTAGCCCGCTTCGCCGCGAGCCGGCACCTAAGTCATGGTCCAGACTCCTGATCGCCTTCCGCTCTTTCCAGAAACGATCACAATTCAAGACGATTCGCTCAAGATCGGGGGTCAAGACCTGACCGCCCTGGCGGAACGTTACAGCACGCCTCTGTACGTGTACGATCGCGCGACGATGGATGAGGCCGCCAGGCTCTACAAGGTCGCGTTGAAGGCCCACTACCCAGCCGCGGCCTCCATCACCTATGCGGGCAAGGCGTTCTTCTGCAAGGCGATCGCCGAATGGGCCGGGCAGCAGGGCTTTCACGTCGATTGCACCGGAGAAGGAGAGATCTCCATTGCGGTCGCAGGCAGGCTGCCGCCGGCCAGCATCATCGCGCACGGCGTCAACAAATCGCAGGCGGACCTCGAAGCCGCGGCGAGGTACGCGGGGACGATCGTGGTCGATAACCTGAGCGAACTGCGCCGCGTGGCAAACCTGCCGCGCAGATCGAAGCCAGGCGCGAATAGAGAGGCTGCGCCGACCATCTGGCTGAGGCTCCAGCCGGGGGCGGCGGTCCAGACCCACCATGCTCACACGCAGACGGGGCAGACAGACAGCAAGTTCGGCATGACCACAGATGAGATGCGCGAGGCCGCCCGAGTCGCCAAGGCCGGGGGCATTGTTGTGAGCGGGATCCACTTTCATCAGGGCTCGAACTTCCGCGACACCGCTCCGCTCGTACGCGCCATCGAGCTGGCATTGCGGCTGGCAAAAGAGATCGGATTGCCGGAGTCGTGGCACTTCTGCCCGGGCGGCGGATGGGGCGCGGCGTATCATGAGGACGAGCTTCCGCAGCCGGATATCGACGAGTATGTCCAGGTGATCGCGCGCGAGGTCGTGAAGAGGTGCCGCATCAGCAGCCTGGCGCTGCCAACGCTGCACCTCGAGCCGGGCCGCAGCCTGGTCGCACGCGCGGGCGTCGCCTTGTACCGCGTCGGAGCCGTGAAGAGGCGCAAGCAGCGCACGTGGCTGCTGGTCGATGGCGGCATGGCAGACAATCCGCGACACGCGTTGTACGGTGCGAGATACTCGTGCCTTCCGACGAAGGGACTCGGACGCGAGATGACGGATACCGTCTCGATCGCGGGGCCGTTCTGCGAGTCGGGCGATGTGCTGATCGAGGACCTGCCGCTGCCGCGCATTGAGGAGGGCGAGGTGCTCGCCATCCCGGTCAGCGGCGCATATCATCTCAGCATGGCGAGCAACTACAACGGCGCACGGCGGCCGGCGGCGGTGTGGATCGAGAAGGGCAGGAGCCGGCTGATCCTGCGCAGGGAGACCATCGAGGACCTGGCTGACCATCAGCTTTCGATTATGTGACAGACCGTTGCACGACGACATGAGAGAACAAGCCTTAGGAGTGATGAAGAACACGGCGACCCCAAAGGTCAATCCATTTTGACGAGTGTCGGCCGTATGCGCGTACTGGACGCCCCCACCCCTACCCCTCCCCCAAAGGGGGAGGGGTGAAATATCAGAAGAAGAATATGCTGGCGGGGAAAGCGCCCGCCGCATTTTCTTCTTCTGAGGACCATACGGGCGCGAGGGTTGCCAGAGCATGAGCCCTCACCCTCCCTGCTAAGAACGCAGGGACTAGCGCTGACCCCTCTCCCAAGGGGAGAGGGGAATAAATGCGAAAAAGGATATGCGGGGAAGAACACCCCGCATTTCCTTTTTCGCGGAGCACACGGGCGGGAGACCCCCACCCCTCCCCCTGAAGGGGGAGGAGAGTCACAACGGAAAGAGAATATGTTGGCGGGGAGAACGCCCGCCACATATATTTTTCCCGTGGATCGTACGGGCGGGACGAGTTGGCGACGGGCTTCAGCGGAAGTGGGACATGTCGTCGAGGGGGTCACGGGCAGGGACGACGAGGGTCTTGGAGGCATAGGTCCATTCCAATCTGTCGAGTCCGACGACGAGGGAATCGGCGAGGATGATGTCATCGTGGATAAGCTCACCGTTCTCATCACGCGCGCCGTCGGGGACGCCCCAACGCAGGGTGCGGCGCGGGCCGATCAGGGCTTCGGATTGGCAGGCCGCGTATTGGCGGTCGGCATCGGGCGAGGGGTCGCAATCGCGGAAGCGGCCGGTCTCGATGATGGCGAGGAAGCGGTAGCCGATCTCGGACTTCACGGCAGCATTGAACTTGACGGGGATGACCCGGGTGGGAAAGGACTTGTCGAGCATGGCCCACAGGCCTTCGCCCACGCCGGTAGCATCGATGACGATCTTCTGCGGACGCCAGACATCGTGCAGGGCTTTAAGCTTGCCGAAGACATGCAGGTGGTTGAGGCCGCGCCACTGCTGAGTATGAACAACGCGATACGTGGGCGCTTGCAGCGTGGCGAGGGTGGATAGGTCGATCTCGACGATGCGCAGGGTGACGGAGTCGCGGCCGGGGTTGGTGAGGGTTGCCTCCGCGTCATGGAGGCGGCTTTCGTCCTGACCAGCGACGTCGATGAGGAAGGCGTGAGGGACGGAGGGCTCCCCTCTCCCTGCTAACGACGCAGGGACTGGCGCCGGCCCCCCTTGGCCTGTGGCCGTTCCCCCCATTTGGCTGCGCAAAATGGGGGGAATGTTACTCTTCGGGCGGTCAGGGGCCATGAGAGCGCGGCGGGTTTCATTGAACATGCCGACCTGGGCGTCGATCTCGCGGCAGAGGTACTGCGAGAGGACAATGGGGTGATTGGCACCGAGGCGGGCGATCTCGGTCTCGAGGAATTTGGCGTAGGGGGGATGGACACGGGCAACCTCGGGACCATCCACAATGAAAACGCGCCGGCGACCGTCCTGATCCTGCTTCTGGCGGCAGTAGCGTTCTTCGCGGGCGAGGAGGGTATCTTTGGTCCAGGCGGTGCCGCTGAAGAGGCGCGTGGCGTTGTTGGCGGCGGCCATGGGGGCGAAGCGTTTGTCGTAGACGGCGGGAAGGATGTCCTGAGCTTCGTTCATGACGAGGAGAGGCCAGGCGGTGGCGCCGACGACGTTGGCGTTGGAATTGGCGGAGTAGAAGAGGATGCTGGCGCTGCGAATGCTGAAGGAGTGGCGCATTCGTCGGCGCCATTCCTTTTGGAGGACGATATTGCGCGAGAGGCGCGTATCGAGCCGATGCATGGATTGGCCGGTCTGTGGTTTGAAAGTAGGGGCAGCGGCGACAATGGAGGCATCACGGTGGGCAAGGATGGTGAGGATGTACTGGTAGAGGGCAGTGAGGGTCTCATCTTTGCCGCTCTGGCGGGCGAACTTCCAGACGAAGGTCTCGCCGTCCTTGTTGAGGATGGATTGGATGACGGCGTCGGCGGCGGTGATCTGGTATGGACGGAGGGTCACCCGGCCGAAGTAGAGGGTGAAGTAGTCGAGGCGGGAGATGAGGGAGTGGAGCTGGGTTGTCAGTTCGGTCATGGGACAGAATTCCGTGATGCATGCTCTAGAAAAACAATGAGGAACGATTCTGGGACGTAGGGGTGAAAGTTGACTGGACATGAGAACGCGTGAGAGGTGTGGGAGCAATGCAAGCAATGGGAGACTTTTGGTATTGGCGAATGTGAGGGTTTGGCGGCGGCGAGGGAGGGGATTGCTTCGTCGGTGAGAACGCCCTCCTCGCAACGACGTGCCCCTTCGGGATAGGCGGTCACTGGTCCCTGCGCCTCGTGCAGGCAAGGCCCGCCCACGGGACCCTCACCCCCTCCCCTCCCCCTGAATGGGGAGGGGAAGTAATTCGAAAAGAGGATATGCGGGGGAGAACACCCCGCATATCCTCTTTTCGGGGAATGCTGGCATATGAGATCCTGGCTGGAAGCATTAGAGCTTGTGCTCACGGCGGAAGAGTTCGACGGCTTCCCAGAAGGAGGTGAGGAGTTCTTTGTTGTCGCCGACGAGGAGGGATTGGGTGCGCATGGCGTTGGAGAGGCGCTGGGTACCGAGGAAGAGGGCGTTGTAGAGCTTGACCTTGCGGTCCTCATCGTCGCAGGTCTCGATCATCGAGAGAATCCGGTCGATGGTGGCGCGCAGCATGTGGATCTCGTGCTCGGACTCCATGGGCGACATCTGCTGGAGGGCTTTGCGCTCGGCTTCGGAGTAATGACGGGCGTAGAGGCCGTGCGTGCGGGCGTTGGTGTTGCGTTTCTTAGGAGCCATGGAAGCAATTTACGATTTGCGGATGGGGCTCCGCTCCCGCATGGGAGCGGAGTGGGCGATGGCGGCACGACGCCGCCTCGCCCGAGCTCGCTCGCCCAAAGGCCGCCTCGTGCGAACGGTAGCTCGCCGGGCGGTTGTTGCCGAGGAAAAGAGGAACGGCCTACGACGGAGGACGTGACCGAGGAGGCGGGGCTCCTGCGCCTCGTGGCGCTAGGATGCACGATGGCGGCTTGAGCCCGCCTCGTGCGAACGATCGCCACTAGCGCAGGCAAGGATCTCCGCAAGCTCCGACGGGATGCGCTGCTGCAGGTAGCGTTCGAGGTCGCGGGGGCGGACGCGGATCGCATTGCCTATGCGGATGCAGGGGAGGTCGCCGACGCGCATCAGGAAATAGACGTAACTCCGACTGATGTTGAGGCGGGCTGCGACCTGGCGGCTATCGAGAAGTGTCTCTTCCATGTTCGTGTTCCCAAGGTCGGTTGGCTGAACGATGGAAGAGATTATATAGAACGGATGTTCTAGTGTCAAGGGAAGGGGATTCCATGGGTTACAGGGGTTATTGAGTTCATTGACCGGAACCGGGATTGCCCTTGAGGGCAGGCAGGGTTTGGTTGTGTGCCTATCTAGCAGAACTCGCAGCAGACGATCACAGAGGCCAGAACGACAGCCAACGAAACCTGCCTGACCAGGACCTGCCTGCACCTTGCCGCCCTGGCCTGACCGGCAGGGCAGGCAGGCACAGGTGAACCTCGAACCTAGCGGTTAGAGGTTCACGTCCTGTTGACATACGTTTCTTATCATCCGACTCGCCAGCAAGCGCATTCTGGCTCAAATCTAATGAGGGCCCAATCATGCGTGGTGTCGAAGGGCAGTTGCACCCATGTTTGCGGCCGGACCGTGGGTAGTCCTTGTCGAGCAGCCGGTATGCCAGAAAGAAAAGAGCCAACCGCTGCAACGCCAAGGTTTCCGATACAGTTGGGAAGATCGGTCCTCAATGCTGCTGTCCGTTGCATTCTAAGTCCGCGCGCTGTACAATGATTCCAAGTGCTCCCCTCGAGCACCCTAGATTCCGCAGGAGGGCAAAATGAAATCCAAATCTGCAAGAAGGATCACCCGGCGCGACTTCCTGAAATTCGGCGGCATGACGCTCGCTGCCATGCTCACAGCCTGCGAGCGGAAGATCCAGACTTCTCAACTGCTCGTCCAACCGACCTTGAGGGCAACGGTGCCCGCCTATGCTACACCTGCTGCCAGATCCATCTCCACTGGCCCAGCCGACCTCATCCTGAAAAGCGGCAAGGTCTACACCGTCGATCCCGCGTTCAGCATCGCCCAAGCGGTGGCCGTCAAGGATGGCTTGATCCAGGCAGTCGGCGATGACCAGACAATTACCGGCATGGCAGATGACAAAACAGAGGTGATTGACCTCGCCGGCAAGGCGGTCACGCCAGGTCTGATTGACGGGCATGTCCATTTCCGGGCATTAGGCCTGATGTACACCTACTACACTGGCTTCATTCCGCCCGATGTGAAGGATATCGCCAGCATGCAGCGGAAGCTAAAGGACGTCATAAAATCCAAAAAGCCGGGCGAATGGATCACGGGCTACTACATAGCATTGGCTGACAAACCCGTCCCTCTGAAGGAGGACCTGGACGCCGTCTCACCAGACAACCCGGTCTTCATGATGCAGATCGGCGGTCATTTTGCCGGGGTCAACAGCGCGGCGCTCCAAATCGCGAAAGTCACTTCCAGTACGGCCAGTCCCGAGGGTGGGATCATCGAAAAGGGGAAAGACGGCGAGCCCACCGGCGCCCTGTACAACCATCGCGCCATGGATGTTGTGCGTGCATACGCCCCACCGATCAGCGGAGACCTGGTCAGACAGTCAATCCTCGACACCCAGACTCTGATGGCAGCCTCCGGAGTGACCAGCTTTCAGGACAACAACGTTCGCAGTTTGGACGACCTGAAGGCATATCAGGATCTCACCAGGGAAGGCAAGCTTCTGCTCCGCAATGACCTCTACCTGACGCTGGAGTACCCGGCGGACATGAGCAAGGTCGATCAAGTCGAATACTACCAGGATGACATCACACGCGTGGCAGGTTACAAATTCCTGATCGATGGACAGGGACCGACAGCATACTGCCACGAAAAGACCACCGGAGTAGCGTGGCAGATGCCCACGTGGAATGTCGACGACTACAAGTCAGCCGTACGCACGCTGCATGACACCGGCCTGCAGATCTGCACCCATTGCATAGGCGACGCTGCGGCAGACCTGGCTTTGGAGGCCTACGAGCAGGCCATGAATGCCAACCCCCGCTCCGATCCGCGCCACCGAATCGAACACGCCATGCTCACGACGCCGCAGGCCACCCAGAAAATGAAGGATCTCGGCGTGCCGGTCAGCACCCAACCGGCCTTTCTCTATTTCTTCGGGGATGGATGGAAGAACATTTTCGGAGAGAAACGCATGGAACGCATTTGCGTCACGCGTGAATGGCTGGAGGCGGGTGTCCATCTTCACATCAATTCCGATGCGCCCTCCTCGCCGTTCTACCATCCTGCCGCGGCGCTCGCGGGAAGCATGAACCGACAGACGTTGAAGAAGACCATCCTCGGCGCAGACCAAGCCCTGACTTTCGATCAGGCATTGCGTGCTCATACCTATGAAGGTGCCTATGTGGCCCACGAGGAAAACGTCAAGGGCTCGCTGGAGCCAGGGAAATTCGCTGATTTGGTTGTGTGGCCGAAAGATCCATCCACCCTCACGCTGGAGCAGTTGGCACTGACCAAAACAGTGTACATGACCATCGTTGGGGGAAAAGTCGTTCACAAGGAAGGTTAGGACACCCCGGGTGGACTTGATGCCCGAACCTAGCGGTTGGAGGGGCAAGTCCTATTTACATACGTTCTTCATCGCCCGCAACACGACGAAACGCGTGGAATGGAGCCGCCTGCCAGCGTCCCCCTCGCTAGGTTTGAGGTCCGTTCCTGGAATGACGTCAAATGAGCGCCGGAAACAACAAAGCATGCGCCTCGGACCAGTTACGGCTGAAGAAAAAGGACGAGATCGGTCCGATTCTAACAAGCACAAATGTGAGCTTGGGGCGGCACCGACCGAGCATTCTGTCTAGCCCGCACTCTCCCGCCTACAGAGGAGGTAAAGCGGCAGCCGCCGCTGCTTGCCCAAGCGATGGATCCTGCGACATTGCCCGTGTGTTCTCTCACTAATGCCAATCTAATGCAATGCCGTTTCCGAAGGGATACAATACTAGAACAGAGGAGGATGACAAAATGAACATGAAGAAGAAGTTGTTGGCTTTGCTGGCGGCGGGCTCTTCGCTGATGATGGCAGCGGTGCTCGTGGTCGCAGCCGCGGCCGCACCGGATCCGTTCAAGGGCACCTGGTATTCCGTGGATCCTTTTGACGGAAGCAACCAAACGCTGCACGTGGGCGGAGGTCCCGGAAGCTCGTATCACGTCCGCTACTACGATGACGGCGCCTCGGTCTGCGGATGGAATCCGGGTAGCAGCGGGCCCGCCGCCTCTGCCCAAGGTTCGCTCTCGGCCTCGGGTGACGTCCTTTCGGGTGGTTTGCCAGTCTATTGCCTCGCGTCTCCGCGCTATCTTTGGGGAACCAACGCGTTTGTGTTCACGTACGACCCGGGGACGGATACCCTTACGGATTCGCACGACGTGGTCTGGCACCACTAGGCCGGGGTTCGGGCAGCCGGAGTGAAGGCTGCAAAGACAACAAAAGCCGCCAAAGCGCAGAACGCTTTGGCGGCTTCGCGTCACTCGGATCAAACGAAACTCTGCAGGCCGGGGAGGAATGAGATGTT